>Ga0207684_10000956_pt1 | contig 32546 bp, 23 predicted proteins | sample KBSK5501metaG_FD_184342 | JGI IMG/M metagenome (GOLD analysis project Ga0207684, IMG submission 184342) | Corn, switchgrass and miscanthus rhizosphere microbial communities from Kellogg Biological Station, Michigan, USA - KBS K5-50-1 metaG... | ecosystem: Host-associated > Plants > Roots >... | reverse complement strand
CATTCCCGGAATGGCCATCGCGCTCTTTCTCGGAATGTGGTTGTCCCGCGTTTTTGTCATTGGGCCACTTGGATTCCTCATCGGATTTGTTGTGACTTACACGCAATCGCTCGGCGAACAAATTCCCTCTCCTGAACTCTTGGTGCGAGGAAGTCTTTGGGCCTGGGTGGCCCTGGTTTACGGCTTTGCACTGACGCTTGTGCTCAACTTACTGTTTCTGCCGGATGTGGCGGGCCCGTCTGAGAATCCGCCGAAACCGAAAAGGTCCGAGCCGGACAGGCATCGTTTGTTTGTGTCCGACGCATTCACCAATCCGGCACACGCGCACTTCGCGCTCAAGGTCACGTTCGCAGCGATGTTTTGTTACATCTTTTATATGGCGATTGACTGGTCCGGGATCCACACCGCGTTGATCACCTGCACGTTCATTGCGCTGGAGAGTACCGGCGCGACGCTGCACAAGGGTGTGCTCAGGATCGGCGGCTGTATAATCGGAGGAGCACTCGCGCTGTTCACCATCGTCTTTCTCATGCCGCACATGGTGACGATCGCGTCGCTGGTTGTGGTCGTCGCCTTCGCCTCAGCAATTGCCGGCTGGGTCGCGACCGGAAGCGAGATGATTTCTTATGCCGGTCTGCAGATAGCGTTCGCGTTCTTCTACAGCGTCTTCCAGGGTTATGCGCCCGACACTGATCTCGACAACGTCCGCAATCGTGTCGTTGGAATCCTCCTCGGCCTGATCGTTACCGGACTCGTGTTCCAATACATCTGGCCCGAACGCACGATCGACCGGTTTCGGGACGCGTTGCGCCAGGCACTGCGCCAACTTGCGCGGCTGCTCGAAATTCCTCGGCCCGAAACGCCGCTCGAAAAGGCCAAAGCGGAAACCCACGACCTGATACCCGAAACCTCGAAGACTTTTGAGCAGGCGCGGCGTTACGCCGAGCTAACCACGTTCGAGTTCGAAGAATCTTCGGCAACTGATCAGGTATCGACGAGTGAGTTGGAAAACACTCTCGCCCGCGCGGAGGAGATATTTGCTTCGGCGAAATCGCTTGTGCAGGGCGACGAAAGAAACGACGAAACGCAAAATCAGACTCGCACGGCTCTGCTATCCGAAATTAGGGCCGAAGTTCAAAGACTAAACTGGTTTTGGAGTGCCTAACCACTGGGAAATGACACTACCGCTGGAATTCCTTGCGCGGCGCGCTGCCCTACTACGCGTTGGTCTGCTGTTACTGTCCTTTGCGTTTGGCGCACAAGCGCAGAACGAATCCCCTTCACCGACGGCGTCGCCTTCTCCCACGCCGCCACCGGCACCGACTGCTGTGCCCTTGCCTGATATCGTCTCGGCTTCCGATTCTGCTTCGGAGGGACTCAAAGATATTCAGTCGGAGCTTTCTTCGAACAAGACAGTCGACAACATCACGCGCGAACTTGCGGCCACGACAAAGGAAACCGACGCGCGCGAGCTTGAAACGCGCCGCATTCTCCGGCCAGGCGTGCCGCTGGAAACGTTGGGCGATTTCGAGATGCGCTGGCAAAAGCTGGCCGATCAACTCACTGCATGGGGTCGGCAGCTAACGGATCGCGCGACCACGCACGACCGTGAGCTCACCCAAATGTCCGCCACGCGCACGACGTGGAAGGCGACGCTCGAACTTGCGGGCAAATCCAACGCGCCACCGGAAGTGATGCAACGCATCAATCAGGTGTTGCAGGGGATCGACGCAACCGAAGAGATGCTACAGACCCGCCGCGCCGCCGTGCTCAGTTTGCAGACCCGCGTGGCCGAGCAAACGCAACGCGTTAATAGTGGGTTGCGCTCCATCAAATCGGCGCAAGGCGCCGCAGTTAATCGTCTCTGGGTGCAGGATAGCCCGCCGATCTGGAGTCCCGAGGTGCGCACGGCCGCGGCGCAATCACTCGGACGCGACAGCCAGGTCTCGTTAGGCGCGCAGGCCGCGCAAGTACGCAACTACCTCAAACGCGAGTGGACAAAGCTGATCTACGTCGCGCTGCTCTTTATCGCGTTTGTCTTCATCATGCTGCGAGTCAAACGCCATGTCGCGCGCTGGACCGATAAAGATCGGGCACTCGACCGCACCAATCGCGTCCTGCAATTGCCGTTCTCCACTGCATCTCTGCTCACGATAATTTCTGCGCGCCTGATCCTCCACGACGCACCGCGCGCCGTCTGGCTCATTCTAGCCACGCTTGCCTTGATTCCTATCGTGGTGTTGCTGCGGCGTCTGATCGATCGGCATCTCTTCTCGATCGTCAATGCACTGGTTGTTTTCTATTTCGTCGCGCAACTGCGCGCTCTCGCAGCCTCCATCCCTGTGCTCTCGCGCGTCATGCTTCTGCTGGAAACGGTGGGCGGTCTTATTTTTCTCACCTGGTTCATACGCGCGCGACGGCGTTCCGGACCACGCACAACATCGAGCAAAACGGCCCGCGTTGCGGGCTCCTTCGCAGCGGCTGGCTTCAGCGCGATCATTGTCGCGGACTTGTTAGGTTACGTGGCCCTGGCGAATTATCTTAGCGTTGCCATCCTGACTTCGGCTTACTTCGCGGTCGCGCTTTATGCTGCGGCCCGAATTCTCGAAGGGCTCGTTTTCTTTGGGCTGCAAATTCGGCCGTTCGCCTCGCTTGCCGTCGTGCAACGGCAACGGCCATTGCTGAGCAGGCGCATCGCGCGCCTGATCAAGGTGGCTGCGATCGTGACCTGGGTTCTGCTAGCGCTGAGCGCGTTCTCGTTACGCGAAGCGGTCATCAGCCGGACGATTGCCTTACTCAACGCCAAGGTCGGGGTGGGTTCGGCCCATTTCTCCTTAGGCGCGGTCGTGGCCTTCATTCTCACCATCTGGATCACGCTGCTTCTCTCGCGTTTGCTGCGCTTTTTCCTCAAGGAAGAAATCTACGATCGCTTTCACCTCGCGCGCGGCCCGGCCTACGCAGTCTCGACCCTCGTGCACTACGGCGTGCTGCTGGTCGGATTCTATATCGCAATCGCCGCACTCGGCGCCGACATGACGAAGTTCGCTATTCTGGCCGGTGCATTCGGTGTCGGCATTGGCTTCGGTCTGCAAAACGTCGTCAATAATTTCCTTTCCGGCCTGATTCTTCTTTTCGAACGGCCGGTGCAGGTGGGCGATGTGATCGAAGTGGGGAATCAGACAGGAGTCGTTAGGCGCATCGGCATTCGCGCCAGCATCATCGCTCTCGACGACAAGTCCCAGCTCATCATTCCGAACGGTCAGCTCATTTCCGAAAAAGTCACGAACCGAACCTTCTCCAGCCGGCAAAAACGGATGGAGCTAACCATTCGCATCGCTTACGGAAACGATCCCGAGCAGGTGATCGCGTTACTTCTGAAAACTGCCGCAGCGCATCCAATGGTGACAAAAGATCCGTCGCCCGATGCCGTGCTAAAGCAATTCGGCGAAGACGCGCTTGTTTTCGTGCTTGGCTTTACTACCGAGGAGGTTTCGCGATTTACATTTGTGCAAAGCGATGTGGCCGTGGCCGTGAACGCAGCGCTACAGAAGGCCGGAGTCGAGATTCCCTTTCCCCAGCGCACCGTCCACCTCGAACAAAGCGATAACGCGACTGAGCACTCGTTAGGTCAGCATCGCGCAGACGCTGGGGGTGATTTGCCTCTACGAGGCAGCGAAAACGTTGCCGGCACAGCAAACTCAAGCTCGAGTTCAGGCCAACGCTCACAAACTATCTCGGCGTGAAGAATTGTCCAAAGCCTTCATCACCGAAGCCGTAAAGCTATACGCCGATGCTCTTGTTAACGAGACCTCGGACGTGACAAAGCTGGTTGGACTCTACGCCATGATAAGCAGGATGCGTATCCTCTCCTCGCGGACCACGGTCGAGAACGCGGACAAGGTTGGTCGGACGATTGTGAACAGCTATCTAGCACCTCGTAAGACTGTACCGGAATTGCAAGATCTGGTGAACCGTGCGTGATAGACATCTTGGAAACCTTTAGCGAAGCTGCCCGTCGAGAATTTCACACACTGGGAGTATGAAAGGTAAAACCAAACCCACGCCATCAGGTTTCCGAAACAGGTGGCGGGTTGCGGCCAGATGCGCCTTCGGTTTCCTTTTGTTCCAATGGTGTGGATGCGCGCATCTCGCGGTTGTAATACTCAAACCGGCGCAGCTTCCCACGACCTCGGTTGTGGAAGGTCCGCTGGAATCTGCCAACAGATATGTGGCCGCAGCGGAACAGAAGCCGCCAATGGGCGCGCTTGGCGATGATTTGCTCGCGGCAAAAGCATGCTATGGCGTTTTGCTTTCGCGACCTGGCGACGATCAGGCGCGAAAATTGTATAATTTTGCTGTTGGGCGAGTTGTCGAAGAGCTCGAGCGCACAAACCTTCAGCCCTGGAAGCAGACCGCGAGTATAACCACTGACGAAGGAAGCTACCTTCTCACTTCCCCCAAGCCCGAAGACTCCGAACATGATCCGAGTCGATACAATTTATTTCCCACGGACAGGTTAAAGATCAGTGGCAAATTTTTCAAAACTCATCCAACTGTGGATGGTCTCGGAGCGCCACTGGTTGCAGTCGGCCGCGAAGAAAATCCGCAGTTTCGTCGGCGATACGCACTTCACCGGGTTTATGCCTCAGTCACAGCGGTGATCAACTTTAAAGGTCGCCGGGCAGACCTGGATTTCATCGATCCGTTAAAAACTGAGCGGGCTGCCCTGGGTAAACGCGTTTTCCCGCTCGCGGCCGACTTCGACGCATCCACCGCAATGCTCTTGGCGCGAGAGCGGCCGGACCGAATCGGATTTGCCCGATTAGTTCACCCTCAAGTCTATGCCAATACGACAGGGTTATTCCAACTGCAGCATTTCGATCAAAAAAAGACGCCGGTCATTTGTATTCACGGTTTGCAGGACACGCCGGCGGGCTGGGCGCCAATGATCGACGCCTTACGAGATGATCGCTGGATCAGGGAGCATTATCAGTTCTGGGTATTCAGCTACCCCAGCGGTTATCCGTATCCCTATTCAGCAATGCTTCTTCGCGAAAATCTCGATGGCATCGACCGTGTATTTCCTAACCACAAGCGCGTGATCCTCATCGGACACAGTATGGGTGGAATGATCAGCCGTTTAATGGTCACCGACGCCGGAGACAAAATCTGGCGCGAGTTTTTTGCCACCCCACCAGAAAAGATGCCGTTGGCCCCGGCGACGCGCGACCTGCTGGAGAAGTCACTTGTTTTCAATCATCGCCCGGAGGTACATCGGGTCATATTTATTTCGACGCCGCACCGCGGCAGTACGATTGCATCGAGCTGGATTGGTCGCATCGGTTCGTCGTTGGTCAAAAGTCCGCGATTCATGGCATCGGTTTACACGTCTGCCAAGCCATTACTGATTACCGATCCGGCCGCCCGGCCGATAAGCCGCATGCCCAACAGCGTGGACACGCTCGAACCGAACGATCGATTCGTGCAGGCAGTGAATAAGCTCCCGATCGCGCGCAGCATTCCCTACAATTCAATCATCGGTGACCGTGGCCGAGGGGACACGCCAAATAGTTCTGACGGCGTGGTCCCATACTGGAGTTCGCATTTGGACGGGGCGCAATCGGAGCTAATTGTTCCCTCGGATCATCTTGCGTTGCGCAATCCGCAAGCGATCGCCGAGGTGGAGAGGATCCTGAAATTACATCAGGAATGATCAAGGTTCTCGGCCGTTTATTAGCAATCCTTACCGTTGGAGTGGCCGCCGCCTGGGCCGCGGGAGCGCTCTATTTCGACCTGTCGGCGCGGCCTGTCGTGCGCGAAGTCGCTGCTGTAGCGTGGTTTGTCGGCGCCTTGATCGCATGGTTCTGGCTTCCCCATCGTCGCTGGTCCCGGACGATCGTTGGAATTGTATTCCTTTGCATCCTCGGATGGTGGCTTAGCATTTCGCCGCGGCAGGACCGGGATTGGAAGCCCGATGTCGCAGTCCTTCCGAATGCAATCATCGACGGCGATCAGGTGACCATTAATAATGTCCGCAATTTTGATTGGCGGAGCCTGACCGATTTCACTCCCCGCTACGAAACGCGAACCTACAATCTCAGTCGATTACTCGGCGCAGATTTGTTTGTGATTTACTGGGGATCGCCGCTCATTGCGCATACGATTGCGTCATTCAATTTCGGCGACCAGGGTCGCATCTGCTTCAGCATCGAAACCCGCCCGGAGCGTGGCAAAGCCTACTCCGCTATCGGAGGCTTATACAGGCAGTTCGAGCTGATCTACGTTGCAGTCGATGAGCGCGATGCTATTCGTGTGCGCACTAATATCCGCAAGGATGAAGAGGCGTATCTTTACCATCTGAACCTCCCATCAGACGAGATTCGGGGCCGCTTTCTGGAATACTTGAAGCGGATGAATCAACTCTACGCCCGGCCGGAATGGTACAACGCTCTCACCAGCAATTGCACCACCAACATCCGCACCCAGCATGTTGTCGCTAAGCCGGCTCCGTGGGATTGGCGTATCCTGGTCAATGGCAAAGGTGACGAGCTGCTTTATCAGCGCGGAGTCCTTGATCGCAGCGTTCCCTTCGCCGAATTGAAACGCCGCGCCTACATTAACAGCCGAGCAAAAGCTGCCGACAACGCTCCTGACTTCTCCGCGCGCATTCGCTCGGAAGCGACCCTTCACGAATGACACGCTGCGCCCGAAGGAGGCTGCATTATGATTTCTAAAGGAAAGGGGAAAGGCGAATTTATGAACATCGAGTCGATCGCGCCCGCCATAAAGAAAGCGTCCGCATGGCTGATAGTTTGGAGCATAGTGGTTTTTGTTTGTGGTATTCTGGCCATAATCCTTCCTCTGACATTCTCTTTTGGGATCGCACTTATCATTGGTTGCTTGATTTTGGCCGCAGGAATTGGGCATTTGGTTTTCGCATTCCAGACGCGCAGCATTGGCGGTTTTCTCTGGCAAATACTTCTGAGCGCGCTCTATGTGATGGCGGCAATTTGTCTGCTGGCGAACCCGCTTTTGAGCGTTCTTTCATTGACCCTCTTCCTTGCGATTTTTCTCCTTTTGGAAGGCATCCTGGAATTTGCTCTCTACTTTCGTCTCAGGCGATTCCGCCACTCGGTCTGGCTGCTAATTGATGGGATCGGCACTTTGGTCCTCGGGATATTGATGATCAGCCAGTGGCCACCAGCTTCTCCGGAGATAATCGGAGCGTTGATCGGTATTAGCTTGATGCTAAGTGCCGCCTCCAGGCTGATATTTACGATGGCGATTCGCGCTCTAAATCCTGCAACCGCCTAACAGATCTTCAATGCCTTCCGAGCGTTCCTCAGATGTGAAATTCGAAATCGGCCATGTTTTGTTCATCGACATCGTCGGCTACTCGAAGTTGCTCATCAACGAGCAGAGTGAACGGCTGCAAAGATTGAAGGAAATCCTGCGCGGAACCGAGCAGTGCCGTGTCGCCGGAGCAGAAGGCAAGCTGTTGCGCTTGCCGACGGGCGCCGCCGCCGCGCTCGTCTTTCGCACCAGCCCGGAACGTTTCCCGCAGCTGACGCGGCGATACACTTGGCGGCCGAGTCCCTTCGCGCCGAATTATGCGCAAAGACTCCCAAAATTCTGAAATGTCGGCCTTGAGAAACTTTATAGACAAGTAGCCACCACTTTAAAATAGCAGAACGATGATATGAGCGCAGCAGAGAACAACGCCTCGACAAGCGGACTAACACTGCATGCGGCCGATCAATGAACAACGGGCCAAACCCCACAAGACAGAGTAATACGACTAAAGTCCAATATGTCTGAGCGATTACCCAGTGCCAAAATTCCTCATGCCGAGTTTAGGAATGACAACATCATTCAAACGCTGCACCGATGTCCCGAGATCGCGATCTTTTCTACTTTTTTGGCGATCGAGGTTCGGATTGCCGGAGCCTTGTGAGAGGACCAGGAATCCATGACTCAAGTGCTTCCAATTGTTTATCTCGCCAGGCACGGAGAAACCGCCTGGACGCTCTCGGGCCAGCACACGGGACTTACCGACCTGCCGCTCACAGAACGTGGCGAGCGCAATGCGCGCCGGCTCCAGGAACGACTGCATGGATTGAGTTTTGCCAAGGTGTTTACCAGCCCGTTGCAGCGGGCTAAGCGCACCTGCGAGCTGGCTGGCTTTGGAACTGTGGCTGAAGTCGACAGGGATTTGGTCGAATGGAACTATGGTGAGTATGAGGGGCGCCGCACCGCCGAGATCCGGGCGGAGCGCCCCGACTGGGAACTGTTCCGCGACGGCTCTCCAGGAGGGGAATCACCAGCCCAGGCCGCGGCGCGGGCCGACCGCGTGGTGAGCCGGCTGCGCGCGGTGCCGGGAGATGTGCTGCTTTTTTCCAGCGGGCATTTCATTCGGGTACTGGCGACACGCTGGATTGGGCTTGAAGTGACAGTCAACGCCAAGCGGTTCATGCTGAGCACAGCAAGCCTGAGTGCGGTGGGCTATGAAAACGAGCTGTCCCGGCCGGTGATCCGATTGTGGAATGACACACATCATGTTGGCGACTAACTTAGACAGCTATCACCGCGAAACGGTCATGCCAGAAACAAAAACCAAGATTCTGGTTTGTAATGCTGGCTCCAGCAGCCTCAAATTCAGCCTCTTCGACGCTGGAAACGAGCAGGTGCTGGCGGCGGGCGGTATCGATTGGACGACAAAACCGACACGGCTGGTCTTACATTACAGGGGACAGCGTGAGGTCCGCGAGGATCTGAAACTGCGGGAACATGCCGATGCGGTCGCTCGTGTCCTGGACGACCTGCAAGCTGGCCCCTCGGCGCCGTTGCGTGCGCTCGGAGATGTTCAAGCCGTGGGTCATCGCATCGTTCACGGCGGTGAGCGGTACACCGCTGCCGTGCAGATTACGCCGGAGGTCAAGCGAGTGATTGGGGAGCTGGCGGAGTTGGCGCCGCTCCACAACCCTGCCAGTCTAGACGGCATTAGAGCGGTGGAGAAAGCTCTGCCCGGGATTCCTCAGGTAGCGGCCTTCGATACTGCCTTCCACGCAACCTTGCCCGCGGCCGCGCGAATCTACGCAGTGCCGCGGAAGTGGACGCACGAGTGGCGCATGCGTCGTTACGGCTTCCACGGCTTGAGCCATTCATATTGTGCTGGCCGGGCCACAGAGATCGTGGGCAGGCGGAACTTGCGGCTCGTGATTGCCCACCTGGGTAACGGCGCGTCGATGTCGGCGGTCCGTGACGGCATATGCGTCGATACCTCCATGGGTTTTACGCCCTTGGAGGGCTTGGTGATGGGGACTCGCAGCGGCACTGTCGACCCCGGCATGCTTGTCTACGTGCTACGGCACAAGAGACTGGACGTAGACGCGCTCGACAAGGCTCTCAACTGCGAATCCGGTTTGCTCGGTCTCTCGGGCATCTCTTCCGACATGCGCGAGCTTTTGTCGGAGCTTCCGCACAATCCGGACGCTCGACTCGCTGTCGATGTGTATGTTCATCGCATCAGGCAAACAGTCGGGGCGATGGCGGCGACGCTGGGCGGCGTGGACGCTTTAGTGTTCACTGCGGGTGTAGGCGAGCGCTCCCAAGAAATTCGCAAGCGGGTGTGCGAGAACCTAGACTACCTGGGTCTGGAGCTCGACCGAACCGCTAACGAAACTTGCAAGCCGGACGCTGACATCGCCAAGTCGACCTCGACTGCGCGTATCCTCGTAATCGCCACGCGCGAGGATTTAACCATCATGCGCGAGACGCGGCGGTTGATTGGTTCGTCCATCAGCCAGCACCGTGGAAACGAAGATGCTCGGCCCTCTTTAATAAATAGATGAAAAGAAATGGAAACCGTCCCTATAGGGCAAAGCGGGCATCGCCCGTGAAAGGAGCCTGAAATGATAACACCTACTACTAAGATTAAAAAACAAGCTCGTAACGCAGCACGCTCTGGTCGCGGCGCTGCCAAGTCGACGGTCAAGCCTGCCCTACGCACTCCCAAGAAGGAAGTCAGTAACGATGAAACAATCTCCGCCTACGAAACAGCTCGCTCGACGATTAAGGGCGCGCCGCTCAGTCGCAACGAGTTGGACAAAATCGACGCCTACTGGCGGGCGGCGAACTACCTTTCGGTGGGGCAGATCTACCTGTATGACAATCCCCTGCTGAAAAAGCCTTTGGAGAAGGAACACGTTAAACCCCGCCTGCTCGGTCATTGGGGGACCACTCCTGGGTTGAATTTCATCTATGCCCATTTGAATCGAGTGATCAAGCAGCGGGATCTCAACATGATCTACATTATCGGTCCCGGCCACGGCGGTCCCGGCATCGTGGCCAATGCCTACATGGAAGGAACCTACTCCGAGGTCTATCCGAACATCGCCCAGGACGAAGAGGGGATGAAGCGGCTGTTCACCCAGTTCTCATTCCCAGGTGGCATCCCCAGCCATGTAGCACCCGAGACTCCGGGCAGCATCCACGAAGGAGGCGAATTGGGTTACGCCGTTTCGCACGCGTACGGGGCTGCGTACGACAATCCCGACTTGATCGTGGCCTGTGTGGTCGGCGACGGGGAGGCGGAAACCGGCCCGCTGGCGACCTCCTGGCACTCCAACAAGTTTCTCAATCCCCTCTCTGACGGCGTAGTGCTCCCGATCCTGCACCTGAACGGGTACAAGATCGCCAACCCTTGCGTGCTGGCCCGCATCAGTCATCAAGAGTTGGATCAGCTTTTCCGCGGCTACGGCTACACGCCCCACTTTGTCGAGGGCAGTGATCCGGAGAAGATGCACCAACTGATGGCTTCCACACTCGACAACGTCCTCGAAGATATTCACCGCATCAAGGCGGACGCCAGCCGTACCGACGTTAAGAAACGACCGCTCTGGCCGATGATCATTCTCCGTTCACCCAAAGGATGGACCTGTCCGAAGGAGATTGACGGCAAACGGACCGAGGACTACTGGCGGAGCCACCAGGTGCCGATGGGCGAGATGCACGAAAAGCCGGCGCACATAAAGATCCTCGAAAAATGGATGAAGAGTTATAAGCCTGAGGAACTGTTCGACAAGACCGGACGGTTGAAACCCGAACTCGCGGAATTGCCGCCGAAGGGCAACCGTCGCATGAGCGCCAATCCACACGCCAACGGCGGCGTTCTGCTCAGAGATCTGCGACTTCCGGACTTCCGTGACTACGCCGTCAAGGTGACGAAGCCCGGCGCGATCACGGCCGAGTCCACCCGCCTGATGGGGAAATTCCTGCGAGACACGATGAAGCTGAACATGGAATGTCGAAACTTCCGTTTATTTAGTCCGGACGAGAACAACTCAAACCGCTGGCAGGATGCAATGGAAGTCACCAATCGCGCCTGGATGGCGGAGCGCTACCCGTACGACGACCATTTGGCCCCGGACGGCAGGGTGATGGAAATGCTCAGCGAACACCAGTGCCAGGGATGGCTGGAAGGATACCTGTTAACCGGCCGGCACGGGTTTTTTTCCTGCTACGAGGCGTTTATCCACATTATCGACTCAATGTTCAATCAGCATGCGAAGTGGCTGAAGGTGTGCCACGACATACCTTGGCGGCGCCCGATCGCCTCGCTCAATTATCTCTTGTCGTCCCACGTCTGGCGGCAGGATCACAACGGATTCAGCCACCAGGACCCTGGGTTCATCGATCACGTTGTAAACAAGAAAGCAGAGGTCGTCCGCGTTTATCTTCCGCCGGACGCGAACACGCTCCTTTCTGTGACCGATCACTGCCTGCGCAGCCGCAACTATGTCAACGTCGTGGTAGCAGGCAAACAGCCGGCCCCTCAGTGGTTGACGATGGACCAGGCGGTCAAACATTGCACCGCTGGCATCGGAATCTGGGAATGGGCGAGCAATGACAAAGGAGGAGAACCAGACGTCGTGATGGCCTGTTGCGGAGACGTACCGACGCTGGAAACGCTGGCTGCCGTAGATCTCTTCCGCCAGCATCTTCCGGCGCTGAGGGTCCGCGTCATCAACGTCGTCAACTTGATGAAACTGCAACCGCAGAGCGAGCACCCGCATGGCCTATCGAACCAAGACTTCGATGCGCTCTTCACCAAAGACAAGCCAATCGTGTTCGCCTTCCACGGCTATCCGTGGTTGATTCATCGATTAACGTACCGGCGTACGAATCATAAGAACCTGCATGTCCGCGGCTATAAGGAAGAAGGAACCACGAGCACACCGTTTGACATGGTAGTGAGGAACGATCTCGATCGATTCCATCTTTTCGGCGATGTCATTGATCGGTTGCCGCAACTAGGATCGCGCGCGGCCTATGCCAAACAAGCGATTTCCGACAAGTTACTCGAACACAAGCAATATATTGCCAAGTATGGCGATGACATGCCCGAGATCACCGACTGGCAATGGGGTCAGGCGGGTGCGGGGACGAGAGGGACAAGCTCGACGGAAGGCGACAATGTCTAGGCAGTCACTGAATCGTTCTTCTCGGCTCAGGATCGATGCTGAAACAGCCATTGTTGTCTTGGCATCTCGTCATGGCCGGAAAAACATTGTCTTACATGATGGGGGCGGGAAAGTAGCCCGAGATCACGAATTAGAAATGCCCTTTTAAGATCTGGCAAACATGTCACCTACACATCAAACGGTGCCGGAGCCGGAAATCCGGGCGGACGAAGAGAACAGGAATCTCCGGCTGAAAACCGAACCTCAGAAAGGAATGACTGTGGTAGAAACATCAACAGAAAGCAGGCCGGTCTCGGCGAGACCGAGAGGATCCGACGAGCGAGCGAAGTTAATTGAGCAATATGGCTGCGGGCCGGTTCGGTTCACCGGAACGAACGACGCTCTTTATGAGCGCCACCTCGTTTTTGATAACGTTATGGAAGCGGCGGAGATGGGCGCTCGAGAGCGCTTTGAAGCCGTCGCTCGTTCGGTGCGTGATATCCTCTCGCAACGATGGATTCGGACCGAGAAGACCTATGAACGCAAGGATCCCAAGCGCGTTTACTATCTTTCGATGGAATTTCTCATCGGTCGTTCGCTGGCCAACAATGTCACGAACCTTCTTCTTGATGACATCACCAAAAAGGCCGTCCAGGAAAAGAAGCTCGATTGGTACGAACTGCTCGAGCAAGAACCCGATGCGGGTTTGGGCAATGGGGGACTCGGGCGCCTAGCGGCCTGTTTTCTCGATTCGATGGCTACAATGGAGATCCCCGCTGTGGGTTATGGCCTCCGCTACGAATACGGTATGTTCAAGCAAACCGTTCAGGACGGCTGGCAACACGAAGTTCCAGACAACTGGCTCCGTCGCGCGGATCCTTGGGAAGTCTGTCGCCCTTACGAGACGGTCAATGTAGCACTCAACTGCTCGTTTGAGGTGCGGGGCGGGACCTTGCGCGCCGTGCTCGACCAGCCCTCCGCGCTGATCGGCGTCCCGTTCGATCGCCCCGTGGTGGGCTTTGGAGGCAAGACCATTAATACTCTCCGCCTCTGGGCCGCGGCAGCGCATGATTATTTTAATTTTCAAGAATTCAGCAGCGGCGATTTCGTCGGGGCACTAGCGGAGACACTCGAGGCCGAATCGTTGACCCGGGTCCTGTATCCTGATGATCACACGAGCCTGGGCCAGGGATTGCGTTTTGTGCAGGAATATTTTCTCGTCGCCTGCTCGCTGGCCGATCTCGTGCGCCGCTTCCGAAAAACCAACAGCGACTGGAGCACCTTGCCGGAGAAGGTGGCGATTCAACTCAACGACACGCACCCGACGATGGCGGTGCCGGAGTTGATGCGGATTCTGCTCGATGAAGCACATCTCGGTTGGGATGAGGCTTGGGACCTCACCCAAAGGACGTTGGCCTACACGAATCACACGCTCCTGCCCGAAGCTCTTGAGAAATGGCCCCTCATCTGGTTTGAGCGCATGTTGCCGCGTCAACTCGAGATCATCTACGAAATCAATCGTCGCCTGATTGATGAAGTCCGAAGACGCTTTCCCGGAGACGAGGGACGGGTTGAGCGCGTAAGTCTTGTTGAAGAGGGCGCCGCGCGCAAAATTCGAATGGCCAACCTTGCTATCGTCGGCTCGCATAGCACCAACGGGGTCGCGGCGATTCATTCCCAGCTGCTGCGCACGGTGACGGTTAAGGACCTGGCCGAATTGTTTCCACAGCGTTTCGGCAACAAAACCAATGGCGTCACGCCTCGCCGCTGGCTGCTGATGTCAAATCCTGCGCTCTCGCAAACAATTACTGAGGCGATCGGCGATGGCTGGGTAACCAATCTCAGCCAGTTGAAAAACCTTAGACCATTGGCCGATGACCAAGCGTTACGTCAGGCTTTTCTAAACGCTAAACGCGAAGCCAAGCTGCATTTTATCGATTGGCTCAAGCGGACCACAGGTCAAACGGCAGACGCCGACAGTATCTTTGATTGCCAGATCAAGCGTATACATGAATACAAGCGCCAATTGCTGAACGCGCTTCGGATCGTAGTGCTTTACAATAGGCTGCGCGAGAACCCCAATTTCGAGACGGCGCCGCGGACTTTCTTTTTCGCGGGCAAAGCGGCACCCGCCTACCAGTTGGCGAAGGTGATTATCAAGTTCATCAACAATCTCGCGGACACGATCGACGCCGACCCGGTGGTCCGCGGACGCCTCAAGGTTCTGTTCCTGCCCGACTACTGTGTTTCAATGGCGGAGCGGCTCATTCCTGCGGCTGATGTCTCCAATCAGATTTCCACCGCCGGCTACGAAGCAAGTGGCACGAGCAACATGAAATTCATGATGAACGGAGCGTTGACCATCGGCACCCGCGATGGTGCGACCATCGAGATGGCAGAAGAAGCGGGCGAAGAAAATTTCTTTCTTTTCGGCCTGACGGCGGAAGAGGTGGCGAACAGCCGCGGCTGGTACAAGCCGCAGTGGCATTATGACAATGACCCGGAGACCCGCGCTGCATTGGACCTGATCTTCTCCGACTATTTCAGCCGCCATGAGCCGGGCGTCTTTGCTCCACTCCGGGCCGCGCTTCTGACCAACGGCGATTACTACATGCATCTAGCGGATCTCAAGTCCTATCTAGAGGCAGACCAGCAGCTATGCGACCTCTACGCTGACTCGGCGGGATGGTCTCGCAAGGCGATTTTAAATGTGGCTAGCTCCGGAAAATTCTCGAGCGACCGAACGATTGCTGAATATGCGGCCGACATTTGGAATGCAAAGGCGTGCCCGGTTTCCTAGTCTCCACTGGTGAGAAGGAGGATTGAGACACATGCCAGTTTCCCCACTTGCGGGCAAGCCGGCTCCAAAAGAGCTCCTGATAGATCCGAGTCGGCTTGAACGCGAGTATTACGAGCGTCGCCCCGACTTGGGAAACCGGAATCAGCTGGTAAGCTTCGGCACCAGCGGACATCGAGGGTCGCCGCTAAACGGATCATTCACCGAAGCGCATATTCTGGCCATCACACAGGCCATTTGCGATTACCGGCGCAGTCGGAGCTACGATGGCCCAGTCTTCATGGGTAAGGACACACATGCAGTGTCCGGGCCAGCCCAGCGCACCGCCCTGGAGGTGCTGGCGGCCAACGAAGTGGAGACCGTCATCCAGAAAGACGACGGCTTCACCCCGACGCCGGTTATCTCGCGAGCTATCCTCGTTTATAACCGGAATCGTAATGAGCACCTCGCCGACGGCATTGTCATCACGCCTTCGCACAACCCGCCGAGCGATGGGGGCTTCAAATACAACCCGCCCAATGGTGGCCCAGCTGATACTGACGTAACACGATGGGTTGAGCGCCGCGCCAATGACCTGTTACGTGACGGGACCAGCATCAAACGTGCGCCATTTGCTGCGGCGATCAAGGCTGACACAACACATCAGGAGGACTTCGTGCTGCCTTATGTCGAGGATCTAAGAAACGTCATCGATATGGACGCGATCCGCGGCGCTGGCCTAAAGCTGGGTGTAGACCCACTTGGTGGTGCCGCCGCGCCGTACTGGGAGCCAATCAACTCTATCTATCACTTAGACATCGCCGTCGCGAACCCAACAATCGATCCGACTTTCTCGTTCATGACTGTCGATCACGACGGCCAAATACGAATGGACCCATCGAGTCCGTATGCGATGGCGCGTCTGGTGGACCTTAAGAATCAGTATGATGTCGCTTTCGCCAACGATCCAGACTCCGACCGGCACGGCATCGTTACACCTTCCTCCGGGTTAATGAATCCAAATCACTACCTGGCTGTGGCCATACGCTATCTGCTAAGGCATCGGCCTAACTGGCCAGCTCACATCGCGGTCGGTAAGACGTTGGTCAGTAGCAGCATGATTGATCGTGTGGTGCACAAGTTAGGACGCTCGCTTTGTGAGGTGCCAGTGGGCTTCAAATGGTTTGTGCCAGGGTTGTTCGATGGCTCGCTTTGTTTTGGCGGAGAGGAAAGCGCTGGAGCAAGCTTCCTCAGGAAGGACGGCACCGTTTGGACGACCGACAAAGACGGCCCAATCATGGACCTATTGGCCGCAGAGATCACCGCGCGCACTGGCAAGAACCCTGGCGAGTTATATCAAGAACTAACAACTCAGTTCGGTACGCCATACTACACACGGATCGATGCGCCAGCGACCCCAGATCAGAAGGCGCGGCTGCAAAAATTGTCGCCCGCAGCGATTGCCACTGATACCCTCGCCGGCGAGCCGATCACAGCCAAACTGACCTCCGCCCCAGGTAACGGCGCCCCGATCGGCGGGCTGAAGGTCGTGACCGATAACGGCTGGTTCGCAGCCCGGCCTTCGGGCACCGAAAACATCTACAAGATCTATGCAGAGAGCTTCAAGAATCAAAATCATTTGGCCGCGATCGTGCAGGAAGCTCAAGAAATTGTGACCGATGCACTAAGATCGCCTGATCTAGCTCTTCAGGAACAGGAGATACGCTGATGAGCAACGAGAGCGGTCCGAATCTTCCTCCATTTCCATCGTCCTACCGTGCCTCTGGCTTGCTTTTGCATGTTACCTCGCTGCCCTCGCCCTACGGCATTGGCGACGTGGGACCAGCTGCGATCGCGTGGATCGATCAACTATGCGACGCAGCACAAAGCTGGTGGCAGGCGTTGCCCTTGGGTCCGACGGGTTACGGTAACTCTCCTTATCAGTCGCTCTCATCCTTTGCCGGCAACGGCCTTTTAATTAGCCCAGACTGGCTCATCGAGGATGGCTTGTTACGCCCCAGTGATTGCGTGGCACCATCATTCTCTCCATCGGCCGTCGATTACAACACAGTTATCCCGTTCAAACACCGGTTGCTCGAGAAAGCTTGGGCTAATTTTGTTAGAGCGGGGTCCGCCGAGTTACGAGTTGCCTTTGAACAGTTCTGCCACGAGCAGGCGCACTGGTTGGAAGATTACGCGCTCTTTCGGGCGCTAAAAATCCGGTACAATGGCGCTTACTATCTGGAGTGGCCGACGGAGTTGGTCCAGCGAGTACCGAAAGCTTTGGCCCAGGCCCGGCGCGATCTTGCGAATCAAGTCGATCAAGTTCGTTTTGCTCAATTCCTATTGTTCCGCCAGGGAGCACGGCTTGAGAAACACGCCAGAGCTAAAGGCGTGCGCTTGATTGGCGATCTACCATTTTTCGTTTCTCCGGACTCGAGTGACGTGTGGGCTAACGCGGAGCTATTCTTGTTGGACGACCAACGAAGGCCGCGGTTCTTGGCGGGCGTGCCACCGGATTATTTCAGTGTGCAGGGTCAGCTCTGGGGCAACCCGGTCTACAACTGGGACACGCTGCGGCAAACTGGCTATCGTTGGTGCATCGATCGTTTGCGCGCTCTGCTTGCGCACGTAGATGTGATTCGTCTGGATCACTTCCGCGCGTTCGCAGCGGCGTGGCATGTTCCGGCCGGGGCACCTACGGCCCAGTCTGGCCAGTGGGTGCCGGGTCCGGGCGCTGATTTCTTCAAGGCGGTGAAGAAAGAGTTAGGTGGACTACCGTTCATCGCTGAGGATTTGGGCTTGATTACTGCGGACGTGCGCGCGCTCCGGGAAGAGTTCCAAATACCCGGAACACGCGTCCTGCAGTTTGCTTTCGACGGCCATTCAGATAACCCCTACCTCCCGCACAACTACGTCTCGAACGCGGTCGTATATACCGGGACGCACGACAATGCCACCAGCCGTGGATGGTATGAGGAGTTGCCACCATATCAGCGGCAGAACTTGTGGCGTTACTTGACCTCACTGCATCGTGACGCTCGCGAGATTGCCTGGGACCTGATGCGTCTGGCGTGGTCTTCTCCGGCTGCGCTGGCGATCGCTCCTCTACAAGATCTTCTCAATCTCGGGGCAGAGGCTCGAATGAACGTCCCCGGTCGTGCGGAAGGTAACTGGAGCTGGCGTTGTACCGAAGAGTTGTTATCGACGGCTGATTTTCACTGGTTGCGGGACCTGACAACAAACTCAAACCGTCTGCGCATACTTCCAAATCCAGCAATCGAAATGGCAGAGGCTGTGTTATGACACCTAGCCCAATTGTTTTTCTAGTCGATGCCAACAACACATTACTGGGCTTCGCCAGCCAACGATGGGTTCAAATTCTTTACGAGGTAACCAAATGAAAGCAACTCAGCTCCTTCACAACCTGGGTCAAAGTCTGTGGCTCGACAACATTACGCGCGACCTGATTAATAGCGGCACACTTAAGCGCTATGTCGACGAGCTTTCTGTGACGGGGCTCACTTCGAATCCCACGATCTTCGACCACGCGATTAAAAACAGTAGCTTGTACGACGCTGCGATCCGCAAGAAACTTGATGGGGGTAAGTCCGGAGAGAGGCTGTTCTTCGAGCTGGCACTTGAGGATCTCACGCGGGCCGCCGATCTGTTCCGACCCATCTTTGACCGGACTAACGGTGTCGACGGATGGGTGTCATTGGAGGTATCGCCTCTGCTTGCGCACGACACCGTCAGCACCCTCGCCGCGGCTAAGAGTTTGCATACTCGGGGGGGGCGCCCAAACCTGTTAATCAAGATTCCTGGCACTAAAGAAGGGCTGCCCGCAATCGAAGAGTCGATTTTCGCCGGTGTGCCTATCAACGTCACGTTACTGTTTTCACGCGAGCATTACCTCGCAGCGGCGGAGGCTTTTTTGCGCGGGATCGAGCGACGCATTGATGCCGGACTTAAATCCGACATCGGCTCGGTAGCCTCGGTTTTCGTCAGCCGGTGGGACGCCGCAGTCGCAGGCAAGGTGCCTGCCGTGCTGAACAACAAACTCGGTATTGCGATGGCAAAGCGCACTTACAAGGCGTACCGCGAGTTGCTCGGCTCACCTCGTTGGGAGCGGATCTACAACGCCGGAGCCCGTCCGCAACGCTTGTTATGGGCGAGCACAGGAACCAAGGATCCCAAGGCACCCGATGTACTATATATCAAGGCGCTTGCTGCGCCTTTCACGGTGAACACCATGCCCGAGGGAACTCTGAAAGCCCTCGCGGATCACGGGGATCTCAGCGAGATCATGTCGGCCGACGGCGGCGATTCCGAAGCGGTGCTGGACCAGTTCGCCGCCGCGGGTATCGACATCAACGACTTGGCCACAAAGCTCCAGGACGACGGGGCCAAATCATTCGTCAATTCCTGGAACGATCTCATGGGGGTAATCGCTTCCAAAAGCGCAACCCTTGCGAAGGCCGGCTGAACATGGAGGGCTCAGTGAATGTGCTGGCTGTCGATGTAGGCGGAACCCGCGTGAAGATTCTTGCTACAGGACAAAAACAATCGCGGGAATTTCCATCAGGTCCCAAGTTAAGCGCTAAACAGATGGTCACGGGCGTCAAGAAGCTGGCCAAGGATTGGAGGTATGACGCGGTCTCGATCGGCTATCCCGGGGTAGTTTTCAGAAATCGGCCCGTTGCGGATCCGTATAACCTTGGACATGGGTGGGCCGGTTTCGACTTTGAAGCCGCGTTCAAGCGTCCGGTCAAAGTAATCAATGATGCCGCCATGCAAGCTTTGGGGAGCTACAAACATGGCAAGATGCTCTTCCTGGGGTTAGGCACCGGTCTCGGTTCCGCCATGGTCGTGGATGGGATCGTGGAACCCATGGAGCTCGGCCATCTTCCGTACCGGAGACGCACCTTTGAAGACTATGTCGGGGTCGGTGGACGCGCTCGGTTAGGCCAGAACAAATGGGAACGGGCGGTCAAGGACGTGATAGCCCGTCTGATTGCAGCGCTCCAACCCGAGGATGTGGTTCTGGGAGGAGGAAATGTCAAAAACCTGGAAAAGTTGCCCCCAGGTTGCAGGGCGGGCGAGAACGCGAATGCATTTGTTGGAGGATTTCGCCTTTGGGAGGAAGCCAAGCGACGCAATCGCTCCATGTCCCCAAGAAGCCGTCTCGATAGCCACGAGCAAACCTAACGTAAAACGTCGTGCACACAAAGTCCCCGATCCGCTTTCCTATCGTGATCGTTATACTCTGCTGTTCGGCGGCGCCGACGCGCTCTGAAGATATCACCGAAGCGTCCGCCGGAACGCGGTCCTTAGCGCCGTTGCCATTCCAGTTGGTTCTGCCCCGCGATCACCTGTTCGGAGACTGGTACGGCGCCCGTACATGGCTCGAGCACCAAGGCATCGTTCCAACGCTGACGTTCGTCACCGACTCTGTCGGTAACCCGACCGGCGGAAAGCAACAGGGCTTCACAACGGCCAACAATCTGGGACTTGATCTGAATTTCGATTTGGAAAAGCTGTGCGGTCTCGAGGCCGGCTCGTTTTTGCTCTCAATGTCATATCGTTTCGGTGGGAGCCTATCGGCGAATTACATCCACAACGTCTTCACTGTTCAGCAAGTCTTCGGCGGCGAAACGTTCCGGGTGGTCAACCTAGCCTACCTCCAGAAACTCTTTGATGATCGCGTCGAATTGAGAATCGGCCGCATCGCCGCCGGGGACGACTTCCTCGTCTCGCCCTACGACTATGTTTTCGTACAAAACGGCTTCGATGGCAATCCGGTAGGTATTTTTTTCAACTCCCCTGGTATGACCGCCTATCCCAATGACACCTGGGGCGCTCGGGTCAAGGTAAGACCGACCGCGAGGAGCTATATCATGGGTGGCGTCTATAACGGCGACCCGTCCATCCGCGACAACAGTAACCACGGCGCGGATTTCTCAATGGATGGGCCGCTCTTCGCGATTGGGGAGATTGCGTATCAGCCCAACAGCCTGCCGGGGGACCGCGGCTTGATTGGTAATTACAAAGCCGGCTTCTGGTACGACAACAGTCGCTTCACCGACTTCAACACCGGCGAATTTGAGCGCGGGAACTGGGGCTTCTACACCCTGTTTGATCAAGTGCTTGTTAGGTTCGGAGAGCAACGCAGCCATCGCGGTTTCGGCGTTGCCGGCTCTTTCTTAGTTTCACCCGACCAGTCCATCAGCCAGATGCCCTACTTTTTTACCGCCGCTCTTGTTGCGCGCGGCATTTTTCCCGGGCGTCCGATAGACTTGGTCGGCTTGGGCGTTGTCTTCGGTCATTTTAGCAATGACCTGCAAGATTCTCAGCAGCGGGCGCAACAACTGAATCCAAATGTTGGAGTGCGGCAACACGAAACGGTGGTGGAATTAACCTATCGCCTCGCCTTTCTCAGGAGCGCGCTTTTCTTTCAGCCCGATCTGCAATACATCATCCGGCCGGGCGGTACCGGCCGAATTCCCGACGCCCTCGTCCTCGGTGCTCAGCTCGGCGTCAATTTCTAACAATGCGGGCGAAGAAACATTTGCGGAAAAGAATTTACAATGGATAAGCCGGCACAGAAAACCAGAGTTGATTTGAAGGCCGGCGCGTCACAAAAGGATGCTTCTCTCGCGACGTTCCACGTCACGCCAAGTACTTCTGCTTATGTAATCGTGCTGTGCTGCGTAGCCGCAATCGGAGGTTTTCTCTTCGGTTTCGACAGCGGCGTCATTAACGGGACCGTCGATGCCCTGGCAAAAGCCTTCGGCACCCAGGCGGCAGGCACGGGCTTTGCCGTTGCTTCAGTGCTGCTCGGCTGCGCTGCCGGCGCCTTCGGTGCAGGTAGGCTGGCCGACTCTCTCGGCCGACGCCCGACCATGCTCTTGAACGCAATGCTTTTCCTAGCGAGCGCTTCGGCCACAGGAGCCGCTAACTCGGCCCAGTTTTTCATCGCGTCGCGGCTTGCAGCCGGCCTAGCCATCGGCGCGGCCAGCGTATTGGCCCCGATGTATATAGCGGAAGTAGCTCCAGCGCAGATGCGAGGCCGCCTGGCTTCACTGCAGCAATTGGCCATTGTAGTGGGGCTGTTTAGCGCCTTTCTGAGCAATGACATTCTCGCCAGGGTTGCTGGCGGAGCTAGTGCGATCTTTTGGTTTGGGGCGCCGACCTGGCGCTGGATGTTCTGGATGGAAGCGGTGCCGGCTGTCGCGTTTCTCTTAGGTACCATGCTAATCCCTGAGTCACCGCGCTATCTAATTTTCCGCGGTAAACACGAGCAAGCACGCAACGTGTTCGCGCGCATTGGTGCCGATGCCGAGAAGCTGGTGCAGCAGGTCGAGGAAAGCCTCAGGGGCGAACACCGCCCGCGCCTGTCGGATCTCATTATTCCAGGCACGAGACGTATCGCTCCAGTGCTTTGGGTGGGGGTGGGTTTGGCGGCTTTTCAGCAACTTGTCGGTATCAATATCATCTTTTATTACGGCGAGATCCTGTGGAAAGCAGCGGGGGCAACGGAACAATGGGCCCTGCGCATTAACCTGCTCACCGGCTTGGTCAACATACTCGCCACGATCCCGGCGATAATGCTCGTTGATCGCATCGGCCGCAAACCGTTGCTGTTGGTCGGATCGGTTGGCATGGCTTTGACGCTCGGCGCCATGGCAGTTGTATTTGGCACCGCCAGCGTAGGTCTTGACGGGAAGCCGTTGCTCAGTCATATGGCGGCGGTGGCGGGATTAACGGCCGCGAACCTGTACATCGTTGCCTTCGCTATGTCGTGGGGGCCAGTGATGTGGGTGCTGCTAGGCGAGATGTTTCCCAATCAACTGCGGGGAGCGGCTCTAGCTGTTTCCGGCGCCACCAATTGGCTGGCTAACTTCGCCGTAACTGTCACTTTCTTACCGCTGTTGAATGCCGTCGGTCTCTCTGGCGCTTACGCGCTCTACGCCGCAGCCGCAGCGATCTCGCTCCCGTTCGTATGGGCAGCTGTGCGTGAGACAAAGGGGAAGACGTTGGAACAAATGAAGGAAACCACGAATCTGAATCTCTCTTTGGGCTCTAAAAAAGCGTAAGGATACAAATACATGACTAAAACGGAATGAAAGGAATCTAAGGATGAACCCAACAACAAAATCAGTCTCCGAGCGTCGCGCATGGAATGCTCTGGTCGCTCACCACCAGAATGTCCAAGAGCTGCATCTGCGCAAACTTTTTGCGGATGATCCCACACGTGGCGAACGCATGACGACCGAGGCGGTAGGTTTATACCTGGACTACTCGAAGAATCGCGTCACCGACGAAACCTTGAAGCTACTCGTGCAGCTCGCAGATGAGTCGGGCCTGCGTGAGCGGATTGACGCTATGTTTCAAGGCGAGAAGATCAACATCACGGAAAACCGCGCTGTTCTGCACGTGGCTTTGCGCGCACCAAAAGGAGCATCGATCGTTGTTGATGGCGAGAATGTTGTGCCGCAAGTCCACGTCGTCCTCGACAAAATGGCCGACTTCTCCAGCCGTGTGCGGAACGGCGCGTGGAAAGGCTACACCGGCAAGCGCATTCGCAACGTCATCAACGTTGGTATCGGTGGCTCTGATCTCGGACCAGTCATGGCCTATGAGGCATTGAAGCATTACAGCGACCGAACCATGACGTTTCGGTTCGTTTCCAACGTGGACGGTACCGATTTCGCTGAGGCCGTTCACGACTTGGACCCTGCAGAAACGCTTTTCATCATTTCTTCAAAAACATTCACAACCCTGGAAACAATGACGAATGCGCGCACCGCGCGCGATTGGTTACTTGCAGGTCTCAGAGGCGATGAAAAGGCGGTCGCCAAACATTTTGTTGCGGTGTCGACCAATGCTTCGGAAGTGGCGAAGTTCGGCATTGATACTGCCAACATGTTCGGGTTCTGGGATTGGGTCGGCGGACGCTATTCGATGGATTCGGCCATCGGCCTTTCAACGATGATTGCGATCGGCCCGGATAACTTTCGCGCGATGTTGGACGGCTTCCACCAAATGGACGAGCACTTCCGCACAACTCCTTTTGAACGCAATTTGCCGGTTCTCATGGGGCTGCTGGCTGTTTGGTACAACGACTTTTTCGGCGCAGCGACAGTAGCGGTCCTTCCATACGAGCAATACCTGAAGCGATTCCCGGCTTATCTCCAACAACTGACAATGGAGAGCAATGGCAAACACGTCACACTTGATGGAAGCAAAGTCCCCTGCGATACCAGCCCTGTTTACTGGGGTGAGCCGGGAACTAACGGCCAGCATTCTTTTTACCAGTTGATCCATCAGGGAACGCGACTCATTCCTTGCGACTTCATAGCGTTCTACCAAACGCTAAATCCGCTTAGTCGGCATCATGATATCCTCCTTGCGAATGTCTTCGCTCAGGCGGAAGCGCTCGCTTTCGGCAAGACATCCGGGCAAGTTAAGGCGGAGGGCACGCCGGACTGGCTCGTGCCCCACCGAGTCTTCGAGGGTAACCGCCCATCGAACACAATTCTGGCCGAGCGGCTCACTCCGGAAAGCCTTGGTAAACTAGTCGCGCTTTACGAGCACAGCGTTTTTACACAGGGCGTGATTTGGAACATCGACTCGTTCGACCAGTGGGGTGTCGAGCTAGGCAAGCAATTGGCTCAGCGCATTATACCAGAACTCGAGAGCAAGGAGAAACCTACTCTTGCCCATGATAGCTCAACCAATAACCTGATTTACCAATACCGAAAATCGAAGAATGCAAATTGAAGGAGGCGTTATGAAATCGATCGACTTAAACGAACAACAACTCCAGCAGATGAAGACACATCCGGGCTTTATCGCCGCGCTGGATCAAAGCGGTGGCAGCACTCCCGGTGCACTGCATCTTTATGGGATCAAAGAAGGTGCGTGGTCCAACGAGGACGAGATGTTTGCGATCGTGCACCAGATGCGCACCCGCATGATTACCAGCCCCAGCTTTACCGGAGAGCGGATCATTGGCGCCATCTTGTTCGAGAACACCATGGACAGGGACATCGAGGGGCAACCTACGGCTGACTATCTTTGGAACGTAAAACGTGTAGTGCCATTTCTGAAAGTGGACAAGGGCCTCGCCGCTGAGAAGGACGGGGTCCAACTGATGAAGCCCATGCCCGCGCTTGCCGCGCTGCTCGAGAAAGCTAAAGCGAAGCGTATATTCGGAACCAAGATGCGCTCGGTCATCAAGGAAGCCAGCGGAGCAGGCATCAAGGACATCGTGGACCAGCAGTTCGAGCTAGCTGCGCAGATCATTGCCGCCGAACTGATGCCGATCGTCGAGCCGGAAGTTGACATTCACTGCCCGGAAAAGGCCAAGGCCGAAGGGTTACTCAAGGCGGCTATTCTTGAGAAGCTCAACCAACTTCCAGCGGGCCAGCTAGTCATGCTCAAGCTCACGCTACCGGAGCAAGACAATTTCTATGCCGATTTCGTCAAACATCCGAAAGTATTGAGGGTAGTTGCGTTGTCTGGCGGTTATTCGCGGGAAGAAGCCAACAACCGCTTGCGCCGAAATCACGGCATCATCGCGAGCTTTTCGCGGGCGCTTGCGGAAGGGCTCTCAGCCCAGCAATCCGACGCTGAGTTCAACGCCGTGCTGGACAAATCCATCCAGAGTATCTTTGAGGCGTCCAACACCTAAACAGGCCATGATCGGAGAATCGGATGGGAATCGGATGCCGGGGGTCGGGCCAAGCTAACTATGACCAAGAGGATTTAAGATATGGACAAGGGTGTCGTTAAACTTGCTCCTTCCATCCTCTCGGCTGACTTTGCATATTTAGGCAAGCAAGTGGGCGAGGCGGAGGAGGCCGGGGCGGATCGCATCCACGTGGATGTCATGGATGGACACTTCGTACCTAACATTTCGATTGGGGCGCCGATCGTCCAGTCGCTTCGCCAGGTAACGCGTCTGCCTCTGGAGACGCACCTGATGATTTCCGACCCGGACTTTTTCCTGGACGAATTTACCGAGGCTGGGTGGGGTTCATTTCTTGTGCATTGGGAAGGCAACAACAATTTGCATCGCACAGTGCAACGCATCAAAGCGCTGGGCAAGGGCGTCGGCGTAGTAATAAATCCGGCAACCCCCGCGGCAGTGCTAGAAGAGATCCTCCAAGACGTGGATCAGGTGTTAGTCATGACGGTTAACCCGGGCTTTGGACACCAGCGTTTCATCCACACGACGCTGCCAAAGATTCGGCGTGTCCGCCAGATGATCGATGAGATCAAGCGGGACTGCGATCTCGAGGTTGACGGCGGCATCGACGTGACGACCGCGCCACTGGTGGTCGATGCAGGAGCCAACGTTCTGGTAGCCGGGTCGGCAATTTTTGGTGAGGGCGAAGGAGTAATCGCAGCCATGAACCGGCTGCGAGCAGCAGCGAACTAGAGAAAGATGGGATACATTCAAATCCAAAAATCCGAATTTCGAAACAAATTCAAATGATCAAAAACAGAAAATTCCAAATAGGCTCATTTCGGATTTCGAACCTCGGATTTTGGATTTTGATTCAGAAACAATCTGTTCGGAAAGAAGGGAGTTAACTATGCAAATCGGAATGATTGGTCTTGGACGAATGGGGGCAAATATGGCGCGGCGACTTCTGAACGGAGGCCATCAGTGTGTGGTCTTCGACAGGTCGCCAAAAGTCGTGCAAGAGTTGGTCGAGGAAAAGGCGGTTGGCTCCTCGTCGCTCGCAGACTTTGCGCAGAAGCTAACCAAGCCGCGGGCGGTGTGGTTGATGGTTCCGGCGGCGGTGGTGGACGAGACCATCGCCGCTCTCCTTCCCCACCTTGAGCGCGGCGACATTCTCATCGATGGCGGAAATTCCTACTACGTGGACGACATTCGCCGTGCGAAGGAACTGAGCTCAAAAGAAATTCATTATGTCGATGTCGGCACCAGTGGCGGGATCTGGGGGTTGGAACGTGGCTACTGCATGATGATCGGCGGCGAAAAGGACGTGGTTCAGAATCTAGATCCTATTTTTGCCACGCTGGCGCCCGGCATTGGCAATATTCCTCGTACTCGCGGGCGAGAGAAGCTCGCCGGCACGGCGGAACAAGGTTACTTGCATTGTGGCCTAAACGGCGCCGGGCACTTTGTTAAGATGGTGCACAACGGTATCGAGTACGGCATTATGGCCGCATATGCCGAAGGTTTGGCCGTGTTGCGTGCCGCCAATGCGGGCAAGAAAAAACATGTGGTCGATGCTGAGACGACACCATTGCGAGACCCCGAGGACTACCAGTACGAACTCAATTTACCTGACATCGCGGAGGTATGGCGGCGCGGCAGTGTGATCGCGTCGTGGCTGCTGGATTTAACCGCCAGCGCCTTGGTCGAGGATCCAGCACTCGCGAAATTCGCAGGCCGGGTTTCAGATTCGGGCGAGGGACGCTGGACGATCAAGGCAGCAATCGATGAAGGCGTGCCCGTGCCGGTATTAACAACCGCACTATACGAACGGTTCGCTTCGCGCGGCGAGGCAGATTACCAAGACAAACTGCTTTCGGCTATGCGCTTTGGTTTCGGCGGTCACTTGGAAAAATCCGCCAAATGAGGAGCACGACATGAACGTTCCCCATTCGGATGCGTTGGTCTTCTTCGGTGCGACGGGCGATCTCGCCTACAAGAAAATCTTTCCGTCGTTGCAAGCGATGATCAAACGGGGCCACCTCAACGTGCCGGTTATCGGGGTGGCCAAGGCAGGTTGGAATGTCGATCAACTCCGAGCGCGGGCACAAGACAGCGTCGAGAAACACGGAGGAGGGGTCGATCCGGCGGCCTTCGACAAGCTGTGCAGCCTGCTGCGTTATGTCGACGGCGACTACAAAGACGTGGCCACCTTTCAGGCCATCCGCAAGGAGCTAGACTCTGCGGAGCGGCCCGCGCATTACCTCGCCATCCCGCCTGTGCTGTTCGGGCTCGTCGTGGAACAGCTAACCAAGGCACACTGCACCAGTGGTGCTCGTGTCATCGTTGAAAAACCCTTCGGTCACGACCTCATCTCGGCGCAGGAACTCAATCGGATTCTTCTCGGCACTTTCGACGAGGAGCACATCTTCCGCATCGATCATTATTTGGGAAAACGAGCAGTGCGTAACATGGTCTTCTTACGCTTCGAGAATGCAATTCTGGAGTCGTTCTGGAACCGCAATCAGGTGGAGAGCGTACAGATTACCATGGCAGAAGACTTCGGAGTTCAAGGCAGGGGGGCGTTCTACGATCAAACCGGCGCGATGCGCGACGTCGTTCAAAATCACTTGTTCCAGATCTTGGCGAATCTGGCGATGGAGCCACCGGTGAGAACCGATAGTGAAACGATCCGCGACGAAAAGGTTAAGGTCCTGAAGGCCGTTCCGCCGCTGAAGGCGAAGAACGTCGTTCGCGGGCAGTTTCGTGGCTACCGGAAGGAAAACGGTGTGGCAGCGGATTCGAAAGTCGAAACCTTCGCCGCTTTACAGTTGAGCGTGGATTCCTGGCGCTGGCAAGGCGTCCCGTTCTACATCCGGGCTGGGAAGTCGTTGCCTGTAACGTGCACTGAGATCGTCGTCCGCTTGCGCGAGCCACCCATCGTTTTTCCGACCTGCTGTCGTGCACGGAACTATTTCCGATTCCGTGTCAGTCCTAATGTCACGGCTGCCTTTGGTCTGACAGGGATGGACCAAGAAGAGAAGATGATCGGCGAACAGGTGGAGTTACTGGCGAGCCGCTATCCCAGTGCAGAGGCGACCGATGCCTACGAACGTGTGCTCGGCGACGCCATGGCGGGAGACGCTACGTTGTTTGCCCGTGAGGACTATGTGGAAGAGGCCTGGCGCATCGTAGATCCGGTACTGAAGGCCGACACTCCGGTCCACGAATACGAGCCCGGTACTTGGGGACCGAGTGAAGTCGACCAAAGAGTTGCACCTCCGGGAGGCTGGGAAAACCAGACGATGAGCAGCTGAACGATTGGAGTGATGGAGTATTGGAGTACTGGAGTATTGGGTTCTAAAAACATCACTCCATTACTCCAACTTCAGCGTAGGAACTGCCATGAACGTTGAGATACTTATTGATGCGGACGCAGTGGCGCGGAAGGCTGCCGAGATTATCGCCGCGGAAGCCCGCGCGACTGTGGCGGAGCGTGGCCGCTTCATTATGGCCGTTAGCGGTGGTCATACCCCGTGGAAAATGCTGCGTGTCCTGGCAAACGAAAAGGTACCTTGGGAAAGCGTGCGCGTGGTGCAGGTTGACGAGCGCGTAGCGCCAGCCGGAGACCCAGATCGAAATCTCAGTCACTTGCGTGAAAGCTTGCTCGAGCATGCGCCGCTGCGACCCGAGCAGATCCTTGCCATGCCGGTGGAGTGGCCTGACCTAGACGCCGCGGCCATATGCTACGCAATGACTCTCAAGGAGATCGCCGGCTCGCCGCCGGTGCTCGACCTCGCTCATCTGGGCCTCGGACCAGATGGCCACACTGCCTCGCTGGTCCCCGGAGATCCCGTTCTGAACGTCACCGACTCAGATGTCGCGCTGACTGGAGTCTACCAAGGGAGGCGTCGGATGACGTTGACGTATCCGATCCTCAATCGTGCCCGTCGCGTTCTGTGGTTGGTAACTGGGAACGATAAGGTGGACGCGCTCGCGCGCTTACGCGGAGCCGATACATCGATTCCGGGCGGCAAGATTCATCGGGATCAAGCAGTGGTGCTGGCCGATCAGGCGGCGGCAGGGACGAACTGAGATGAAGGGAAGCATATGCGTATTGGAATTGCCACCGATCACGGTGGATTTAGTTTGAAGGAAGAATTACTCAGCCAGCTTCGCGCTGCGGGGCATGAGGTCGTCGATTTCGGAGCTCATCACCTGAGCGAGGGCGATGATTATCCTGATTATGTGGTCCCGCTCGCGCAGGCCGTGGCCGCGGGGAAAGTAGATCGTGGCGTAGCGATCTGTGGCAGCGGCGTAGGCGCATCAGTCTGCGCTAACAAGGTCCATGGCATTCGTGCGGCGTTAATCCACGACCACTTCTCTGCCAGACAGGGTGTCGAAGACGATCACATGAACGTGCTTTGTATGGGCGGCAGGACTGTCGGACCAGCCGTCGCCTGGGATCTCGTTCAAACGTTTCTCGCAGCCGAGTTCAGTCAAGCGCCGCGACATTTGCGTCGCTTGGGCAAAATAGCTTCGCAGGAGGCACAAAAAGAATAGGCAAAACCGACGGAGAAAAACTATGACAGACGAGGAGATGACTGAATTAGCGATCAACACAATTCGTACGCTCTCGATAGATGCGGTACAGCAGGCCAAGTCCGGGCATCCTGGTACACCAATGGCGCTAGCTCCGCTGATTTACACGATCTGGAATCGCGTTATGCGCTTCGATCCCGAGGACCCCATCTGGCCTAACCGTGATCGTTTCGTCTTATCGAATGGCCACGCTTCCATGCTGCTTTGGTCAGTGCTCCATCTCACCCGCACACAGGCGGTCAATGCTGATTACGAAATACTCGGTCACGCATCGGTGTCTCTCGACGATATCCGTCACTTTCGTCAGCTCGACAGCAAAGCCCCGGGACACCCCGAGTACCATTGGGTTTCGGGCGTTGAGACAACGACCGGTCCACTGGGGCAGGGTGTTGCTACGAGCGTGGGAATGGGCATCGCCCAGAAGTGGCTTGCCAATCGCTATAATCGGCCCGGCTTCGATATTTTCGATTACAACATTTACGCCGTGTGCGGCGACGGCTGCCTGATGGAAGGAATTTCGTCGGAAGCAGCGTCTCTCGCCGGCCACCTGGGTCTCGATAATCTCTGCTGGGTCTATGACAACAATCACATTACGATCGAGGGTAAGACGCGCATCACTTTCACCGAGGATGTCGAGGCGCGATTTTTGGCTTACGGCTGGAATGTCTTGCGTGTCGGTAATGCCAATGACCTCGAGCGTATCGAGCAGGCTCTTGAAATCTTCCGGAAAACAAAAGAGCGGCCCACGTTCATCGTCCTGGACAGCCATATTGGCTATGGTTCACCTCATAAACAGGATACTGCCGCGGCGCACGGCGAGCCGCTTGGCGACGATGAAGTTCGATTATGCAAGCGCGCCTACGGCTGGCCCGAGGACAAAACGTTTCTTGTTCCTGACGGCGTGTATGAACACTTCGCTGCTGGTATAGGCGCGCGCGCTGCAGAAGCTCGAAGGAAATGGACCGAACTGTTTTCAGCTTATCGAACTCAGTATCCGGACGCTGCGACCGAGATCGAATTGATGCAGCGCCGCGAACTCCCGTCCGGTTGGGATCGCAACCTCCCGGTGTTCGCAGCGGATCCGAAAGGAATCGCTGGGCGCGATGCCTCGGGCAAAGCGTTGAACATTCTGGCTCAGAACATTCCCTGGCTTCTCGGAGGGTCGGCGGATCTTGGACCATCGAACAAGACTGTTCTGACGTATGAGGGCGCAGGAGATTTCCAAGCTGATAACCCGGGCGGGAAGAACCTCCACTTCGGCATCCGTGAGCATGCGATGGCTGCCATTGTGAACGGGCTTTCGCTGTCCAAGCTCCGCGCTTATGGGGCAAGCTTCTTCATTTTTAGCGACTACACACGGCCAGCGATCCGGCTATCGGCTTTGATGGAACTGCCTACCATATTTGTTTTCACACACGACGCGATGGGCGACGGCGAAGACGGTCCTACTCATCAACCGGTAGAGCATCTGGCTTCGCTGCGGGCAATTCCAGGCCTCGTGACTCTTCGACCGGGCGACGCCAACGAGGTTATCGAAGCCTACCGCTACATCATGCAATTGCGTCACGAACCTGCTGTGCTGGTGCTGTCGCGCCAGCCACTGCCGACGCTCGATCGGAAAAAGTACGCACCGGCATCCGGAGTCGCGCGCGGCGCCTACGTTCTTGCAGACGCGCCCGGTGGCAATCCCGAAGTCGTTCTTATCGCATCGGGGAGTGAAGTCAGTCTCGCTGTGGAGGCGCACGAGAAGCTCATTGCTGAAGGCATCCGGTCGCGTGTCGTATCGATGCCCTCATGGGACATCTTCGAACATCAGACGCAAGAATATCAGGACAGCGTTTTGCCGCCGAGCCTGGTCGCGCGCGTCGCCGTGGAGCAGGCATCGACGTTTGGATGGGAACGATACATCGGAAAGCGGGGACGCATGATCGGCATGAAAACATTTGGAGCATCGGCACCGTTGAAAGAATTGCAGCGCAAATTCGGCTTCGAACCAAACCGAGTGGTGACGGCC
>Ga0207684_10000955_pt1 | contig 32588 bp, 32 predicted proteins | sample KBSK5501metaG_FD_184342 | JGI IMG/M metagenome (GOLD analysis project Ga0207684, IMG submission 184342) | Corn, switchgrass and miscanthus rhizosphere microbial communities from Kellogg Biological Station, Michigan, USA - KBS K5-50-1 metaG... | ecosystem: Host-associated > Plants > Roots >... | reverse complement strand
ATCCGGCGACACGCTCGGCGTCGGCGGCCAGCATCGCCTCCGTGTACGAGCCTCCGTAGCGGCGCCGCGTGCCGTGGCGGCGCACGTACACGAAATCCGCGGTGAGCGGCCCGGTGACGGGCTGCTCGTGCCAGTCGTGCAGGCACAGGGCGACGTTGGCGCGCGCGAGCCGATCGAACACGCTGTCCACGAGCCACGAGGCGTGGCGGACCTCGAGCACCCATCGCACGTGCGCGCGTCGCGACAGCACGCGCAGCAGCCCGTCGAGGCGGTCGAGCCGCAGGTGATACGTCGACGGCAGCTGGATCAACACCGGGCCGAGCGCCTCACCCAGCCCGCGCGCGCGCCGGAGAAAGAGCGTCACGGGCGCGCCCGGCGCCTTCAGACGCTTGACGTGGGTGAGAAAGCGGCTGGCCTTCACCGCGAAGACGAAGTGGGGCGGCACGGCGGCCGCCCACGCGCGGAAGGTGGCCGCGCTCGGCAGCCGGTAAAAGGGGCTGTTCAGCTCGACGGTATCGAAGCTCGCCGCGTAGTACGGGAGCCACTCGCGCGCGCCCAGCGCGCCTGGATAAAACCGCCGCCGCCAGTCGCGATACACGTAGCCGCTGGTGCCGACGAACCAGCGCTTCATGCGTACATTGTCCGTGCATTCTCCGGACCCGCCAAGCGCTGCGGGCGCGATTATAATGTCGGCGCGGTGGCGGACCCGATCTCGGCGGCGGACTTCTACGAACGGCGGCGCGTTCCCGTCCTCGCCAGCTTCATGGCGTACGTGGAGGTCGGCGTCGGCGCGCCGATCGTGTTGCTGCACGGCAATCCGACGTCCTCCTATCTCTGGCGTAACGTGATCCCGCACCTCTCCGGCCTCGGCCGCTGCCTGGCGCCCGACCTCATCGGGATGGGACGCTCCGGCAAGGCCGCCGGCGGCAGCTATCGCTTCGTGGATCACGCGCGCTATCTCGACGCGTGGTTCGAGGCGCTGGCCCTGCGCGACGTGACGCTGGTGGTGCACGACTGGGGCTCGGCGCTCGGGTTCCACTGGGCGCGGCGGCATCCCGAGCGCGTGCGCGCGCTTGCCTACATGGAGGCGATCGTGCGGCCGGTGACGTGGGCCGAGTGGCCGGAGGCCGCGCGCAAGATCTTTCAGAGCCTGCGTTCGCCCGGCGGCGAGGAGATGGTGCTGCAGAAGAACGTGTTCGTGGAGCGGATCCTGCCGGCGAGCGTGCTGCGCGGGCTGACGCACGAGGAAATGGACAAGTACCGTGAGCCGTTCCGCCAGCCCGGCCTGTCGCGCGCGCCGACGCTGACGTGGCCGCGCGAGATCCCGATCGACGGCGAGCCCGCCGACGTGGCCGCCGTCGTCTCGGCCTATGGCGAGTGGCTGTCCACGAGCCCGCTGCCCAAGCTGTTCGTCAACGCCCAGCCCGGGTCGATCCTCGTCGGCGCGCAGCGCGAGTTCTGCCGCCGCTGGCCCAACCAACAGGAAGTCACGGTGCGCGGCAGCCACTTCGTGCAGGAGGACTCGCCGGCCGACATCGGCCGCGCGATCGCGGCCTTCCTCCGCCGCCTGCCTCGTCCGTAACAATGGGGGGCCCCGAATGGCCCCCCAAACCCCCCAATACGCTCGGGACGCCCCGGCGAAGCCGTGGCGTCCCTCGAGATTCGCCGGTCAACGAGTCAGCTTCTCGAGGCTCACCACCAGCAGCACGTCCGGCGTCTCGGCCAGCGCGAAGGCGACGCGGTCGCCGGCGTTGAGGCCGCGGAAGAGATCGGCCGACGCCGCAATGAACGGCATCGACATGCGCTCGTTCATGAGGCCGGCGATGGGCTCGTGGTCGAGCACGATCACCGGTCGCGTGGCGTGCAGACTGGACGGCGCGGGCAGGAGCGCGACGACGATGCCGACGCCGCGCCAGCGCGGCGGCTGCGCGTGCGCGGATGACAGCGTGGTGACGAGCACGAGCAGCACGACGAGCGCGCGGCGCACGCGAGGAGCATAGCGCCGCCGGCGGCCGTGGTCACGCCGCGCGTGTCGGCGCCGGCTCCGCGCGCACCTGCCGATACTGGAGGATCCGCTCGCGCGCCTCGCCCAGCGTGGTCGCGATGTCGCTGGCGCCGGCGTCGAGCAGCGCGGCACACGCCGCCTCCGCATCGTCGGCCGGGCTCCAGCAGGCCGCCACCAGCGGCAGATCCGGGAATCGCGCGCGCAGGCGCTTGAGCACGTAGCGCGCGTGGGCGAGGCCGGGCTGCGCGAGCGACGCGACCACGACGACGCCCGGCTCACTGGTGGCGACCCGCTCGAGCACCTCGGCGGTGAGCGTGCCCGGGTCGACCAGCTTGAGGCGGACGCCGTCGGGCCGCACGCGGCCGGCGAGCAGGCGCAGCGCCGCGGCGTCGACGTCGTCACGCGCCGGACAGGCCAGGGCGCGAAGCGACGGCGTCGTCGGCACCGTCGGCGCCGATTCGTCGCGCTCGCGCGCCGCCGGCAGCGCTTCGGCTTCGAGATCGTCGACGATGCGACGGATGGCGCCGGCGATGAAGGTCGCCTCCTCGGCCGTCAGCGCGCCCCGCGTTCCGTCGCGACGCACGCGCGCGAGCGCGGGCAGCAGCACCGCCTCGTCGACGTCGATCGCCGGATGCTCCTTGACGTACTGCTCGAGCACGCTGCGCGCGCCCGGTTCGTCGCCCTTGAGCAGACGCTGATAGATCGCGACGTCGGTCGTCACCACCGGCTCGTCGCCGAAGAGCACGGTGATGAACTGCATCTCGGGGATGTGGCGCCCGAGCGCGACCAGACACACCGTGAGCGGCGTCCCCAGGATGAGACCGATCGGGCCCCACAACCACGTCCAGAACGCGAGCGTGATGAGGAGCGCGAGCGGCGACACGCCGGCGCTGTGGCTGTAGAGCAGCGGCTCGATGACGAGGTAGATGGCGAGCTCGACGAGCGCGAACAGCGTCACCACCATGACCGGCTCGCGCCAGCCGTCGAAGACGGCCAGGCTCACCAGCGCGGCCGAGCCGGCCGCGACCCAGGCGCCGATGTACGGCACGAAGCGCAGCGCGGCGGAGAGCACGCCGAAGAACAGCGCGTACGGCACGCCGATCAGAGAGAGACCGGTGCCGATCGCGAGGCCGAAGCCGGTGTTCGTGAGCGATTGCATCTGCAGATAGCGTCCGATGCGGTCCGCCGCGTCGGTGAGGATCTTCGTCGTGAGGGTCACGCGCCCCGTGCCGGCGAGCCGGATGAGCCGCTCGAGCAAACGCTGCCGCTCCATCAGCATGAAGATCACGAGGACGACGACGAAGCTGACGGTGGCGAGCACGGCGGCAATCGGTCCGAGCCCCGCGCGCAGCCCCTCGAACCCCACCGGCGTTGGCCTCTCCACGACCACCGGCTGCGGCGCCTTCTTCGCCGCCGCGGCGTTGTCCTTCTGCAACTCGCCGATGACCTCCTTCACCGTCGACTGCGCCTTCTCGAGCGAGTCGGATTTGCCCACGCGGCGCAGCTGACGCATCTTGACGGTGAGGTTGGACTTGTACTGCGGCAGGTCAGCGGCGAGCGTCGTGACCTGCGAGGCGAGCAGCCAACCGAGCCCGCCCAGCACGGAGAAGACGAGCGCGACGGTCACGACGACCGCGACCACGCGGGGGAATCGCCACCGCTCCAGCCGCTCGACGATCGGGGACAGCACGAACGTGAGCAGCATCGCCGACGCGATCGGAATGAACACGTCCTGGGCGATACCGAGGCAGAAGAGCCCGAAGGCGAGGATCACGACCTGCAGCAGCGGCTGCAGGCGGCTGAGCGGATCACGCCGGCTCGTGGCCATCTTCACCGTGCGGTGCACAAGCCGGGCCAGCCGAGGGTAGACTCTCCAAACCGTGGACATCGTCGCCGCCCACGCCGCGAAGCACCCGGACCGGCCCGCCCTGATCGAGGGCGAGCGCGCGCTGACGTGGGAAGAATTTTTCCGTACACGGAACCGTCTCGCCCACTCGCTGGCCGCGCTCGGCATCGGCGCCGGTCAGCACGCGATCGTCTACGCCCACAACGCGCTGGAGAACCTCGTCAGCAGCGCCGCCCTCCGCGTGCTCGGCGCCGTCGCCGTGCCGATGAACCATCGCCTCACCACAGACGAGGTCGCCTACATCCTCGACAACTCCGACGCGACGACGGTGTTCGTCGACGACGCGTTCTTGCCGATGGCCGAGCGCGTGCGCCACGCCGCGCGCGTCGAGCACTGGATCACGCTCGGCGCCGAGCGGCGGCCGTGGGCGGCGGCGCTGGCCGACCTGCTCACGCGCGGCAGCGACGGGGCCCCGGGCGTGACCACCATGGGCGGCTCGATGGTCTACACCGCAGGCACGACCGGCAAGCCGAAGGGCGCCCTGCGCCGCGCGATCGATCCCACGGCGGTCCTGCCGCGGCTCGCGGCGCTGAACTGCCTCGATCCGGCGCAGGTCCATCTCGTCGCCGGCCCGCTCTATCACTCGGCGCCCGGCGGCTTCGCGCTCTACGCGCAGATGGTCGGCGGCACGGTGGTGGTGATGCGCAAATTCGATCCCGAGGAGGCGCTGCGCTTGATCGAGCGGCACCGTTGCACCACGACGTTCATGGCGCCGACGCTCGTCAAGCGCATCGTCGATCTTCCGGCCGCGGTGCGCGCGCGCTACGACGTGAGCTGCATGCGCTCGCTCGTCGTCGCCGCCGCGCCCTGCCCCATGCGCGTGAAGGAGCAGGCGCTCGCCCTGTTCGGTCCCGTGCTGTACGAGTTTTACGGCTCCACCGAGCTGGGCGTGAACACCGTGCTGCGGCCCGAGGACGTGCTGCGCAAGCCCGGCTCGTGCGGCTCGGCGGCGCCCGGCGTAGAGCTCGCGATCCTCGACGACGACGGCCGCCCGGTGACGCCCGGCACACCCGGCGAGCTGTTCGTGCGCCGCTATGACGGCGTCTTCGACGAGTACTACCGCAATCCGGCGGCGACCGCCCAGACCTCGCGCGGCGAGTGGATGTCCGTGGGCGACGTGGCGTGGATGGACGACGAGGGGTTCGTGTACATCTGCGACCGCAAGCGCGACATGATCATTTCGGGCGGCGTGAACATCTACCCGGCAGAAATCGAGGACGCGCTGCATCGCCATCCCGCCGTCGAGGACGCCGCCGTGTTCGGCGTCCCCGATGCGGAATGGGGCGAGCGCGTGCACGCGGCCGTCCAGCTGCGGTCGGGTCACCGCGTCACCGAGCGTGAGCTGATCGACTTTTGCCGCGCGCACGTCGCCGACTACAAGACGCCGCGCGAGGTCTCGTTCCACGAGGAATTCCCGCGCGACAGCGCGGGCAAGCTCGTCAAGCGGCTGCTGCGCGAGCCGTACTGGGCCGGCCGCCAGACGCGGGTGTAGCGCCCCTCTCTCTACGCGCCGGGCGCCTCCGGCGCGGTGGACTCGGCCGGCGCAAAGTCGATGCGCTCGTGCGCCGCCGCATCGAGCTGGCGACCGCCGAGCACGCGGCTCAGCTGCGCGGCATCGCTGATCGGCCCGTGCTCGTCGCGAAAGCGTACGATCGTCTCCGCGTCCTCGGGCCGCAGGCCCGGCACTTCGAGCAGCTCCTGCTGGTTGGCGATGTTGAGGCGGATCTGCCGCATGGCCACCTCCTCGTTCGCGCTCGTGTCGCTGGTCTCGGCTTCGCCGCTCTCGTCGGCCTCGCTCTTCGCCAGGCCGCGCAGGCGCAGCACGGCGAACGATCGCGCCTGCATATCGTAGACGTCGCCGCCGTGCAGGACACGGCGCTTGGGCTTGCCGGTCGGCTCGCGCGTGTCGAGCACCGTCTCCCAAACGACGGACGCGCGGTGCGCCGGCAGGGTGAACCCCATGCCCTCGTGATGGGCGTTGAGCATGACGAGGAACGTGTCGTCCACGATGCGCCGGCCCTGGGAATCGGTCTCGCTGATGGCGTCGCCGGCCAGGCGCAGTCCGAGGCAGCGCGTAACCGGGTTCGTCCAGTCGTCCTGCGTCATCTCCTTGCCGTCGGCCCGGACCCAGGTCAGATCCTTCACCTCGGAGCCGTGGATCGGCCGGCCGAAGAAGAACTGGCGGCGGCGGAACACGGGATGCCGGCGCCGCAATTTGGCGACGGAGCGCGTGAAGGTCAGCAGGTCGCGCGCCGGACGGTCCAGGTTCCAGTCGACCCAGGAGATCTCGTTGTCCTGGCAGTAGGCGTTGTTGTTGCCGCCCTGAGTCCGGCGGATCTCGTCGCCCGCGCACAGCATCGGCACGCCCTCCGATAGCAGCAGCGTCGCGAGCAGGTTGCGCATCTGACGCTCGCGCAGCGCGGCGATCTTCACGTCGTCCGTCGGTCCCTCGACGCCGTGGTTCCACGAGAGATTGTGATCGGAGCCGTCGCGGCCCTCCTCACCGTTGGCCTCGTTGTGCTTGTCGTTGTAGGACACGAGGTCGCGCAGCGTGAAGCCGTCGTGGGCGGTCACGAAGTTGATCGAGGCATAGGGACGGCGGCCGCCGCGGCCGTACAGATCGCTGGAGCCCATGAGCCGGTGGCCCATCGGACCGGCCTGGCCCTCGTCGCCCTTCCAGTAGGCGCGCACGGTGTCGCGATACATGCCGTTCCACTCGGCCCACAGGACGGGGAAGTTGCCGACCTGGTAGCCCCCCTCGCCCAGGTCCCACGGCTCGGCGATGAGCTTCACCCGGGAGATGACCGGGTCCTGATGGATGATGTCGAAGAACGAGCCCAGCCGATCGACGTCGGCCAGCTCGCGCGCGAGCGCCGACGCGAGGTCGAAGCGGAACCCGTCGACGTGCATCTCCTGGATCCAGTAGCGGAGGCTGTCCATGATGAGCTGCAGCGTGCGTGGGTGCGTCATGTTCAGCGTGTTGCCGCAGCCGGTGTAGTCCACGTAATAGCGTCGATCGTCCGGCGAGACGCGGTAATACGCGGCGTTGTCGATCCCGCGGAACGAGAACGTCGGTCCGAGATGGTTGCCCTCGGCCGTGTGGTTGTAGACGACGTCGAGGATCACCTCGATGCCGTGCTCGTGCAGCGTCTTCACCATCGTCTTGAACTCGTTGACCTGGGCGCCCAGCCGGTTGGCGGAGGCGTACCGAAAATCGGGGGCGAAGAACCCGATGGAGTTGTAGCCCCAGTAGTTGGTGAGGCCCTTGTCCTCCAGGGAACGGTCCGAGACGAACTGGTGAACGGGCATGAGCTCGACGGCCGTCACGCCGAGCAGCTTGAGGTGCTCGAGCGCGGCGGGCGTCGTCAGCCCCGCATAGCTGCCGCGCAGCTCCTCCGGGACGTCGGCGTGACGCCGGGTGAAGCCTTTGACGTGCAGCTCATAGATGAGCGTCTCGTTCCAGGGCGTGCGCGGCGGCCGGTCACCGCCCCACGTGAACGCCGTGTCCACGACGATGCCTTTGGGCATGTGCTCGGCGCTGTCGTGGGTATCGAGCTTTAGATCGGCGTCCTCGCCCGAGCCGACCTCGTAGGCGAAGAGCGAGTCGCCCCACGTGATCGTGCCGTCGATGGCGCGAGCATAGGGGTCGAGCAGCAGCTTCGCGGGATTGAAGCGGTGCCCCTTCCCGGGGTCCCACGGGCCATGCACACGGTAGCCGTAGCGCGTGCCGGGCCGAGCGTCCGGCAGGTACACGTGCCACACCTGGTCGGTGTTCTCCACGACCGGCACCCGCCGCTCGCCACCGTTGTCATCGAACAGACACAACTCGACCGCGGTGGCGTTCTCGGAGAAGAGGGCGAAGTTGACACCGGAGCCGTCCCAGGCCGCCCCCAGCGGATAGGGACGGCCGGGCCGATTTCGCACGCCGGAGGCACGCTGGCGAGAAGTCATGGCTGGACCATTTAGAAATGCGATCCCTACAAATGCGATGCCAGGAACGGGCAGGTCGTTTCAGTTCAGACGACCGCGAAGCGAATGCAGGGCTTTGGCGAGCTCGACGTCGGTGGGAGCGAGCTTGACCGCCGCTTCGAACTGCCCGAGCGCCTCCCACCAGCGTCCCTGTTTGAGGTAGATCCGTCCCAGATTCATGAACGGGAACTGCCGCGGCTCGTAGCGCGGCGCCTGCTTGGCGCGCTCCAGCCAGGGAATCGCCTCCTCGAGCTTGCCCTGCTGCATCAGGTAGACGCCGATGTCGTTATACGGGTTGCCGAAGTCGGGATCGACCTCGATGGCGCGCAGGCACTCGGCGGTGGCCTCCTCGAGCCGGCCCTGAAAGGAATAGGTCCAGCCCAGGAACGTGTGCGCCTCCGCGGTCGGACAGGTGGCGATGGAGCGGCGGTAGATCTCGACGGCGGCCTCGAGGTCGCCGGCCATCTGCCGGCGGTAGGCCTCGCGCCAGAGCTCGATCGCGCGCTCGCGCGCGTCGTCGCTCATCGGCGGCTCACTCCATGGCGGCGTCCGGGACGCCCGAGGTGTCCACGGGCGCAATGTCGGCCATGTCCGACGAGAGCTGCAGCGTGTCGGCGATCTTCGTATACGAGGAGAACATCTGGGTGACGCCGACGATCTCCATGACGCCGCCTTCGCCGACGCCGAGGCGTCGCAGCTCGGCCAGGTGGAACGCCGTGCCGAAGGCCGAGCGCGTGGTGAGCGAAACGGCGAACGCGAGCGCCGTCTTGAGACGGCGGCTGAGTCGGCGGTCCGTGAACGCGCGCTTGACCGCCGCCCACACGTCGGCCAGATAGGCGGCATCGTGAGCGATGATGCCGAACGGCGTGGGAATCTGCCCGCCGCCGAGCACGCGAGTCACCGGCCCGCCGGTGCCGTAGAACGTCCGGATGTCGGCGAAGATCGCCCTCACCTCGACCGGCGCCGTCTCCGGCTCGACCTGCCGCATCACGGCGCCCCCGAGGCCGTCGGCGACGACGTTCAGCGCATTGGTGATCCCGACCACGAACGCAGCCTCGTACCAGCGATCGTCGCCGCTCATCCCCTGCAGCTTCCCGGCTGCAGTGTGCGCCTCCACTCAATAGGTGCAGGCGTTGGCGCCGCTGACGGCGGCCGCCACCATCTCCTTCTCGCCGCGTGAGAACTCGCCCGGCGCCATGGCGCGCTTCATCGCACGCCCGTGGGGGCCGCCGAAGTGCGGATCCCAGGCCATCACGCGGCTCATGGCCGGCGGCTCCTTGAAGTCGTGGGCGAACCACTGCCGCGACAGCTCGAAGAGGCGGCGCGCGGGCTCGGGGTACTCGGAGGCGTCGCGCAGGCGGACGGTCGGCACCTAACGTCTCTTTTGTAGCGATGTCCGCGAGGCCGGCTCTGAGCGCAGGTGGCCTGTTCTAGATGCGCGGGGCTTCGCACGCCCGGTCTTCGCGTTCGCGGTCTTCGCGTTCGCGATCTTCGCGTTCCCGCTTTTCGCGTTTCCGTTCTTTCCGTTGTCCGCAACCACCGCCGTGGCCTCGATCTCGATCAACAAATCGTCGCGCACGAGCCGCGAGATCTCGATCAGCGTGCTGGCCGGGCGATGCGCGCCGAAGTATTCCTTGCGGACCGTGTTGACCTTCTCGCGGTCGGCGACGTTGCGCAGGAACACCGTCACCTTGCAGACGTCGGCGAAGGTGGCGCCGGCCGCGGCCAGGCAACGCTTGATGTTTTCATGCACCTGGCGGGTCTGGGCGACGATGTCGCTGCCGCCGACCGTCTTGCCGTTCTCGTCGGTGGCGACGCAGCCCGAGACGAAGACGATGTTGCCGGCGCGCACGACATGCGTGAAGTGGCTGATCGGCTCCGACATGCCGGCGACGCGGATCTCCTGCCGGTGCGTCTGTCTCATGCGCCCTCCGCCTGCTGGCGCTCGAGCACCTTGGCGGTGGCGCGGCCCTTGTCGGGTGTCGGGTCCGTCACGACGCCATAGGCGTGTCGTCCCTCGTGGTCCTCCGGCAAGTACTCCGTGATCGGCAGCCCCTCGGGCGTGACGAAGAGCAGGCAGTGACAGTACTTCCACTTCTGCATCTCGTCGCAGGCGCAGATCCACCGCCGGAGCTTGGCTTCCGCTTTGGGATCCGGATAGAAGTTGCATGGACACAGCGGCCGGCCGACCTCCTCGATGTGTTTGGCCAGTCCCTGCACGACCGCTTCGGTGACGCTCACGTCGGGGTGCAGCGACGTCCCCGACTTCTCGGCGTACTTGCGCGCGTACGCCCACATCTTGTCGACGTTCGCCTGGGACGGCTCAGCCATTCGATCGTCTCCTCTAGCCAGAGGCCAGCGCTTCGTCGATCTTCTTGGGATTGAAGCCGCTGAGCCGCTGCTCGCCGATGAGGATCACCGGCAGCGACGTGAGACCCAACTCCATCAATTCCTCGCGCGCGCCCGCGTCGCGGCCGACGTTGCGCTCGGTGAACGTCACGCCCTTCTGCGACAGATACTCTGTCGCGCGATGGCAGGGCCCTCAGCCGACGTTCGTGTAGATCGTCACCTTCGGCGGCATCGTTCCTCCTCGTCCGACATGACCGTGCCCTGCCGGATCTCGTACCTGGAACGGATTGTACTCGAAGGCTCCCAGGGGCGCGCGCGGGCGACCGGCGGAGACGACAAGCGCCCCGAGCGGAGGGGCCGCACGGGGCGCTCACGGTCAGGTCGCGGTGCTGCGGATCAGCAGGGCTGCGCGCGCAGCGTCAGCTGCACGTGGTCACCCGGCTTGTACTCGCGCAATGTTTCTGCGTCGCCCTTGAACTCATGCATGGTGCCGTCGCTATTGCGGACGGTGATCACGCCGGTGCTGGGATCGACCTTGACGACCTGCCCATCGATCTTCTCGGGCGCGCTGGTCGTCGGCGCCGATGCGTCACCGCGCGGCGACGCCGATGGCTGGCAGTTGGCGTTGCCCTTCGTCTTGTTCTGGGCGAGCGCTGGCCCGCCGGCGATCAGCGCGGCGGCCACGACCGCCGCCGTAAGCGTGAACGTCTTCATGTCAACCCTCGCTATTTTTTGGTGACGTCGTAGATCGCACCAGCGGCAGCGCCGACGCCGGCGCCGATCAGCGCGCCCTTGCCGGCGCCGTAACCGGTGCCAGCGCCGATGGCGGCGCCGGAGCCCGCGCCGACAGCAGCACCGGTCGCCGTGCCGCAGCCCGTGAGGGCCAGGCCCAGCATCGATACCGCAAGCACGGGTGTGAGCAGTTTCTTCATGATTCGGTCCTCCCTCGGGCAGGCGGCTGCAAACGACAGACCAGCTACTGACGCTTCAGCGCTCGATCCCATACTCCTTGAGCTTGCGCCATAGCGTCGTGCGACCGATGCCGAGCGCCTCCGCGGCGCCGGAATGGTTGCGGCCATAACGCTCGAGGGTCGTCAGGATGTGGGCGCGCTCGGCGTCGGCGAGGGTGATCTGCCGCGGCAGCGCGGGCGAGGGACCCAGGTGCAGGCCAGCGGACACGTGCGGTGGCAAGTCGTCGGCCTCGATGGCTTCGGTCCGCGCCAGGATCGCGGCGCGCGCGATCGCGTTTTCCAGCTCGCGAACGTTGCCCGGCCACGGATAGCGCAGCAATCGCTCGAGGGCGGCGGGGGACAGCCGCAACGTCCGCTCGAGCTTGGCCGCGGCTCTCGTCAGAAAGTGCTCGGCCAGCGCCGGAATGTCCTCGCGGCGATCGCGCAGCGGCGGCAGGATCATCTGAATGACGTTGAGGCGGTAAAAGAGGTCCTCGCGGAAGCTGCCCTGGCTGATGCGCGTCGCGAGGTCGCCGTTGGTGGCCGCGAGCACGCGCACGTCGATGGTCGCGGCCTGCGTCGCGCCGAGCCGCCGCACTTCGCCGCTCTGAAGCGCGCGCAGCAGCTTCACCTGCAGCGCGGGCGGCATCTCCGCGATCTCGTCCAGGAACAGCGTGCCGCCGTCGGCTTCTTCGAAGAGCCCGGGCTTGCTGGCGGCGGCGCCCGTGAAGGCACCGCGCACGTGACCGAAGAGCTCGGACTCCAGCAACGGCTCCGGCACCGCGCCGCAGTTCACGGCGACGAACGGACGGGCTGAGCGCGTGCTGGCGTGGTGCACGGCTTTGGCGATCACTTCCTTGCCCGTGCCGGACTCCCCCTGGATGAGCACGGTGGCGTCGGTGGGCGCCACGCGCTCGACGAGGTCGAGCACGGCGTGCATCGCGGGGGACCGCGCGATCAGCCCCGGCAAGCCATAACGCTCGCGGAGCTGGGCGCGCAGGTTCGCATTCTCACGGCGCAGGGCGCGTCCGGCCAGCGCCTTGTCGATCCGGTGATAGAGCTCCTCCGGGTCCTGACCTTTCTCGAAGTAGTCGAGCGCGCCCAGTCGGATCGCGTCCTTCGCGGACTTCCAATCGGCGTAGGCCGTCAACAGGATCACCTCGGGCGCATCGGCTTGCGCCCGCGCGGCCTGCAGGACGTCGAGACCGTCGCCGTCGGGCATCCGCAAATCGGTGACCACGAGATCGAACGCCTCCTCGGTCAGGCGCTTCGTCGCGGTCCCGACGTCGTCGGCCTCGGTCACGCGATGACCGCGCTTGCGAAGCAGCAGGGCGAGCGTCGTGCGGGCAGACGGCTCGTCGTCGACGACCAGCAGGTGCGCCACCGTCACGCCGCCTCGATCGGAAAGCGCAGGGTGACGCGCGTGCCGCCGCCGGGCGCCGGGTCGATCTCGATACGACCGCCGTGTGCGGCCACGATGCGCTCCGCGATCGTGAGTCCGAGACCACTGCCGTTCGGCTTGCCCGAGTAGAACGGCTCGAACACCCGCGGCAGAACCTCGTGCGGAATGCCGGGGCCCGTGTCGCTCACGGCGAGCGCCACGTGTCCCTCCTCGCGGGCGACGTCCAGGGACAGGCGCCCGCGGCCGTTCATCGCCTGCACACCGTTGAGGGCGACGTTCCACACCACCTGCGTCATCTGATCGCGGTCGAAGGCGAAGCGTGGCACCGCGGGATCCACCGCCACCTTGACGTCCACGCGAGATGCGCGCGAACGGTCGTCGCGAATCAGCGCGCTCACGTGCTGGACGACCTCGCGGATATCGGCGGGCGCGCGACGGGCCTGCGGTGGACGCGCGAACTGCAGGAAGTCGGAGAGGATGCGGTTGAGCCGGCGCGCCTCGGTGCGCAGCGCGGCCACGGTCGTGCTGCGCTCCTCGGAGTTGAGCCCGGCCTCATCGGTGAGGAGCGCGGTCGCGTTGACGATCGCCGCGAGCGGATTGCGGATCTCATGCGCCATGCCGGCGGCCAGCTCACCGGTCGTCGCCAGGCGCTCGGCCTCGCTCAGGCGCGCGTGAAGCCGTACGCTCTCGGCGCGCGCACGCTCGAGCACCATGATGATCACGGCGAACGTCGACAGGAAATACAGCGTGATGAAGACGGCGTGCACCGCGAAGTACCCCGGCGATCCCGTCGGCGCGGACACGAACTGCGTCGCGATGCGATGCAGACCCCACAGCGTGAGGAGGCCCGCCAGCAGCCGCTCGCCGCGCACGCGTACGCTGGAGATGCGATTCCGCGGCGGCCAGAACAGCGCGCCGGCCGCCATCTGGACGGCGCCCAGCCCGACGCCGATCAGCCGCTCGTCGACGCCACTCACGTCGTTCGCGAGGGCGAGCGCGAGGGCGACGGCGCCCCCCACGAGGACATCACGGCCGCGGAGCCGATAGTCCCAGCGAAACGCGAGCCCCGCCGCCAGCATGAAGCCGACGGCAGCGACCGTGGCCACTCCGGTGGGGACGCTCGCCTGCTCCATGTCGAAGGCGAGCACGTCGACGCACTTGAGTCCCTTCGAGAGCGTGTAGGCGCCCCAGGCCAGCAGCAGGTACTGGAAGAACCGCACGCGGTGCGACGAGTAGAGGTACGCGAAGATCAGCAGCTGGATCGCAAAGGCGACCGTCGAGACGAACGTCAACAGCAGCGGTACCGGCATCGAGATCCTCCGACTCGCGAGTGTACGCTGGCAAATCGCGTGCCGCATCCGTCCCGGCGCCATTGGCCACGCTGCGGCGCGGACGGTGTTTCATCCGGGAACGCTGTTTCAATACGAAACACCCGGCGTTATGCGCCGTGCGTTTCATCGTGAACCCCGCGGTTTCGAGCTGAAACCGACTCGCCCCGGCGCCCCGCAGATATCCAGCATTTGGGCCCCCGTGGCGTTTGGCACGCCGGCTGCTCTCTCACGGCGCCGAAGGAGAACGAAGGATGAGCTGGCTGGACGCGCACGACGCTTATGTCATGGAAATCATCGTGCGAGATCGCGTGGACGAGCTCCGTTCCACCGTGGACGTCGCGACGGCGCACACCGAGCGCACGACCGCACCGGAGGCGGTGGATCCCGACGCACGACGCAGGTCGACCGCGGCGGTGTGCCTCTGCGCTCACCCGCTCGCGAAGGCGTCACGGTGACTCAGGCCGACGTGCCCACGGCCGCGGTCGGCGATGGGCCGCCAGACCGGACCGACGGCGAGTCGCGGCTGCTCGACGGATTGCGTCGCGGAGATCCGGCGGCGGCCAACGAGCTGGTGGAACGTTACGCGGCACGGGCGTATCGCCTGGCGATCGCGATCACGCGCAACGCCGACGACGCCGAGGAAGCCGTGCAGGATGCCCTGTGGAGCGCCATCAGGAACATCGACACGTTCCGCGGCGAGGCCGCGCTCGGATCGTGGCTCTACCGGATCGTCACGAATTCCGCGTGCCAGAAGCTGCGGCGGACCGCTCACCGGCGGGCCGAGATCTCCCTGGACGAGGTGCTGCCGAGGTTCCACGAGGACGATTGGTCGGGGCGCCTCGACGATCCCGCCATCCGCAGCCGCGTGCGCGCCACCCTGAACGCCGCGATCGACGACCTGCCGCCGGACTATCGCGCTGTCGTGCTCTTGCGCGACGTCGAAGGCCTCACGCTGGCCGAGGCGGCGACGTCGATGGGCATCACCGTCGCGAACGCCAAGTCGCGTTTGCATCGGGCCCGGCTGTTCCTGCGCAAGCGACTGGCCAGCGTGATCGCGGACGCGGCCTAGCCCAGTCGCAGGTCGAGCCAGCCGTGCGGCGTGACACTCACGCGCTCACCCGCGCGGATGAGCACCGTCGTGGTCGGCGATTCGAACAGCGCCGGTCCCTTCGTCTCCCACCCCCCGGGTAGCTCGTCGAGACGAAAGACGGGCACCTCGGTCCACTCGCCGAGCCACACGCGACGCCGCGCGGCCCTCGGCGCCTCGCGGCGCGCGATGTCGGCGCGGCCGGTGGCGAGGGGCGGCAGCTCGCCGACGACGGCCACGCGCGCGTTGACGACCACGACCTCCTGCCCCGCGGCGCTGTACGCATACAGCTCCTCGTGGCGGCGGTGGAACCGCGCGACGATCTCGTCCATCAGATCCGCGCGCCCGAGGTCCACGCCCTCGAGGCTCACGTTGATCTCGAAGATCTGCTCGCCATAGCGCATGTCGAGCGCGCGACGCACGCTGATGGGACCGTCGAACGCGCCGAGGCGCTTGCGGCCGTCGGCCTCCATCGTGGCCAAGAGCCGCCGCAGCGTGGCGGGCGCCAGCCGCGAGACTTCGCTGACGTGGGTGCGCACGAGCTCGTAGCGCAGATCGGTGGCGAGCATCCCCCACGCGGAGAGCACGGCCGCCACGTTGGGAATCACGACGCGGCGGATCTCGAGCAATCGCGCCACCTCGCTCACGTGCAGACCGGCGGCGCCCCCGAACGCGACGAGCGTGAACCCGCGCGGATCCACGCCGCGGCGCACCGAGACGATCTTGATGCCCTCGGCCATGTTGGTGTCGACGACCTTCGCGATGCCCTCGGCCGCGGCCAGCCGCTCGGTGCCGAGCGCCTTCGCCACTCGGTCGACGGCCGACTCTGCGGCGCGTCGGTCGAGCGCGATGCGGCCGCCGAGAAAGTTGCCGGGATCGAGGAAGCCCAGCACGACGTTGGCGTCGGTCACCGTCGCGCGATCGCCGCCTTTGCCGTAGCATGCCGGGCCCGGATCGGCCCCCGCGCTCTCGGGACCGACGTGCAGGATGCCGCCGGCGTCGACCCGCGCGATGGAGCCGCCGCCGGCACCCAGCGTGTGGATGTCGAGGCTCGGCAGCGCGACCTTCGCGATGCCGACCGTTTTCTCACCCGTGAGTGCAGGCTCGCCGCGCTGGAGCAGCGCGATGTCCGTGCTGGTGCCGCCCATGTCGAACGTGATGAGGTTGGCGTCGTGGCGGCCTCCCGGCGCGGGATCGAGCAGTCGCGCCGCGTAGCGGCCCGCGGCAATACCGCCCGCCGGACCGGAGAGCACGGCGCCGGCGGCCATCCGCGCCGACTCCCGGATGGGCGCCACGCCGCCGTGCGACTGCATGATCAGCACGTCGCCGCGATAGCCGCGCGCGGCGAGGCGTGCGCGCAGGGCGTTGAGATAGCGTGCGAGGGCGGGTCCGACATAGGCGTTCACCACCGTCGTCCAGATCCGCTCGTACTCCTTGATCTGCGGCAGGACGACGGAGGAGAGCGAGACGTACACGCCGCGCAGCCGCCGGGCCAGCGCGCGCGCGGTGAGCCGCTCGTGACGCGCGTTGCGGTAGGCGTGCAAATAGCACACGGCGACCGCGTCCACCTTCGCACGCGCGAGCGTGTTCAGCGCGGCGTCCAGCGAGCGCGGGGCCAGCGGCACGGTCACGCGGCCGTCGGCGGCGATGCGCTCGCGCACGCCCAGTCGCCGCGCGCGCGGCACCAGGGGGACGGGCGGCGCCATGCGGACGTTGTAGCGGTCGTCCTTGAGGCCCTCGCGCATCTCGATGACGTCGCGGTGGCCCTCCGTCGTCAGCAGGCCGACCGTCGCCCCTTTGCGCTCGAGGAGCGCGTTGGTCGCCACCGTGGTGCCGTGCACGATCCGCTCCGTGCGCGCGAGCAGGCCGGCCAGGTCGGTGCCACACTCGGCGGCGAGCAGGCCGAGCCCCTCCATGAGGCCTTCCGACTGATCACGCGGCGTGGACGCGCACTTGGCGATGACCACGCGCCCCGTCTCGTCGACGGCGGCGAGGTCGGTGAAGGTGCCGCCGACGTCGATCCCGATGCGCCACATCGCGCTAGTAGAGGCCCGTCTGATAACCGGTCGCGAGGCGGCGCTCGTAATCCTCGACCGTCATCCCCGGAATCTTGACCTGGTCGTGGAAGATTTTCGCGGACGTCACCAGTCGGCTGATGTCGGGCCAGCGCGCCGGCTCCCAGAGGCCGGAGCGCTTGAACGCCTTGGCGCAGTGCAGGAACACCTCGTCCACCTCGACGCCGATCGCGAGGCTGGGGACCTTGCCCTCGACGGCCATCGTGGCGAGCAGATCGGGATCGCGCGTGATGCACGCGCGACCGTTCACGCGCAGGGTCTCGCCGCGCGCGGGCACGAGAAACAACAGCCCGACGTGCGGGCTGGCCAGGATGTTGCGCAGTCCGTCGAGCCGCTTGTTGCCGGGGCGGTCTGGGATGACGAGATGCGTGTCGTCGAGCACGCGCACGAATCCCGCGGGATCGCCCTTGGGCGACACGTCGCAGCGTCCCTCGCCATCCGCGGTGGCCAGCGCGACGAATGGCGCATGCGCGATGAACGCGCGGCAGTGCGCGTCGAGCCGCGCGATTTGCTTCTTGAGCGCGACCTCGCTCGGACTGCCGAGCAGCGCGCGGAGGTCCTTCTCGTCGGTGATGAGGTCACGGAACATCGCGCTCCTCCTGGTCGGATCAGTCGATCGCCGCGTGCACGGCGTTGCTCACGAGGTCCATGCGCCGACTGTGCCACGGATCGGGCACGCGGTTGTTGGTGATGTAGGCGAACGACACGCCGGAATCCGGATCGGCCCAGCAGTACGACGAGCCGACGCCGCCGTGCCCGAACGTGCGCGGCGAAGCCAGCGCGCCGAGGCCGCGGATGGTGTCGGTGGTGCCGCGCAGGTGCGGGCCGAGCCCGCGGTGCATCGGCATGCCCATGTAGCCGTCGACGCGATCGCCGGTGTAGTTGCGCAGCACGTACGCGATGGTGCGCGGCGAGAGCAGGCGCCGGCCGCCCAGCGCGCCGCCGTTGAGCAGCATCTGGTAGAAGGCGGCCATCCCGCGCGCCGTCGCGTAGCCGCCACCGCCCGGCGTGCCCGCGCGACGGAACGCCGCGTTGTTGTCGTCCGCGCGCTTGACCGGGCGCCCGTCGGGCCCCGGCTCGTGCATGTCGACGGCGCGCGCGTGCTGCGAATCGGGCAGGCCGACGAACACGTCGTCACCGAGCCCGAGCGGCGCGATCACCTCGTCACGGATGAAGGCTCGGTAGTCGGTCTTGGTGATCGCCTCGATCATGGCCGCCGCCGTCCAGTGCGCGGCGCGGCCGTGATAGTGCACCCGGCTGCCCGGCGCCCACTCCAGCGTGTACTCGCAGACGGTCTTGCGGAGCAGCTCGTGGTCGTCCCAGGCCTGCGCGGGCATGTCGGCGTTCGGGAACCCGCCCTGGTGGGTGAGGACCTGGATGATCGTGATGTCGCCCTTGCCGTTGGCCTCGAAGCCCGGCACGTGCGCGGCCACGGGATCCGTGAAGGCGAGCGCGCCGCGCTCGGCGAGCAGCCATACCGCGCACGCGGTGAGCACCTTCGTGTTCGAGTAGAGCAACCACAGCGTGTCGTCGCTCGCGGGCACGCGCGCGGGCTGCAGGCGCGCGTCGCCGAAGGTGCGCAGCAGCGCCAGCTTGCCGTGGCGCGCGATCGCGAGCTGGGCGCCGGGATAGCGCCCCTGGGCCACGTGCTCGGTCACCAGCGCCGTCAAGCGATCCAGCGCCGAGGGGTCGAGGCCAAGCTGCGCGGGCGTCGAGACGGCGAGCGGGAACGTCATGGAGACCTCCGAGGATAGCCGAGGGTTTTGAGCGACTCCGTGATCTCGGTCAGGATCGCCGGATCGTCGATCGTCGCGGGCAGCGTGTACTCGGTTCCCTCGGCGATCTTCTTCATGGTGGCTCTCAAGATTTTGCCGGAGCGGGTCTTCGGCAGTCGCTTGACGACCGCCGCCGTCTTGAAGGCGGCGACGGGGCCGATGGTCGCGCGAACCTTGTCGACCAGCTCGCGCACGATCTCGGCCTCGCTGCGCGCGACCCCCGCCTTGGTGACGACGAAGCCGACGGGGACCTCTCCCTTGATGTCGTCGGCGACGCCGACCACGGCGCATTCCGCGACATCGGGATGGGAGGACAGCACCTCCTCCATGGCGCCGGTGGAGAGTCGATGGCCCGCCACGTTGATGATGTCGTCGATGCGACTCATGACGTAGAGATATCCGTCCTCGTCGCGATAGCCGGCGTCGGCGGTGAGGTAGTAGCCCGGATGACGGCTGAGATACGACGCCTGGTAGCCGTCGTCGTTGTTCCACAGCGTGGGCAGACAGCCTGGCGGCATCGGCAGGCGGATCGCGATCGAGCCGATCGTCCCCGGCGCGACCTCGCGATTGTCGTCGTCGAGCACGCGCACGTCGTAGCCCGGCACCGCCTTGGTCGGCGAACCCGGCTTCACCGGCAGCATGCCGAGCCCGACGCAGTTCGAGGCGATCGGCCAACCGGTCTCGGTCTGCCACCAGTGATCGATCACCGGCACCTGCAGCCGATCGCGCGCCCACAGCAGCGTGTCGGGATCGCAGCGCTCGCCGGCGAGGAAGAGCGTGCGAAACGCCTTCAGATCGTGCTTCGCCATGTGGGCGCCTGTCGGATCTTCCTTCTTGATCGCGCGGAACGCCGTCGGCGCCGTGAAGAGCGCGCTCACCCCGTGCTGCGCGATGAGACGCCAGAAGGCGCCGGGGTCGGGCGTGCCGACCGGCTTGCCCTCGTAGAGGATCGTCGTGCAGCCCTTGAGCAGCGGCGCGTAGACGATGTAGCTGTGGCCGACGACCCAGCCGATGTCGGAGGCCGCCCAGAAGGTTTCGCCGGCGCCCATGCCGTAGACAGCCGCCATCGACCACTTGAGCGCGACGGCGTGGCCGCCGTTGTCGCGTACGACGCCCTTGGGAATGCCGGTGGTGCCGGACGTATAGAGGACGTAGAGCGGATCGGTGGCCGCGATGGAGACGCACTCGACGGCCTCCGCCCCCGCCATGAAATCGTCCCAGTCCAGGTCACGTCCTTTCGACAGCGGCGCGACCGCCTGAGCGCGCTGCAGGATCACGCAGCGATCCGGCTTGTGGCGGGACAGGTCGATCGCGCCGTCGAGCAGCGGCTTGTAGGCGACGATGCGCCGCGGCTCGATGCCGCACGACGCGGAGAGGATGAGCTTTGGTCGCGCGTCGTCGATGCGCTTGGCGAGCTCGTTGGGGGCGAAGCCGCCGAACACGACCGAGTGCACGGCGCCGATGCGCGCACACGCCAGCATGGCCATGACCGCCTCGGGCACCATCGGCATATAGATGATCACGCGGTCGCCCTGCGCGACCCCCTGGCGGCGAAGCGCCCCTGCCATCCGCGCGACGGCATCGCGCAGCTCGGCGTAGGTGAACACGCGGATCGTCTCGGTGACGGGACTGTCGTACACGAGCGCGCGCTGCTTGCCGCGGCCACGATCGACGTGCAGGTCGAGCGCGTTGTAGCAGGTGTTCAGCATGCCGCCCGTGAACCAGCGATAGAACGGTGGGCGGGTATCGTCGAACACGCGATCCCAGCGGCGATCCCAGTAGATGTCCTCGGCCGCCGCGGCCCAGAAGCCGGCCGGATCGGTCAGCGACCGTCGGTACGTCTCGTCGTAGGTGGTTTTCATCGTGCCTTGGCGAAGCATCAAAGTAGGCGAAGTCCCAGCACAAATCAACGTCGGTCACAGTCGGCGGCACGGCCGATGCAATTCCCTTCGCGTTGAGGAGGAATTCCCATGGCTGAGTACGACAACTGGCGGCCCTGGCCGATCTGGAGCGCGGTCTGGGTCGGGGCGCTCGCCGCGATCGCCCTCGGGCTCATCATCGGCCTGATCGGCTTCGCAGTCGGCGCGCACGAAATGACGGCTCCGCGCTTCACGACCTGGAAGAACGTGCGGATCCTGGGCAGCATCTTCAACATCGGCGGCGCGTTCTTCGCGTTCGTCGTGGGCGGCTGGGTCGCCGCGCGCATCGCGGGACTGCGGCGCGCGGAACCGGCGATGCTGCACGGCAGCGTCGTCTGGCTGCTCACCATTCCGATGATGCTGGTCTTCGCCGCGCTCGGCGCGACGGGACACTGGGGCGGTTGGTACGGAGGCCTGGCCGGCTCGCCGCCGTGGGCGACCGCCGTTCCGCCCGTCGATCCAGAGACGGCGCGCGCGTTCCGCAACACGGCGCTGGTGACCGTCGCCGCGTTGCTGCTGGGTCTCGTGGGATCCGTGCTCGGCGGTTGGCTGGCTTCCGGCGAGCCGATGAGCCTGACTTATTACCGGCGGCGGACGCTCGACGTCGAGCGGCCGCGCCGCGTGGCATGAGGAGAAAGAATCATGGCGCTCGTTCTACTCTGGCTTCTGGGCGTTCCACTCAGCCTGATCGTCCTGCTGTTCCTGCTGGGCGTCGGCCGCTGAGTGTTTCCACGGGCGGCGGCGCCGCCGGGCGCTGCCGCCCGTTCGTTCAGGCGCTGGCCAGCGGCTCGATGCCCTGCACGCGTCGATACGTGATCGCGACCGTGGTACCGCCCTTCTGCTCCAGGAGCAAGCCGTCCTCGGTGGCCTCGACCAGCTTCCCCGCGACGTCCTGGGAATTCGCGATGGTGATCTGCACCTGACGGCCGACGTGAGCGCGCGCCTCGCGCTGCCAGAGCAGGTCCATCGTGCGCGCCATCTCGCCCAGCTCCCAGATCGATCCGAGCCCGGCCACCTCGCGCGCGACCGCGGGCGGCGGGACGATGGTCGCCGCGGCGATGGGCGTGCCTGACGGCCGCACCACGGTGTGGACGGCGCGGCTCACACCCTTCACGATCTCCGACATCTGCGCCAGCATCGAGCGAAACAGCCAGTAGCCCAGCAGCATGAGCGCGAGCGTCAGCGCGAGACTCGCCTGGGCCAGCGTGTGGTGGATCGCGCCGAGCTGCCACAGCGTGAACGCAAAGACGAGCGCCGGCACGATGCCCATCAGCGCGAACAACACCGACGCCGCCTGCCGCAATCCCTGCTGCCGCTGGTTCGCCGAGCCGCTCGACGCCATCGCGCCTCCTGCAGGAACGATAGCAGAGGGTCGCGCGCGGACCGAGAAATCGGTTCAGCGGGCGGGCGGCCGAGCTCGGCTCAGCTCGTCGAATGGGCCCGAGATGCGGACGATCTCGTTCAGGGACCACGCGCCGCGCCGGGTGACCACGACGAAGAGGTCGCCCGCGATGCCGGCGCGGCGCGTCGCGTCCGTCACCGGCGCCCACGTGAGCGCGCGCGGCGCGTCGCCGTCGCTGAACGTGACGATGTCGACGGCCGCGCCGTCGGCGGCCACCGCGAGGATGCGCGGATTGTGTCGATCGGCAACGAAGAGCCGGCCGTCGGGGCCCACGTCCATGCCCGCGACGAGCGGACCGGTCAGGGCCACCCGTCGCTCCTCGCCGCGAACCGTCCACACCTCGCCGGTGCCGCTCATCCACGGCGCCTCGGTGTCGCCGTCGGCGGCGACCCAGACGCGATCGCCGCGCGCGGCGACCAGACGCGGCCGCCTGAGCACCAGCCAGCGCTCGTCGAGCGCGCGTCCGAGAGCGTCGAGCTTCACGACGGCGCCGCGCTGCCGATCGGCGACGTAGATGTGGCCGGCGGCATCGACGGCGACGCCCTCCGGCTGCTTGAATAGCGCCGGCTCGCGCGGCGGCGGCGTGCCGCCGGCGAGCAGCTCCGCCCGGCCGTCGACGACGCGGTACAGGACGCCGAGACCACGGTCACGGTCGAAGGTCGTGACGAGCAGCTCCTGCCCGCGGACGCCGCCGACCTGTGCGTTGAGCAAAGGCGGTCCGTAGAAGTAGCGCGTGAGGTCGTTGCCGAGCCGCGCGCCGCCGGGCGCGAAGCGCAGCAGCGGCCACAGGTCCTCGATCTCGCCGTCGCGATAGCGCCGCCCACTGCGCGCGGCATAGAGCGCTCCAGCGGCGTCGAAGGTGAGCGACGTCGTCGATGGGATCCCGACCGCCGTGCGGCCGTCCGGCGCCTCGCCGCGCCCGGTCACGTAGACCGTAGCCGTGAAGCCGGCCGGCAGGCGCATCTCCGCGCCGGCGACCGCGGGGACGAGCAACACCAGCAGCGCGAGAGCGGCGCGCACCATGCTGCGGGATGCTACACGTCGAACCGAGACAGGAACAACTGTCGTAGCTGGCGGTACCACTGGCTCGCCAGCGGCGCCCGGCCGTGATCGAAGCGCAGATATGCGCGGCCTCCGACGTTGACATGGCGCGCGTCGTGCGGCAGCTCGACGTCGACCTGGAAGACGCGCTCGAGCGCCGTCGCGCCGTGGTTGTCCCGAGGGTCGACCGGCAGGTTACCGCCGCCCTCCGCGCCCAGCGCGGTGGTCGGCAGGCTCTCGCTGGCGGCCGGCACGACGCGCCGAATGACGCCCGGCACGCTGTCGCCGAGACGCTCCACCAGCCGCACGTGGACGGCCTGAGTCTCGTAGCGGATGAGATCGATGCTGGTTTGCGGGATCACGCCGCGGACCGTGATCGTGTCGAGCTCGAGGACGTAACCGACGAGCTCGCCCTTTTTCACGAACCGGGCCGGCAGATCCTCCGGCGCGGCCACCACGAACGTGCCGTCAGTGCCGGCCGTCACCGTGAGATCGGCGAGCCGTCGGCGCGCCTCGGCCAGGTTGCGATCCACGTACCGCAGCTCGTCCCAGACCATCTGCGCCTTCGCGCGATCGGCAACGACGTGGGTGTCGTATCGGGCGAGCAGCTCGCGACGCTGCGCTTCGATCTCGTCTCGACGTGTCGCGCCAGGATATCGTTGCCGGCGGTGACGTAGGACCTGAAGAGCCACACGCGCAGCTTCGGCCCGCTCTGCGCCGCCGCCATCCGCCGCAGCACGTGCAACCCCGCGGCCGTGCCGCCCGTGAGCACCGCAGCGCGACGCAAGAACTCGCGACGCGCGATGTGACCCGCCGCGAGCTGATCAGCCAGATCCGAGAGTCGCCGGTTCATGAGGCCTCCCTGAGGGGACCAGAGTGTAACTTGACCTACGCGCGCGGCGAGAGAATGAGATACGTCGCGCGGCCGACGGCGACGAGCGCGCCGGCGTCGTCGGTCACGCGGACTTCACCGAAAGCCACGGTGCGCCCGCGCCGCAGCAGCGTGCCCTCCGCGAAGATCGTCGGTCCGCGCGCGGCGGCCAGATAGCTCACGTTCAGGTCGAGCGTCGTCTGGCCCACGCCGCCGGCCGACTCCGGATTCACCGTGGCCAGCGCGCAGCCGATCGCCGCGTCCACCAGCGCCGCGTAGACGGCGCCGTGCACGGGCGCGCCGGGCGCGTTGCGGAGCTCGTCGCGGACGTCGACGCGCAGCTTGGCCCAGCCCTCGCGGACTTCCGCGACGTCGATCCCCAGGTGCTGCCAGAAGCGATTGCTTCGCGCGCGGTCGCGCGCGACGGCGAGCAGCTCGTCAGCCACGCGCGCGGCGACGGACGACGCCGTTGTCCGCATCCGCGGCGCGCGCCTCGCGGCGGCGCTTGGACGGCGGGCCCCAGCCGCCGCCGCCGGCCGACTCGACGAAGAACACGTCGCCCGGTCGCACCGGAATGCCGACCTCCTTCGTCTTCAGCACGCGCGGCGCGGCGCCGCGGGAGAGCAGCCGGTAGCGATGCGGCAGGCCATCCTTGCCGCCGAGGATGCCGTAGGACGGATGCCGCGTGCCGTCGCCGGCGGTGTTGGCCACGCCGGGCTCCGTCGTGTCCACGCGCAGTCTCAGAATCGAGCCGACGCCGCCGCGATGCTGGCCGTCGCCCGCCGAGTCCGGACGGAACTCGTGCAGCTCGAACGTCAACGGAAACCGCACCTCGGCCACCTCGACGGAGCCGAACTTGATCCCGCCGACCGCCTGGCCCTCGCCCGCGGTTTCCCAGCCGTCGCCGACGGCGCACGCGCCGCCGCCGCCGCGCGCGTGGAACATGTGCCAGATGAACTGGCGCTTGGTCCGCGGATTCACGCCCTTGATCGCGATGCGGAAGCGGCGCGACCAGCCGGCCAGCACGCGGTCGGGGCACGAGCGCGCCAGGGCCTTGATCATCGCCTCCGCGATCTCTTGCGCGCAGTGATTCGTCGCGAGCGTGACCGGCGCCGGCGGGCGCGGGTGCACGATCGTGCCCTCGCGCGTGATCACCTTCACCGGGCGGAATGCCCCGGAATTCTTCGGCGTGCGCGGCTCGATCAGGAACGCCAGCGCCATGTACACGGCTGACATCGTGTTCGGGAACGACGAGTTCACGAAGCCGTGCACCTGGGGATCCGACGCGCTGAGATCGACGGTGAGACCGTCCCCTTTCTTGGTGACGGTGGCGCGGATGGCGATGTCCTCGATGCCGTGGCCGTCGTCGTCCAGCACGGACTCGCCGCGGAACACGCCGTCCTTCCAGGTGCGGATGCACGCGCGCGCCTGGCGCTCGGCGCCGTCGAGAATCTCGTCCACGGACTCCATCACCGTCTTGCTGCCGTACTCCTCGATGAGGGCCAGCAGGCGCCGCTCGCCGACGCGGGCGGAGCCGATCATCGCGCGCAGGTCGCCCATGAAGTCGTGCGGATGACGGACATTCGTGACGACCATCTTGAGCACGTCGTCGCGCAGCTCGCCCGCGTCGTAGAGCTTGAGCGGCGTGATGCGGAGCCCCTCCTGCCAGATCTCCGTGGCGGCCGGGTTGTAGGCGCCGTGTGTCGAGCCGCCGATATCCGACTGGTGGGCGCGGTTGATCGACCAGAAGGCGACCTGCCCATCCACGAAGACCGGGACGAACGCCGTCAGATCCGGAAGGTGATTGTTGCCGTGGTACGGGTCGTTGAGCAAGAAGACGTCGCCCGGTCGCACGCGCGCGCCGAAGAAATCGCGCACCGACTCGACGGCCCACGGGATCGCGCCCACGTGGATGGGGACGTGATCGGCCTGGGCGACGAGGCGCGCTTGCGCGTCGCAGATCGCGGTCGAGAAGTCACGGCTCGAGTTCAGGATCTGGGAATAGGCGGTGCGCAGCATCGCCTCGCCCATCTCCTCGACGATCGCCGAGAAGCGATGGGTCAGGACCGAGATGGTGACGGGATCGAGCATGGCCGCAGTATACGCGGCGAGGCGCAGGGCTGTCCCGCGGGGACCGGCGGCGGGCGCCGCCGGTCCTGGCGGGCGCGGACTAATCGTCGTCGTGGTCGTGCCCGTGATCTCCTTCGTCGGGATCCACCGTTGCAAGCAGCTCGTACGTGACGTTGTCGCCGTGCTGCTTCGTGTACAACACGCGCCAGCCGTCCTTGAACGGCTTCGGGTTCTTGGCGCCGAGGATTCCGCCGATACTCGCATCACCGTCGGAGACGTGGAAGCCGCTGATCTCATTGTCGCCGTCGTTCTGGAAGTCCTTCGTGCCAAGCAGCGCCGAGTCGATCGTCGCCGACGCGTCGCGCCCCAGGGCAAGGATGCGGATCGGCTGGTTGGCGGGGTTGCCGTAATCCTTCCGCACGTCGAACATCCAGGCCGAGTCGAGCGCGCTCTGGCCGTGCAGCGTGTCGCCCCGATCCTCCACGACCACGAGCTTGTCCTTCGACCAGAAGGCGAGGTTGTCGAAGCCCGTGTGCTGCAGGTCGGCGAGGAAGAACAGCGTCAGTACGCCGTCGTTGTCGGCCGGGTGGCGCTGCGCGATCTTGAACAGCGCGCCGAAGCCGCCGTACGAGCCATTGCCCACCTGCAGCTTGGCCTCCGTATCCGCGTTGGTGTCGCCCGTCTCCGTGAAGAAGAACTCGCCGAACCGCGTGCCCGGGCGGAACATGCCGTTCTCGGGCCGCTTGAACGGCGTGCCCTTACCCTTGGCGAGCTTGTTGGCGTCGAAGGGCGCGAACCCGTCCGTGGCCGTGTCATGGATGGTGACCCACGAGGTATTGAACACCTTGCCGTAGGTGTGCAGGTCGAGCACGTCCTGCGAAATGATGTCGACGTCGGGGTTGGCATTGTTGAAGACGATCGTGCCGGGATGCGCGAGCGACTGCACGGCCAGGACTTGCAGCTTGCCGCCGTCACGCAAATCGCGGAGGTTCTTCGGTATGAAGCGATAGATGAAGCTGTTGGGCTGGCGCGCGATCTTGTTGACGGTCCCCGACGGTCCGCCGGTGTCCTCGACCAGCCACAGGTTGCCTTCGGAATCCGGCTGGATGCCCTCGTAGCCGGCGCGACCGAAGACGCCCGAGAGGTTTTCGAAGGTGGACGGCACGTCGAGCGTGCCCTGCCACACCCCGCCCTTGGCCCGTTCTCGAACGTGAACAACAGGCGCTGCGACCACGGGTACCACGTCGAGCCGTCGAACACCGGCAGCGGGGCGCCGGAGGTATCGGTCGTCGCCATCAGCGTCACGCGATGGGCGACGTCGGCGTCGAGATTGATCCGCGTGACGTAACCCACCTTCGGCCCTCCGGCGGTCATCACGCCGCTGTTCTCGTGTCCCTGGAACAGGAAGTTGGGTGAGATTGATCGACGGCCCGGCAGCCTACGCAGCGATGGTGACGCCGTGATGTATCGAGTGCGACGCTCGGATGGCGATCTGGTAACATCCGGCCGCCGTGACTCTTCCCCGCACTGCGAGCGTCGTGATCGTCGGCGGTGGCGTGGTCGGCTGCTCCATCGCCTACCATCTCGCGGGCCGTGGCGTGCGCGACGTGCTCGTGCTCGAGCGCGAGACGGTGGGCAGCGGCACCACGTCGAAAGCCGCGGGCGGCATTCGTGCGCAGTTCCCCACGGAGACGGAGGTCCGCTTCTCGCTCGAGGCCATCAAGGTCTTCGAGCGCTTCGAGGAAGAGTTCGGCGTCGATCCCGGCTACAAGAAGATCGGCTACCTGTTCCTCGTCTCCGACCCGGCGGACCTCCGAGGATTCGAGACGCGCATCGCGATGCAGCGGCGCCTCGGCGTCGACGTGCGGGTGATCGCGCCCGACGACGCGAAGAAGCTCGTGCCCGCGCTGCGCGTGGACGACCTCGTCGCCGCCGTGTGGGGTCCCGACGATGGCCTCGCGGGCCCCGCCGAGGTGACGAACGCGTTCGCCAAGCGCGCGCGCGAGCGTGGGGCGAAAATCGCCGAAGGCGTGCGGGTGACGGCGATCGAGCGCGGCGACGCGTGCGTCACGGGCGTCGTCACCGGCGACGGCACCGTCTCCACGCCGCTCGTGATCAACGCCGCGGGCCCGGTGGGAGCGACCGTCGCGCGCCTGGCCGGCGTTGACGTCCCGGTGCAGCCGCGCCGACGCCACATCTTCTTCACCGAGCCGTTCCCCGAGATCCCCGGCCCCGTGCCGCTCACCACCGACCGCGCCAGCGGCTTCTACTTCCGCAAGGAGATGGAGCAGGTGTTGTTCAGCCCGGGCGATGTCGAGGACATCGGCGCGGACTTCGAGGTGCCGATGGACTGGAGCCGGCTCGACGAGGCGGTGGACAAGGCGGTGCACCGCGTCCCCGCGCTCGAGCAGGCGAAGATCGCGGGCGGCTGGGCGGGACTGCGACCGCTCACGCCCGACGACCACGCCATCATCGGCTGGGCGCCGGGCCTGGACGGCTTCTTCCTCGCCGTCGGCTTCGGCGGCCACGGCTTTCAGCACTCGCCGGCCACCGGCCGCCACGTCGCCGACTGGATCGTCGACGGCAAGCCGTCGATGGACCTCTCGCTGTTCGATCCGGGGAGGTTCGCCAAAGGCGGGGCGGAGGCCCACGACAAAGGACCCGATGCCGAATGAGCTGACGATCGCCGACGTCCGCGTGCTGCTCGCGGACATCCCGGTGAAGCGCCCGCACAAGATGTCGTTCACGACGCTGCACGAGATGAACTTCGCGTTCGTGCGGATCGAGACGCGTGGCGGGCTCGTGGGCTGGGGCGAAGCAGCGTGCCTCGGCGGTCCCACGTGGAGCGAGGAATCGGCGGAGTCCGTGCAGGTCGTGCTCGAGCGCTACGTCGCGCCGTGGTTGGTCGGCCGCGACGCGAGCGGCATCGAGCCGCTGCGGATCGAGATGGGCCGCCGCGTGCAGGGCAACCCGTTCGCGCGCGCCGCCGTCGAGATGGCGCTCTGGGATCTCAACGGACGGGCGCTCGGCGTCCCCGTGCACCGGCTGCTCGGCGGCCGCGTGCGCGATCGCGTCCCGCTGTCGTGGTCGCTCGCCGTCGGCGGTCCCGAGGCGGAGCTCGACGAAGCGCGCGAGAAGGTGGCGCTCGGTCATCGCATCTTCAAGATCAAGACGGCGGCGAATCCGCTCGAGGTCGACGTCGAGCGAGTCCGGCGCATTCGCGAGACGGTGGGCGACGAGGTCGCGCTGCGGGTGGACGCCAATCAAGGCTGGGATCGTCCGACCGCGCTGGCCGCGGTGCGCGCGCTCGAGCTCTATGGCCTCGACTTCGTCGAGCAGCCGGTTCCGCGCTGGGACCTCGACGGCATGGACGAGATCGCGCGACACTCGCGCATTCCGATCATGGCCGACGAATCGTGCGCCAGCGAGCACGACGCGTTCGCCATCGCGCGGCGCGGCGGCGTGGCGATCCTGGCCCTCAAGCTCACGAAGTCGGCGGGGCTGCTCGGCACCATGGCGATCGCGCGAATCGCGCAGGCGGCCGGGCTCGGCTGCTACGTCGGCTGCATGATCGAGACCTCGCTCGGCACCGCCGCGTATCTGGCGGCGGCGGTGGCGGCCGCGCCGGTGACCTGGGGCTGCGAGCTGTTCGGTCCGCTGCTGCTCACGGGCGACGTCGTGCGCCGGCCGGTGCAGTACGCCGACGGCGCGATCCTCGCCCTCGACGGGCCGGGGCTCGGGGTGGACGTGGACGAGGCCGCGCTCAAAGAATGGATCAGACATTGAGTGCTCGGAGGACATCATGACTCGACGGCTGTGGACATGCGTGATCGTCGCCGCGCTCGTGGCGGCCGGGCTCACCGGCTCGGCGTGGGCGCAGAAGCCCGTCAAGATCGGTGTGCTGACTCCGCTCTCGCCGCCCGGCGACGCCATCGCCGGCCAGTTCATCGTGCGCGGTGCGAAGATGGCCGTGGAAGACATCAACGCCCGCGGGGGCGTGCTCGGCGGCCGCAAGGTCGAGGCGGTCATCGAGGATGACGGCGGCACCCCCGAGAAGGGCGTCGCCGGGTTGCGCAAGCTCGCGTCGCAGGACCAGGCGGTGGCCGTCGTCGGTCAGTTCCACAGCTCGGTGATGACGGCGGTGCAGCAGGTCGCCGAGCAGTTCAAGGTGCCGGTCTTCGCCACCCAGGCGTCCGCCCGCGAGATCACCGAGCGGCATCTCAACTACACCTTCCGCACCCACGTGATCGACGCCGACCGCGTGACCATCTGGAACCGATGGATCAAGGACCGCGGCTTCAAGCGGGTGGCCATGACCGCGGAGAACACGGACTACGGCATCGGCCTGGTGGAGGAGACCAAGAAACAGTTCAAGACGATGGACGTGAGGGCGGAGCTGAAGACGGTCGTCTTCGATCGCACGGCTGTCGACCTCACGCCGCAGCTGCTCGAGATCAAGAACTGGAAACCCGATCTCTTCATCAACGGCGGCATCGGCACACCGGTGTACCTGACGATCAAGCAGGCCTACGACGTCGGGCTGTCACCCGCGGCGCCGATGCTGATCACCTACGACGCGCCGGTGCGTCCCGAGTACTGGAAGACCGTCGGCGACAAGGGCAACTACGTCACGTTCTTCGCGTACTACCACCCGACCATGAAGCTGCCGCCGCGCGGCGAGGCGTTCCGCAAGCGCTACATGGCGGAGTTCAAGGAGGAACCCGTCTACGCCGCGCTGAACTCGTACGCACAGGTCCAAGTGATCGCCGACGCCCTCAACATGGCGAAGAGCGATCGTATCGACGATCTCGTGAAGGCGCTGCTCGCCGGTCGCTTCGAAGGGTGGAACGGCACCATCACCTTCCCGCGCGGCGAGGGTCCGTACTGGCAGCACTGGTCGCCGCCGATGCTGATGATCCAGTACACGAAGGTGGAGCAGCCGTTCGCCGAGACAAGGATCGTGGCGCCGGCCGAATTCAAGACGGGCGACTGGGTGAGCCCGCCGAAGTAGCACGCGCGTGGACGCCGTCATCATCTCGCAGTACGTGCTCTCCGGCGTCGTGATCGGGCTGATTTACAGCCTGATGGCGCTGGGGATCACGTTCATCTACGGGATCATGAAGATGATCAACTGGGCGATGGGCGAGTTCTACATGCTCGGCAGTTACGCGCAGTACGCGCTCATCGCGACGCTGCTCGGGCCGCGGCGCTGGTGGCTGGCTCTGCCGCTGGCGATGGGCGCGGTGTTCGTGCTCGGGCTCGTCATCCAGCGGCTGCTGCTGCGCCCGATGTTCGTCGGCGTCGTCGAGCGCCGCGACGAGTACGCCACCATCGTCACCATCGCGATGATGGTCTTCTTCCGCAACCTGGCCATCGTGGTCGGCGGTCCCAACCAGTACGCGCCCGGCGACTACGCAAAGCCCACCACGCTCGGTCCGCTGCCGATCTCGGGCAACCGCTTCGTCGCCCTCATCGCCACGCTCGTCCTGCTCGCGCTCTTCTACCTCGTCATCAAGCACACGGCGATCGGCCGGGCCCTGCGCGGCGCGGCGCAGAACCGCGTGGGCATCCAGACGGCGGGGATCGACGTCCTGCGCCTGGACATGATCGCGTTCGGCGTGGGCGTGGCCCTCGCGGCCGCGGCCGGCGCGCTGCTGGCGCCCGATTTTCTCGTCTATCCGGAAAACGGCGCCATCTCGACCTTCAAAGGCTTCGAGATCATCGTCATCGGCGGGCTCGGCTCCGTCGCGGGCAGCGTCGTGGGCGGATTGCTGCTCGGCGTGCTGGAGGCGCTCGGCTCGGTGTTCATCTCGTCCGCGTACCGTGATCTCTACGGGTTCGTGCTGCTGATCCTCGTGCTGGTCGTGCGGCCGACGGGGCTCTTTGGCGAGCGGGAGCGGACGGTGTGAGGGTGGCGATCCGTGGTGGTTGCGTCTCGTTTCGTGGGTGATCGTCGAAGGGCTCGGTTTCGCGCCATAGCGATGCAGTCGGCGCCGGGCGTTCGTCAACAGTAGGGCTCGCATTGCGTGCGTCGCGCTGCGTGGCGGCTGCGTGTATCTAATTTTGCACTCTTGACAAGTTTTCGGTGCGCACCGCGGCTCTGCGCGCCATCGATGCACAAAAGCCCGTTCAGCAGCGCGTGGAGACGCCAGGGCGCTCGCGGACGGCGGTCCATCGAAAAAATCGGGATCGGAGCGTAATCGCGCCTCCTGGCGGCTTTCCGAAGCTTCCAAAATCACGGTGTGGAGTCGGCGCAGAAGACAAAGGAGAAGCGCCGATGAACACTGACTTGGAACGCCTCGGAGATCAAATCGCGGAATTGTCCGCTGTTGGGGATACGTGATTTGACCGCTGGTGAGTGAATCGTGAAATGACCGCTCTTACCGCGCCGCGTGGAAGGAATGGCTGCCGAGGAGGTGGCCATGGCCTATTCGCT
>Ga0207684_10000954_pt1 | contig 32598 bp, 32 predicted proteins | sample KBSK5501metaG_FD_184342 | JGI IMG/M metagenome (GOLD analysis project Ga0207684, IMG submission 184342) | Corn, switchgrass and miscanthus rhizosphere microbial communities from Kellogg Biological Station, Michigan, USA - KBS K5-50-1 metaG... | ecosystem: Host-associated > Plants > Roots >... | reverse complement strand
ACACCCAGTGCTTGTGTTACCATCAAAAAGAGTTTTGAAGGAAACAGGAGGTTGGACTGGCCCGGCCGCCCGGTGCGCGGCGCAGTCACCACGGCTGACGCACAGGCAGACGATCACTAGCAGCGAGGAAGAACGATGCCCCATCACGGTTACCTGCTCTATCAGGTGGAGCGCGCCACGACCGGCGCGCAGCGGCGGGCGGCTGACGCCCAACTGGGTCGGCTCGCCGCGTCGCTGGCCGGGCTGTGCCGTTCGCTGGCCCAGCCGGCGCGTGCCCTTCGCCGCCGGTCCCGCCCAAGCCCGTCGGTCCGGCCAGCGTGTGTCCACCGGTAGCGGCGGCTAGTACGGCCGCCCACCCTTCTACCGCTGCTACTCTCGCACCGTTACTTCAGCCTGCGCGCCCAGAGCGGCCCGACCCCCTCTTGCATAACGGAGAACCCATGGCCACTGACCCCCGCCCTTGGATCGCGGCGTTGCGCAACTCACACGAGCGGCTCGCCTCGCTGGCCGGGCCGCTGACCGCCGAGCAGTTGCGCGCGCAGTCGTACTGCACGGACTGGAGCATCGCCCAGGTGCTGTCGCATCTGGGCAGCGGGGCCGAGATCGGCACGCTGACGCTGGCCTCCGCACTGGCGGGCACGCCCATGGACCGGGAGGCGTTCCCGGCGATCTGGGACACCTGGAACAACCGGAGCCCCGAGGCTCAGGCCGCGGACTGCCTGACCTGGGACGAAGAGCATATCCACCGGCTTGAGGCGCTCACCGACGCTGAGCTGGACAGCATTCATTTCGACTTCTTCGGCATGGAACTCGATGCCACGGGCCTGGTGGGTCTCAGGCTTTCCGAGCACGCGATGCATACCTGGGACGTGGCCGTGAGCCTCGACCCGGCTGCAGTCGTCGCCCCCGACGCCGCGCGGCTCATAGTCACGCAGGTGGCGCGGTTCCTCGGCTTCATGGGCAAGCCGTCGGGTGACTCCTTCCGGGTGTGGGTCCACACTGTAGATCCCGATGGTGATTACCTGCTTGAGGTCGCGGACGCGGTGACCATGTCCGACTGGGCGCCAGGAACCGACGCCGATGGCGAGATCCGGATCCCCACCGAGGCGCTGCTGCGCCTGGTCTACGGACGCCTTGACGCCGGGCACACGCCCCCTGGGGTGTCGGCCGACGGCATCGATCTGGACCGGCTCCGCGCGGTGTTCCCGGGCCTCTGAGGTTCTTGCGCTCTACCAGCCGTTCTGGGCCGGCCGTTCTGGGCCAGGCGTTCTGGGCCGGCCGTTCTGGGCCGGCCGTTCTTGGTCGGCCGTTCTTGGGTCAGGCGTTCTGGCGGATCAGTTCCGCGACTTCGTAGGCGCAACCCCAGGACAGCGTGATGCCTGCGCCGCCGTGGCCGTAGTTGTGCACCAGGAGCCGGCCGTCGAGGGGCTCGGCCTCCAGGCGGACCTGCGCCCGGACGGGACGTAGGCCGACACGGTGCGTGATGATCTGAGTCGTACGCAGGCGGGGATCGATGGTGGCACAGTCGCGCAGGATTCGTTCGGCTGTATGTGGATTTGGATCCAGGGACCAGTTCCCGCGCAGCTCGGTTCCGCCGAGAATGATCCTGTCGCCATGCGGGAACAGGTAGGCCAGTTCCGCGGTGTCGTCGCTGGGCGCGATGAAGAACTCGGTGATACCGGGGTTGGCCGCGACGACCACCTGGCCACGGATCGGGATGACCGCCGGGTCGGGCACGAGGTCGTGCGCGCCGATCCCGGAGCAGTTCACGATCACCCGGGCGGTGGTATCGCGCACCGCTTCGGCCAGCGAGGTCACAGCGGACGTGCGCACCTGGCCGGCGGCTCGCCGGAACCTGGTGAGCAGGTACTCAAGGTAGACCGGCATGGCTGCGACGGGTGCGGTGTACCGCCAGCCGGCCACGAAGCCGCCCGGTAGGCTGGCTGGGTCGCAGGGGCTGAGGTTGCCGAGCAGGTGGCCCCAGTGCGGGAAGCCGCGGGCGGCCCGTGTGGCCTCGACCCCGCTGACCAGGCGGACGCCGCTGGCGACGTCCCCGGCCAGATCCGTCAGCGTGGTGAGGGTCTGGTGGCTCCACCGGGTGACCCGGTCGCTCCTTTCCACCAGGTGCGGGCCCCAGATGGCGCCGGCCACCGAGGAGGTCGTCTCCTGCGGTAGCCGTTCGGCGCGGATGGCGACGCTGCGGCCTGCCTCGGCCAGGCAGACAGCGGTCGTCAGACCCGATACCCCGGCCCCGATCACCAGGACATCAAGCTGAGGATTCGTCACCCCTCCGACCGTAGCGTCCCAGTGATGCTCAGCTGGAAGCGGCATCCGAGGAGAAAGCGATCTCTCTGAGCAGGGATCACTCGAATAGCACTCTGCTTGTCAGTGGTAGCCGTAGTGCTCCAATGCGGCCCAGGTGCGTGGCCCGACGGTGCGACCATCAGCGTCCGGCCCGGTCACTCCGGCGCGTCGCTGGAACTCGGCGATCACGGCCACGGTCTGCGGGCCGTACCGCTGGGGGCCCAGATCGATGTGCGAGTAGGCGGGGAACGTGGCGTTGAGCCATTTCTGGAGGGCGGTTACTGCAGGCCCGGTGTCCCCCTCTCGCAGCGGCTCACGGTCAACATACGGCGTCACGGGTGGAGTTCCACCGAGCCGGGAGCGCCACACAGCGAGCTTCTCGACCGCGTCGATGGCGTAGTCCTCGGTGCCGTTGTAGGCGAGGAACCCATTGTGGGCACCCTGTGCCTTGATGTAACCGGCGAGGATATCGAAGCCGACGGTGATGTTGACGCGCCAGTCGAAGCAGCCGCCGCGAGCGTCGGCCCTGTCCTGGAAAGCGGGCCACGTCAGCTGTGTGGGCCCGACGCCCTGCGCGCCGAATTGAGCCCGATGGGCCTTGTACTTGAGGTAGGCGTCCTCGGTCACCTCAGCACCCTTGACGTAGAACCCGCCAGTTTCCACGTTGTCGTGGCCAAAGATGTTGTGTCCGCCGCTGGATTCTTTCTCCAGCATCGTCGCCGCGGCCGCGAGTTCTAGTCCGGCGACCGCGGCCAGCTCGACCACCTCGGCGGCGCGCTGAATTCCGTTACTGGTCAACACCTCGGCTGCGGTCATCGCGATCTCCTCCCCGGATCTCTAGCCAGTGATGTCAGGCCCTGCTTGTCACTGGACCTGGATTCGCTGACCAACGTAGATCACATCGGGGTCTTTAATGGACGGGTTCAGCTTGAGGATCGCCGGGACCGTGGTCTTGTACGCAGCCGCGATCGCGGTGAGCGTGTCACCGCCGACGACGGTGTGAAACACCGCTGAGGACGGCACCGGCTGCGGCGTCCCGAGGTGCGCCAAGGCGGCCGTGAGCTGCGCCTGGGACATCGCGAGGTGAACATGATTGAGGTGCGCCGCCTCGGTCGCGGCGTCGTAGCTGGCGCGCTGACCGTTCTTAACGTAGAAGCCGTTATCGTCGGCGAACGGTGTGGTGTGAATCAGTTCGACGATGCTTGCCGTGCCGGGCATCACGTCCTCGAACCAGCGCGCGAGATCGCGCATGCGCCGGTCACCCTCCGCCGTCCCGGCCATGTCATAGGCGCCGAAGTCCACGGCGGCAGCAGGTGAGCCGTTGTACGTGAGGTGACCGTAATGATACGAGCCGTCCGGCCTCTGACCGTGATCACCGTCCATGCCGGACGTTACGTAGATCTCATTCGCGTTGGGAAAATGCGAGGCGAGCTCGACGATCTGCGTGCCGGTTGAGTTGAGCTCGACGTACGAATAGACGTTGAGCACACCGGCCTTATTGCTTGCGCCATCGCCGGCCGGAACGCGAACGATCTTCGGGGTTGCAGCCACAGGGGTTCTCCTCTTCGGTGAGGTCCTTGATGACGCCGCAGGCTTGGCCTGCCAGCGGCTTCGGGGTACTAGATCGGCGCGGGCAAATTCTGCTCGCCGATGTCCACGATCCCGCCCGTTTACGTCGGCCGACCCCTCGAAACTGGCCGGACATCGGGTGGGCGTCCCCACTCGCACGGACATGGGTAGCTTCGCGGCCTAACCCGCGGAACGGGTCGTCCACCGCGATGTCGATACCGGCGGTCGGCCCCGCATACCCCCGCACATAGTCGATCGGCAACCTGTCCATCACGACCCCCCGAATTGCCCCGGGCCCCGCTCCTGCCGTGCGCGGCGTGAGGCACCAGGCGAGAAACGGCACGTAGCCGAGCGGTCATCCCCACCGCTCGTCGGGTGACCACACTACGCTTGATGATCTCGTCCGACCATTCCATCTCATGAACTTTTTTTTTTACTCAACCAATAGATTTTTACTCAACTAATAGATCAACTGTCACGCTGGTCTCAATGGTCCCTGTGGTTTCTATTTTCCGGCAGGTTGGCGGAGATTTCCGTTTCCACGTAACGGCGGGCCTCGGTCCCCGCCACGACCGCAGCGCTCAGTCGTGATGAGTCAGATCGTGTTGATCGCCGTCGGCACTCGGAGTCTGACCGGTCACCGGTTCGCTGGAAACCCCTGTCGACGCCGGCCCCGTAGTGAGGAAGACCACGCTCCAGGGCTCGGAAGCCGACATAGGCTCGACTCTTGGCCCGCTGACGCCGGCGGGTCGCGGTGTGCCGCCCGCTTGTGGGCGGGAGGGCAGGTTTCTGGAAGGGGAGCGATGGCGACGCGGCGATTCAACCTGAGTGGTATTCAGGTTGCCGCCAGCGTGCTGGCCACTCTGACCGGTGCCATCGCCGCCTCTTACCTGGGCGTGGCCAGCACGCTCGTCGGCGCGGCCGTGGGCAGCATCGCAAGCACGGTCGGGACCGAGGTGTACCGGCATTACCTTGGGCGTACGCACGAACGGCTGCGGGGGGCGGTGGTATCCCGTCAGTACCGGACAGTCGGCCAGGCCGTGGTCGGGCAGTCCGACCCGGCGGCCCCTCAGAACCGGGTGGGCGTCACCAGCCGTCGGCAGGCTGGCGTGTCGGACGCCGCCGAAACAGAAATCCTCCACGTGCAGCGCCCCGATGACACGGTTCCGGGCGCGATCACTAGCTCGCGGAAACCCACCAGCCTGAACGATTCGATGCCCGACTCTCCGACCGAGACCTTCGCCGTTACTGGCCGCCGGTCGCGGGCCGCCTCGGCGGAGACTCCCGCGGTGAGGGACGGCGGCGGCAAGAAGACCAGGCCGCGCTGGCTGGTAATGACGGGAATCGCCCTGGCCACGTTTCTCGTCGCCGTGGTCGCCATCACCGTGTTCGAGTTGTCGGTGGGCAAGACGCTGAATGCGGTTGTCTGGCAACGGCACGGCGGCGGGACGACCGTCGGCGGCGTCGTCGGCGGCCGGAGCACGCAAACCACCCCGACCCACACGCCGACCGCCGCGCCGTCCACGCCGTCCACATCATCCTCGGCCAGCGTGGGGGCCACTCCCACCTCCTCGGCGACCTCGCCGAGCGGGTCGCCGAGTTCCACCGCCGGCCCATCGCCGGGTGGGCCGGCGAACACGCAGCCCGTGGCTACGCCGACTCGCTGAGCACCCGCGTCCGGTCTCTGGTTCTCTCTCAACTCTCTTGCAGCGTCTAGTTGGTTATGCAAAGCTATTGGCATAGGAGTTAAGCGGGCGGCGGCGCATCGGGGCAGGCACCGCCAGCAGCAGGATCGGAGGGAGCCATGAGCGCCGAGGTTCCGGGCGGGCAGGGCGGGATTCCGCGGGAGTCAGCCGGGTCGCCGGAACCGGGGGAAGTGCTGCGTGAACTAGCGGCAGTGCGTCGGCGGGCCCGGTCAGCGCGGCACGCCTACTGGTTCCCGCTCGTCCTTTTCGGCCTGCTGACCTGCGCCGCCGCCCCGCTGTATGTCTCCGCCGCGACCCCTCCGGCCGGAGCCAGCGCCACGATCACCGGGACGGCGGTGCTGGGCGGCACGCCGACCGTGCTCGGCGGCATGCCCACCGGGGGCAGTGGTTTCTACCTCGGGTGGTACTGGCTGGTCGCACTGGTCGGCGGTTATCTGCTCACGTTGTTCTGGTACCGGCGGCACGCCCGCAGGATCGGGGTCCAGACGCCGGCCCGGGGTTATATCGCAACCGGCGTGGTGCTCACCGCCCTGGCCCTCCTGCTGCCGTTGCTGTCGCAGCTTGTGCCGTTCCTCCGCTGGCTGTGGCCCGGTGATCTGTGGATTCGGGGCACCTTCGCGTTCCTCATCATCGCGGCCGGTTTGTGGATACTGGCCCGGGCCGAGCGCAGCGTCGCCCTGGCCATCACGGCCGCCGTCTACACCGGCGCCGCCGTCCTGGTCAGCCTGTACAACGTCGAGAACCTCCTGTTCCGGCTGGGCTGGAATCCCGGCAACGGTGATTCGCCGCTGACCGTGCTCCCTGGCGTCCTACTGCCTGCCGTGGTGCTGCTGATCGCGGGCCTGGCCGCGTTCGTGGTCCAGCGCAAGATCAGGCGAGCGGGAGACACTGCATGAGCGAGCCGGAGGGGCGCGGTGCCGCCTGGACTGAGGAGCGAGGAACGAGCGACGAGGGAAGGCGGCGCAGTGAAGGGGGAATGGGGAGGCGGGCGGGGCCCCGGAGGCGAGCGGGAGACACAGCCGATGCTCCGCACCCCACCAGCGGCCTTGATGACACGGTCCATCAACGGCACCGTCTCGGCGTCCTCACCATCACGGCCGAGGCACAGCGAGCCGATTTCGGATATCTGCGCGACGCGCTTGGCCTGACCCCTGGCAATCTGTCCAGGCACCTGATGGTGCTGGAGGAAGCGGGCCTGATCCAGGTCGAGAAGGGCTATGAGGGGCGGCGGCCGAGAACCTGGGTGCGGATCACCAGCGACGGGCGCGCGGCGCTGGCCACCGAGTTGTCGGCGCTGACCGAACTGGTCCGCCGTCACGGCCGGGGCAACGGCGCTGGCTAACCGGGCGGACTGCCCTGGTCCGGGTCCGCCCGGCCGGGCCGGCCTGCCGGCTCGTCTCCCGCCGCCGTGATCTCGGTTTAGTCACGAATCGGCACCAAGTGGTGCTCCGGTCCTTGCCGACGGCTTCGCCCTGCCATTGAATCAGGGTTCACAATCTGGCAGTGTCGCCTAGCTGATCAGGACTTTCCTGGTGAACGATGGTTCATCTGACGCGCGTCCGCCAACGTCGGCGGCCCCGGGCACGGGCGTGCTCGAGGCGCGCGGCGTGACGGTGCGGTTCGGCGGCCTTACCGCTCTTGATGATGTGTCTCTCGTCGCGGCCCCCCGTCAGGTGACCGGGATCATCGGCCCGAACGGGGCCGGGAAGACGACGTTGCTCAATGCGGTGTGTGGTTTCGTCAGGCCAGATGCGGGCGGGATCTCCTTCGGCGGCCGGGAGCTGACCGGGGTGCGGCCGCACCGGCTGGCGGGCCTGGGGGTCGCCCGCACCATGCAGGGGGTCGGCCTGTTCCGCGGCCTGTCCGTGGTGGAGAACGTCATGGTCGGCGCGACGTGCCAAGCGCGGGCCGGGTTCTTGTCGGCGTTGTTCGGCCTGCCCCGGTCGGGCCGGGATGAGCGGAGGCTGCGGGAGCAGGCGATGCAGGCGCTGGGCCGGGTGGGCGCCGCTGACCTGGCCGGGAGCATGCCGGAGACGCTGGCCTACGGCCTGCGGAAGCGGGTCGCGCTGGCCCGCGCCCTGGTCGGGCGCCCCCGGCTGCTGCTGCTCGATGAGCCGGCCAGTGGCCTGTCGGAGACGGAACTCCCCGAGCTGGGTGAGCTGATCCGCGGGCTCGCCGAGGATGCCAGCGTGGTGGTGATCGAGCACCGGATGGACCTGATGATGTCCATCTGCGACACGATCTTCGTCCTGGATTTCGGCCGGCTGATCGCGGCGGGCACGCCGGACGAGGTGCAGGCCGATCCGGCGGTGACCGCGGCCTACCTGGGCGCCGAGATCACCACCGGGGGCGGTCCAGCGGAGCGCGGGGAGGGGCCGGGCGATGGCTGACGGGGCGGCGCTGGCGGTTGAGGAAATCGTCGCCGGGTATGGCGGCGTCCTGGTGCTCGACGGGGTTTCTGTCTCGGCCAAGGCAGCGACGATCACCGCGGTGCTCGGCGCCAACGGGGCCGGGAAGACCACGCTGCTGCGCGCGATCAGCGGGCTCGTCAGGCCGCGGCAGGGACGGGTTCTCGTCGGCGACGCGAACCTGGCGCGCCGCAAGCCCGAGGACATCGCCCGGGCGGGTGTGGCGCACGTGCCCGAGGGCCAGGGCGTGATCACCGAGCTCACCGTGGAGGACAACCTCCGCCTGGGTGCGCTGTCGCGGCGGGGCGGCGCGGGCCGGTCGGTGGCGCTGAGCGATGCCTACCGTCGGTTTCCGGTGCTGGCGGAGCGGCGGCGGCGCGCGGCGGGCACGCTGTCCGGCGGTGAGCGGCAGATCCTGGTCATCGCCAGGGCGCTGATGGCGGCACCACGGGTACTACTGCTGGACGAGCCGTCGCTGGGCCTGGCGCCCAAGATGGTGGCGCAGGTGATGGGCCTGGTGCGGCAGCTTCGCGATGAGCGGGGGCTGACCGTGCTACTGGTCGAGCAGAACGCCCGCAGCGCGCTCGGCATCGCGGATAAGGGCCTGGTGCTCAATCTCGGCACGGTGGTCGCCGAGGATGACGCGGCCGCGCTCGCGGCCGATGTCGGGCTGCGCCGTCACTATCTGGGTTTTTAGGGGAGGCGGGGCATGCAGGCGTTCCTCGAGTACACCCTCGGCGGGATCAGCGTCGGCATGATCTATGCCGCGATAGCGCTGTCGCTGGTCCTGATCTGGCGAGGAACCCGGGTGCTGAACTATTCCCAGGGCGGGATGGCGATGTTCACCACCTATGTCGCGTGGCTGGTGATCAGGGACACCGGGAACTACTGGGCGGGTTTCGCCGTGGCGCTCGCGTCCGGGCTGGTGCTCGGCGCGGTCCTGGAGCGCACCGTCGTGCGGCCGACGGAGGGCAAGTCGCCGCTGAACTCGGTGATCGTCACGATCGGCCTGCTCATCTTCCTGGAGGGGCTGGCCGGGATCATCTACGGCGGTCAATACCGTTCGTTCCCGGCGGCGTTCTCGGTCACCGGGCTGAAGGTCGGAGGCGTGGCGCTGGGTATCTCCCGCAGTGACGTCTTCACCGCGGCCGCGGTGCTCGCTGCGGCGCTGGTGCTGGCGGCGGTGTTCCGGTACACCTCAGTAGGCCTGCGACTGCGCGCGACGGCGTTCAGCCCGGGCGTGGCGCGGCTGCTCGGGGTGCGGATCGGCCGGGTGCTCACCCTCGGCTGGGCGCTGGCCGGGTTGTTCGGGGCACTGGCCGGCGTGCTGGTCACCCCGTCCACGTTCCTGTACCCGAACAGCATGGACTCGATCTTCGTGCTCGGCTTCACCGCCGCGGTGATCGGCGGGCTGGACAGCCCGGCCGGAGCGATCGCCGGCGGGGTGCTGCTCGGCGTCGTGCTCAGCTATGCCGGCGGCTACCTGGGCAGCAACCTGGTGCTGGTGTACGGGCTGGCGGTGCTCGCCCTGGTCTTGATGATCCGGCCGTCCGGCCTGTTCTCGGCGGCGACGGCCAGGCGGGTGTGACCCCATGACCCTGGCCCGCCACACCGCCGCCGCGCTGGGCATCGCGCTGGTCCTCGCGGCGCTGTCGGTCCGGCTCAGCCCCTACCGCGACTACCAGATGGCCGAGGTCGCCGCGTACGTGGTCGCCGTCGCCGGGCTCACCGTGCTGATCGGGCTGAGCGGCCAGATCTCGATCGGCAACGGCGCGTTCATGGCCATCGGCGCCTACGCCTCGGCGCTGCTGCTGCTGCACCTGGGCTGGCCACTGGAGCTGGTGTTCGCGGCGAGCGCCGTGATCGCCGCCCTGGCCGGCGCGATCTTCGGAGTCGCCGCGGCCCGGCTGCGCGGCCCCTACCTGGCCGGGGCCACCCTGATGCTGGCGGTCGCGCTGCCCTCGGTGGCCGGCCAGTACCAGGGAATCTTCGGCGGGGACCAGGGGCTCGCCGTCACGATCATCACGCCGGCGTTCCTGGGCGCGAGCTTCCCGCCCACCCGCTGGCTCGCGTGGCTGACCTGCGCCGCCGCGCTGATCACGCTGGTCCTGCTGGCCAACCTGGCCCGCAGCCGGGTCGGCCGCAGCTGGCGGGCGATCCGCGACGACGAGGTCGCCGCGTCGCTGGCCGGCCTGAACGTGGCCAGGCTGCAGATTCTCGCGTTCGTGGTCAGCGCCGCCTGCGCCGGGCTCGGCGGCGCCTTGCTGGCCGTGGTCACCGGGATCGTCGCCCCAGGCGCCTACACGCTGACGCTGTCCATCGCGCTGCTGTCCGCGGCGGTGCTCGGTGGCCTGGGCACCCTGCCCGGCGCCGTCTGGGGAAGCCTGGTCCTGGTCCTGGTGCCCAGCTACCTCACCAACGTGGCGGCCGGCCACGGCCTGTCCGGGGCGGCGAGCTCCAGCGTCCCCATCGCCGCCTACGGCGTCATTCTCATCGTCGTCATGCTCGTGTTCCCCACGGGCATCCAGGGCGGCCTGCGCCGCCTCTTCGGGCCGATGACACCCGACGCGGGCATCCTCCGGGGCGTCCCGCGCCGGAGTGCGGCGGCCAGCGAACACCAGAAGGAAGGCTCCGTATGAACAGATCGCACCCTATGAACAGGTCACACCTGGGTCGGCCCGCCATCGTCCTCGGGGCCATCGTCGCCCTGGCGGTCGCTGGCTGCAGCTCCGGCGCCAAGTCCCCGTCCACTTCCTCGTCCTCGTCCGCCCTGACCGCCTCCGCGCCAGGGATCACGGCGACCCAGATCCTGATCGGCAGCCATCAGCCGCTCACCGGTGTCGCCGCGCCCGGCTACGACGAGATCGCGCCGGCGTCCAACGCCTACTTCCAGTATGTCAACGCCAACGGCGGCGTCTTCGGCCGCAAGATCGTCTACAAGTACCTGAACGACCAGTACGACCCGACGATCACCTCGACCGTCGTGCACCAGCTGGTGCTGCAGGACAGCGTCTACTCCATCTTCAACGGGCTCGGCACGCCCACCCATCTGGCGGTCGCGCCGTACCTGAACGCCCAGAAGGTGCCTGATGTGTTCGTCGCCTCCGGCTGCGAATGCTGGAACGCCCCGTCGACCTTGCCGAACACGTTCGGCTGGCAGATCGACTACGTCCGCGAGGGCAAGATCCTGGGCAACTACATCAAGGCGCACTTCGCGGGCAAGAAGATCGGCTACTTCTACCAGAACGACGAGTTCGGCCAGGACGGCGTCAAGGGCCTCAACTACGAGATCCCGAAGTCCCAGGTCGTGGCCAGTGAGAGCTACAACCCGGCCGTGACCAACGTCGCGCCTCAGGTGACAGCGCTCAAGGCGGCCGGGGCCCAGGTCGTCGTGTCGTTCTCGGTCCCCGCGTTCACCGCGCTGCTGAAGCTGACCAGCCTCAAGCTCAGCTTCGCCCCGCAGCTGGTGGTCAGTGACGTGGGCTCCGACCCGATCACGCTGGCCGGGCTGCTCGCGGCGTTCGCCAAGAACACGGCGGCCGGCTTCGGCAACTCGCTGACCCAGGGCATCATCACCGACGGCTACCTGCCCTCTCTCGGCGAGACCAGCAACAGCTGGATTCAGCTGCTCCAGAAGATCCACACCACGTACCTCCCGAAGCTGCCGCTAGACGGCAACGTGGCCTACGGCATAGCGGTCGGCTACACGTTCGTGCAGGCGATACTCAAGGCCGGGCGCAATCCGACCAGGCAGGACCTGGTCAACGCCATCAACGCCGGGCTGCCGCAGGGATTCGCCGTGGCGCCGTACGCCTACTCGGCGACCAACCACGACGGCATCACCGGCGCCTACATGGCCGTCGTCAAGAACGGCGCGCTGGCCCCGACCGGCCCGGTCCAGGTGACCGACACCACCCCGACCGGAGCGATCACGACCTACAGCACGGCGCAGCCCGCGGCTCCGGCCAGCGGTGTCCCATCGTCCTGACCGCCGGGGGCCGGCCGTCCGCGAGTCCGCGGGCGGCCGGCCCTGCCTCCGGTGCGGGACCGGCGGCCGCTTGCCGTTCAGAATCCAGAACGGAGTATCGGCGTGACTGTCGTCGCTAGCCGCAGGCCCGCTGAGGGTGACGGCCGGCCCCCGGCCGAGCGGCTGCTCGCGGCCGCGGAAAGGCTGTTCGGCGAGCGGAGCTACCAGCGGGCCACGGTGGCCGGCATCTGTGCCCGGGCCGGCATGGCGACCGGCAGCTTCTACGCGCATTTCGGCTCGAAGGCGGAGATCTTCGCGGCGGTCGTGCGCCGGATCAACGCCGATCTCAGGATGGCCATGAGAAAGGCCATCGAGCAGGCCGGCGGCGGGCAGCGGGAGATCGAGCGGGCGTCGTTCCGCGCGTTCTTCGACATGCTGTCGACGCGGCCGTGGATGGACCGCATCGTGCGGGAGTCCGAGTTCGTCGCGCCTGGCCTGTTCCGTGAGTACTACGAGCACCTGGCGCGGGGTTACGCTCGCGCGGTACGCCAGGCCCAGCTGGCCGGTGAGGTGGACGCACGCTACGACCCCGAGGTCATCGCCTTCATGTACACCGGGATCGGTAACTTCGTCGGCATGCGCTGGGCCGACTGGACGGCGGGCGGGCAGGTCCCCGACGACGTGCTTGACGAGCTCCTGGAGGTTCTGCGCCGCGGGCTCCCGCCGCCCGCGGCGGGCGGCGACGTATCGTCATAGCCATGGCTGACGGGATCGCGTCGTCCCGCACGATCCCGGAACTGCTGCTCGCGGCGGTCGGCCGGGACCCGGACGGCGTCTGGGTGCGCGCGGACGAGGGTTCGCTGACGTTTTCCGCCGCGGCGGCGCGTGTGGCCGCCACCGCGCAGGCCCTCCGCGAGGCCGGGGTCCGCCATGGGGACCTGGTGATGGTCACCGCACGGACCACTCCGTCCTACCTGATCTGCTGGCTGGCCCTGGCGGCCCTGGGCGCGGTCACCGTGTCGGTCAATCCCCGCAGCGCGCCCGCTGAACTCGCCGGGCTCGTCCGGCAGACGCGGCCACGCGCCATCATCTCCGACCGGGATCTCATGCGGCTGGTGGCCGAGGCGACGGACCGGGACGTGCCCCCGCTCGGCGTGCTCGACGTGGCCGAACTGACGGGGGAGTGGGCCGGCGCCCGCGCCGGTTCCTGGCGCCTGCCGGATGCCGCCGTGAAGCCTGATGACGTCGCTGTCCTCATCCCGACCTCCGGCACGACGGGCCGGTCCAAGCTGGTCATGCAGACCCACCGGGCCTACGTCATGGCCGGCGAGGGTTTCCCCTACTGGATGGAGCTGACCGCCGCCGACCGGCTGATGACCTCGCTGCCGCTGTTCCACATCAATGCCCCCGCGTACTCAGTCATGGGCTCGCTGGCCAGCGGGGCCGGGCTGATCCTGCTGCCCCGGTTCTCAGCCAGCGGATTCCTCGACTCGGCGCGCAGGCACGGCGCGACCGAGTTCAACGCCATCGGGGCGATGCTGGAGATCCTCATGCGCCAGCCGCCCCGGCCCGATGACGCGGACACGCCGCTGCGGCTGTGCTACACGGGCCCGGCGCCGGCCAGGGAGCGCCAGGAGGAAATGGAGCGCCGGTTCGGCCTGCGCATCGTGGTGGGGTACGCGATGTCGGAGAGCCCGTACGGGCTCATCTGGCCTCGCGGCAGCCGCCCGTTCGGCACGCTGGGCGCGCCGCGCCAGCATCCGAGCCTCGGAGTCGTCAACGAGGTCCGGGTCGTCGATGACGACGGCCGGGACCTCGGCCCCGGCCAGACCGGTGAGCTGCTGCTGCGCAACCCGGTGGTGACCCCCGGGTACTGGGGAATGCCGGAGGAGACCGCCAGCGCCATCACCGACGGCTGGCTGCACACCGGCGACCTGGTCACCGAGGACGACGGCGGCACGTACACGTTCGTGGCGCGCAAGAAGGAGGTGCTCCGCCGCCGCGGCGAGAACCTCTCCCCGGCCGAGGTAGAGGAGGTGCTGGCCGAGCACCCGGCCGTGCTGGAGTGCGCCGTGGTCGGGGTTCCCTCAGAACTGTCGGAGGAGGAAGTGAAGGCGTTCGTGGTGGCCGCCCCGGGTGCCAGCCCCGACTTCGCCGAGCTGCGGGCGTATGCGGCGGCCCGGCTGGCCGCCTTCAAGGTGCCCCGCTACTGGCAGCTCATCGGCGAGCTGCCGCATACCCCGACGGCGCGGGTGGCCAAGCACCGGCTGCCCCAGGGGCACCAGCCAGGAGAATACGACGCCGAAGCCACCCCCAGCTGACACCCCCCGGGGTGGTCAGATGCGGAAGAACAGGTTGAGGAACCGGTCGGCGAGATCCAGGTCACCGCGGACGGTACCGGAGTTGCTCCGGCCGAATGCGGTAAGCACCATGCTCCCCGGGTCGAAGTCGATCACCGTTGCCAGGTCGCTGACGTCGCCCTGTTCGTAGGACATGGCCTTGTCGGCCACGTTGACCCGGTAGCTGCCCGCGTTCCGCCCGCTGACGGTGATGCCCAGGCTGAACGGGGACGGGTCGCTGTCCTCGCGGACCGTTGACTGCCAGATGATGAACATGAACGGCACTAGCAGGTCGGCCGCATCGCCGGGCAGGCCATGCGCCCGGCCGCTGCCCTGCCGGATGTCCCACGAGTGCACCGTGTAGTCCATCAGCTGGCCGGCCGCGTAGATGAACGCCGGGACCGGGCCCATGTAGCTGTGCGGGACGATGAGGCCCGACCACTCCTCGGCGGTCAGCGACTCAAGAATCCCCATCATCCGGTCGAAGTCGGCCCGGGCCCGGGCAATCAGCTCCGGCTGTGACAAGGCCCGGAACTCGGTCGCCGCCTCGCCCGCCAGCTCGTGCATGACGGCCAGGCCGTGCGCGCTGGCCTCACCGCCGCTGCGGGCCGTCGCAAACGCGGCGAAGTAGCCCTCAGTGGTGTCCACCAGGTGGCCTACCACGTCGCGAACGGCCCAGTTCTCGCATGCGGTCGGGGCTTCCCATACGCCGGGCTGCTCCGCGAGCTTGTAGAACCGGTTCGCCTCTTCGCTCACGACTCGCAGGATCGTGTCTTTCCCCTCATAGGACATCGCGTCCCAAGCACTCATAGCCGTCCACCTCTCTGTGATCGGACAGTACGAACGACAGCGCACATGGCTGCCGCCTGTCAATGCCCCACCAGCACCATCTCAGCATTTCCGGCCCCGCTGGCGCCCGGCACGGAGGTTTGATCGCCGGTTTGTGTGGTGGGGACAACTTCGCCGCCGACCGGGAGGCCAGTGGCCGGATGATCGCGGCGCGGGCCGCAGGAGGCCGTGCGGGCCGCGGCGCGCTGTGCGACCGCGACCCGCTACGTGGGCCGAAGCATACTCTGGTACACCGCGATCAAGGCGGCCTTCTGCTCGTCGCTCAGCCGCTCATCGGCGCGGATGGCGGCTTCCGCGTCCACGGCGGACGGCAGGGGATCAGAGCCTGCGGTGCTGGCGGCGCCCGCGGATCCCTCCGGATCCAGCAGGCCCGCCTCCGCGAGCAGCGTTTCCGCGGAAACGTTGAGGGCGGTCGACAGAAGCTTGAGGACACGGACGGACGGCTGGTGCAGGCCGCGTTCGATCTGGCTCAGGTAGGGATTGGACAGGCTGGTCAGCTCCGCTAGCTGGCGCAGGGACAGGTTGGCGAGCTTGCGCTGGCTGCGGATAAAGGCGCCAAGAGCCTCCGTCTGCGCGGCCCACGGATCTGGCATGGGAACCCCCCCTGTCCTTCGTCTGGCGAAACTGTGCTTCTGGCGGCACGGCTCGAGTGGTAGAGGTTTGCTAAGTATAGTACGCATGACGCATGGTGGCCAGGAATGCGCAAGCGCGGCGAACCGGGGAATCTTGGTCCGCCGCGCTGGCTACCTGGTTACTTGGCCGCGGAGTCGGCCTTCCTGGCGGTGGTGCCGTTCTTGCCTGAAAGGACCGGTGTGGTCGCGTGCAGCACGTTCTCGGCGAACTTCCGCTGGCTGGCCAGCAACTGCTCGGCGAAGTCGTAGGCGTTGGCCACGAACTCCTCGGGCTTGGGCAGCTTGTCGGTATACGGCAGGCTGGGCGTCGGGATCGACGGGGTGATCGACTGGACCGCCTCGGCCCAGCGCTTGATGGCATCGACGACGGCGTCCTGGCTCTTGCGGACGGTGTTCAGGATCTCGCCCTGAATCTCCTGGCCGACGTTGCGGGTCTCGGTCATTTCTTCTCCTCGGGTTCTTGGCTCTAGTGGTCTGAGGCCTATGCTTGTTATACTACGCGCTTTGGTAGATTTGTCAAGCGCGCGGGGGCCGCACCGCACCGGGGGCCGGCCGGACAGCTCAGCCAGGCAGCCAGCTCAGCCAGGCAGCCAGCTCAGCCGTGGATATAGTCGCCAGGCGCGTCGCCGAGTACCGGGTAGCGCTTGGTGCCCATGGGCGGCGGCTTCACCTGCTCGCCGGAACGCTGCTTCGCCCAGTCGGCCCAGTCCTCCCACCACGAACCCTTGATGATCTCCGCGCCTCTGCGCCAGTGCGCCGCGGAATCGTGGCCGTCCTTGCTCACCTCGTGCCAGGCCTTAGGCCCGGGCGGGTTGACGATGCCGGCGATGTGCCCTCCGTTGGACAGCACGTATCGCACGTGGCCACCAAGCAGCCCGGTGGTCTTGTATGAGGCCGTCCACGGAACGATGTGGTCGTTCTCCGCGCTGACCACATACGTGTCAGCCGTGACTTCCTTCAGGGACAGGTGCTGCCCGGCCAATTCCATCTCGCCCTTCGCGAGTTGGTTGTGGAGGTAGAGCGAGCGGAGGTAGAAGGAGTGCATGGCGGCTGGCAGGCGCGTGCTGTCAGCGTTCCAGGCGAGGATGTCGAAAGCCGGCGGCTGCTTCCCCATCAGCCAGTTCGTCGCCACGTAGCTGAAGATGAGGTCGTTCGCCCGGAGCATGTCGAACGCGGTCCTCATGTCTGACGCTTCGAGGAAGCCCTTGGCCTCCATGTGATGTTCCATCCGGGCCACGGTCTTCTCGTCGGTGAAGACCCCGAGCACCCCCGGCTCGCTGTAGTCGAGCAGCGTGTTGAGCAGGGTGATCGAGCCGATGCGGTCATCACCGGTCTTGGCGAGGTAAGCGGCGAGCATCGCGGTCAGGGCACCGCCCAGGCAGAGCCCGGTAATGTTGATCTTGTCAGCCCCGGTGATGTCGGACATCACGTCGAGCGCGGCCCGCGGCCCCTCGATGAGGTAGTCATCCAGCCTTACCCCGCGCATCTGCTCATCTGGATTGCGGTACGAGATCGCGAAGACCGTCTGTCCGTGCTGTACCGCCCACTCGATGAAGCTGCGGCCCGGCGCGAGATCCATGATGTAGTACTTGTTGATCCATGCCGGGCTCATCAGCATCGGGATGGCCCCGACCTTCGGGGTCTGCGGCGCGTACTGAATGAGCTCCATCAGGTCGCTCTTGTACACCACGTTTCCCGGCGTTGCCGCGAGGTTCTTGCCCAGCTGGAACGGCCGCCGGTCCACCTGGCTGGGGCGTCCGTCGTTGTGAACCATGTCATCCATGAAGTTGCGGGCCCCGGCGACCAGGCTGCGGCCGCCGGTCTCGAACGCACGCTTGAGCGCCGCCGGATTGGTGGCCAGGAAATTCGTCGGGGCGAGCGCGTCCAGCAGGAATCCGCTCATCAGCCGCGCCTTCCCGTCGCTGACCGGATCACCGCTCCCGGCGTCGAGCAGGTCGTCGTTGAACTGCCGCAACGCCAGGTAGGCCTGGCGGAGTCCGGCGAACCCGGCGTTGTCCTCCCAGGTAGGGTCCGTGAACCGCTTGTCCTTACTGACCGGGATGGGCGGCGCGGCGGCCACCCCGGCCGACCCGGCCGCCACGAACTGGGCGATCCTGGCCAGGGTGGTGCCGAGACGCAATCCCGCTTCGGCGAACTCGCCCGGGCGCTGCAACGCCCGGCTCAGCACCTCGGCCATTGACCCGCCGAAGCTTGCCATGTCGAATTCGGCGATGAGATCGGCCTCTGGCGCGAGGGCCTCGGCCGCGTCTTCTACCACCCGTCGCGCGATGTCATGCTCGGACATGCGGCACCTCCTAGTCTGAGTGTCTGTGCCCCGGCAGCGTTTGGCTACATCCGTTCGAAGATCGCGGCGATGCCTTGCCCGCCGCCGATGCACATCGTGATGAGCGCGTACCTGCCGCCGGTCCGCTGCAGCTCGTGCAGCGCCTTCACGGTGAGGATGGCGCCCGTCGCGCCGATCGGGTGCCCCAGCGAGATGCCGCTGCCGTTCGGGTTGGTCCGGTCTGAGGGTAGGCCGAGTTCGCGCATCACGGCCAGCGCCTGCGCCGCGAACGCCTCATTCACCTCGAACACGTCGATCTCGTCCAGCTTCAGGCCGGCCCGGTCGAGCACCTTGTGCACCGCCGGTACCGGGCCGATGCCCATGACCCGCGGCTCCACGCCGGCGTGGCTGTAGGCGACCAGCCGTCCCATGGGATGCAGCCCGCGGGAGTCGGCGTACGCCGCGCTCGCCAGTACTACAGCGGCAGCCGCGTCGTTGACTCCTGAGGCGTTGCCCGCGGTGACCGAGCCGCTCTTGTCGAAGGCCGGCCGCAGCTTGGCCAGGTCGTCGACGGTCACCCCCGGCCGGATGTGCTCGTCGGCGGCGAACGTCGTGCTGCCTTTCCTGCTGGTCACCTCGATGGGCGTGATCTGCTCGGCGAAATAGCCTGCCTCCGTGGCGAAGGCCGCCCGGCGGTGGCTTTCGGCTGAGAGGGCGTCCTGGTCAGCCCGGGACACCCCGTACTCGGCCGCCACGTTCTCCGCGGTGATGGCCATGTGGCACTGGTCGAACGGGTCGGTCAGCGCGCCCACCATGGCGTCCACGGCGACCGCATCCTGCATCCGCCGGCCCCAGCGCATGTCGGGTAGCCAGTACTGGCCGCGGCTCATCGACTCGGCGCCGCCGGCCACCGCGGTATCGGTATCACCGAGCATGATGGCCTGAGCCGCGGAGATGATGGCCTGCAGCCCGCTGCCGCACAGCCGGTTCACCGTCAGCCCAGGTGTGCCGGCTGGGAGGCCGCCGTTGATGGCGGCTACCCGTCCCAGGTACATGTCCCTGGCCTCGGTGTGGATCACGTTGCCGAACACGGCCTGGCCCACGTCCTCGGGTGGCATTTCCGCCCGGGTCACCGCGTCTCGGACCACGGCGGCGGCGAGGTCGCACGGCGGAACGGTCGCCAGGCCGCCGCCATATTTACCGATCCCCGTTCGCACCGCGGACAGGATCATGACTTCTGGTCGCTCATTCATTGCTGCTCCTCACATGTCCAGTCCGCCGTTGACCGACCAGATCTGCCCGGTGATATAGGCGGATTCGTCGTCGGCCAGGAAGGCGATCACGCGAGCGACCTCCTCGGGCGTGCCGAGCCGGCCCACCGGGATCTGGGCGCGTATCCGGTCGAGCACTTTTTCCGGGATCGTGTCCAGCATTTCGGTCGCGATAAAGCCGGGCGTCACCGCGTTCACGGTCAGCCCGATCCCGTCCCCGACCGGCCGCTGGGCGCGGTTGAGCTGGAAGAGGGACTCTTTGGCGAGCGACTTCGTCAGGCCGAACAAGCCGGATTTGGACGCGGCGTAGTTCGCCTGCCCGATGTTGCCGGTCTCGCCGATGACCGAGGACACGTTGATGATCCGCCCGGTGCCGCGCTCGATCATGTGCTCCAGCGCCGCCTGGGCCATGAAGAAGGCGCCGGACAAGTTGACGGAGATAACCCGCAGCCAGTCGTCGTCGCCCATCTTGGCCACGGTCTTGTCGACGGTGATGCCCGCGTTGTTGACCAGGATGTCAAGGCGGCCATGCTGGTCGATGACCTCCTGCAGCACCCGGCGGCAGTCGTCGGCCACGCCGATGTTGCCCTCATGCAGGGTGATACGGCGGCCCGGATAGTCCGCGGTCATGCTGGCCAGGAACTTCTTGGCCGGCTCCTCGTGGCGGGAGTACCCGGCCGCCACGGCGGCGCCCTCGGCGGCCAGGTGGTGGCCGATGGCCGCCCCTATGCCGCGGGTCCCGCCGGTCACAAAGGCTACCTTGCCCCTGAGCCGGCCTGCTGCTTCCTGGTGCTGAGTGTCGGTGCTGACTGTCATCGCGCCTCCTTCGGGGGTTACGGCAGGGAGACACGGCGCCTCTCAGCATTCTTCCCCCCGCCCATATCTAGTCATATCACTGAAGCGCTATGAAAAACGGGGCGGCAACTGGCTGTTTTTCTGAAGGACGCAATATTAATGACCTAAGTCATTAATATTAATGACCTGCGACCCTGTGTGGCGGTTCCAACGTCCCCTTGAAGGCCCAGTGAAATACACCTCAGAAAGTACTCGGTGAATCAGCTGGACGCGCTGCCGGAAATCGTCTCCCTTGTGCCACGCTGGCACGCTCAGCCCGGTTGGTGAACACTCGCGTCACCAGCCACAATGCGCAACTTAGACTTGGGCACCTGGTGCGGTGACGGGAGGAGTCCCATGCTCGACGGACGGCTGCTCATCGATGCGCATGTCCACCCGCCGCGCCTGCCCACGCTCAAAGCCGCCTGGATGAGCTGGGCCGAGCAGTTCGGGTCGCCGGGTTGGCGGTCGGTGTTCGACCGCGATGGCGTGGTCATTCCGCCGGCCCTGGACGAGCTCATGGAGTCCGAGGGCGTCGACCACGCCATCCTGCTCAGCGAGTACAGCCCCAAGGTCACCGGGATCCAGCCGGTCGAGGACCTGCTGCCGATCATCAAGCACAACCCGGAGCGCTTCAGCTTCCTCGCCAACGTCAACCCGCACCTGCACTATCCGGTCGCCGCGGAACTGGCCAGGCAGGTCGGGATGGGCGCGGCCGGGCTCAAGGTCCATCCGGTGCACGGCGGATTCAGCGCCGCCGACCCGATGCTCTACCCCGCCTACCAGGCCTGCGAGCAGGAGGACCGGCCCGTGGTCGTGCACTGCGGCACGAGCTCGTTCCCCGGCTCCGACAACGCCATGGCCGATCCCGGCCTGCTCTCCCCGGTGCTCAGGGACTTCCCCGGGCTGACGGTCGTGCTCGCGCACGGCGGCCGGGGATGGTGGTACGAGGCGGCCGCGTCCCTGGCCCTGCTGCACGAGAACGTGTGGATCGAGCTGTCCGGGCTGCCCCCCAGGAAGCTGCCCGAGTATTACGCGCGGTTCGACCTGGGGCGGCTGGCCCGCAAGTTCATCTTCGGCACCGACTGGCCGGGGACGCCGGGAATCGCCCGCAACGCCCGCGCCCTGGCCGCGCTTGACCTCAGCGGTGACACGCTCGGCGAGGTCCTGGCCGGCAACGCGATGCGGATCTACCGGGGGCTGGCCGCCCGCGACTGACCCGGGGCCGGCGGACGACGTGCTACACACCATTGACGTAACGACCAAATTATGTTGAGAATGGGTCATGGGCCCGGCGGACACAGCGGTACCCGAGGTGTCGTTTGACGCCGATCCTGGCCACTACCGGCACATCCGGCTGGAGGCCACCGGCGAGATCGCCAAGATCGTGCTGCGGGTCGACGAGAGCGGCGGCCTTGTCCCCGGGTACGACCTCAAGCTCAACTCCTACGACCTCGGCGTGGACATCGAGTTGCACGACGCGGTGCAGCGGCTGCGCTTCGAGCACCCGGAGGTGCGCGCCGTCATCATCACCGGCGGCCTGGACAAGGTCTTCTGCGCCGGGGCCAACATCCGGATGCTGGCGCAGTCAGCGCACCCGTGGAAGGTGAACTTCTGCAAGTTCACCAACGAGACCCGGGCCGCCATCGAGGACGCGACCGAGCATTCCGGCCAGGTCTACCTGGCCGCGATCAACGGCACCGCGGCTGGCGGTGGCTACGAGATGGCGCTGGCCTGCGACCAGATCATCCTGGTGGACGACGGGTCGACGGCCGTCTCGTTGCCCGAGGTGCCGCTGCTCGCGGTGCTGCCCGGCACTGGCGGGCTGACCCGCGTGGTGGACAAGCGAGGTGTGCGCAAGGACCTGGCCGACGTCTTCGCCACCCAGAGCGAGGGCGTGCGCGGTCAGACGGCGAAGGCCTGGCGCCTGGTCGACGAGGCCGCGCCGCCCAGCCGGTTCGAGCAGGCCGTGCGGGAGCGCGCCGAGGCGGCCGCCACGCGCTCGCACCGGCCCCGGGACGCCGCGGGCATCGCGCTTACCCCGCTGGAACGGGTGGTCACCAGCGACCGCATCCGCTACCCGCACGTGGTCGCCGAGCTGGACCGGCCGGCGGGGATCGCGGAGATCACCGTGCACGGCCCGCGGGACGAGGCGCCGGACAGCGTGGCGGCCATCCACGGGCTGGGCGCCGCGTTCTGGCCGCTGGCGGTGACCAGGGAACTGGACGACCTGATCCTGCGGCTGCGCACCAACGAGCTGGAACTCGGCACCTGGACCATCAGGACCAGCGGCGACATCAACCGGGTGCTCGGCTATGAGCAGCTGCTCGCCGCGCACCGCCACGACTGGCTGGCGGGGGAGATCCGGCACTACTGGAAGCGGACCCTCAAGCGGCTTGACGTGACCAGCCGCAGCCTGATCGCGCTGATCGAGCCCGGCAGCTGCTTCGCCGGGGCGCTGATGGAGCTGGCGCTCGCCACCGACCGGCAGTACATGCTGGACGGCGTCGCGGAAGAAGGACCCGCCGCCGGCCTGGACCCCGCCGCGATCGTGGTGACCCAGGCCAACTTCGGTGCATTCCCGATGGCCAACAGGCTGAGCCGGCTGGCTTCCCGGTTCTACGGCGATCCCGGCCAGCTGGCCAAGCTGGCGGTGGAGACCGGGCGGCGGATCGAGGCCGCCGAGGCGCTCGAGCTTGGCCTGGTCACCTTCGCCCCGGACGACATCGACTGGGCCGACGAGGTGCGCATCGCGCTGGAGGAGCGCGCCTCGCTCAGCCCGGACGCGCTGACCGGCATGGAGGCCAACCACCGTTTCGTCGGCCCTGAGACCATCGAGACCAAGATTTTCGCCCGCCTGACGGCCTGGCAGAACTGGGTTTTCACCAGGCCCAACGCTTCCGGCCCGGAGGGCGCCCTGCGCCGGTACGGGACCGGCCAGCGGCCCACCTTCGACCGGAGGCGGGCATGAGCGAGCCGAAGGGGCGCGGCGTCGCCTTCAAGCGCCCCGCAGGCGAGCGGGAGACACCGCGAGTATGAGTTCGCCCCGGGAAAGAGCCTGAACCACCATGCCCATCGATTACACCGAACGCATTCCCAACAACGTCAGCCTGTCGGAAGACCGGCGGCTGCAGCGGGCACTGGAATCCTGGCAGCCCAGGTTCCTCCAGTGGTGGAGCGACATGGGGCCGACGCTGCCCACCCAGGACGTGTACCTGCGGACGGCCGTGACCGTGGGCCGGGAGGGCTGGGCCAACTTCGGCCGGGTGCGGCTGCCGGAATACCGCTGGGGCATCTTCCTGGCCGAGCAGAATCCGGACCGGCGGATCGCGTTCGGCCAGCACCGGGGCGAGCCCGTGTGGCAGCAGGTGCCGGGGGAGCACCGGGCCAGCCTGCAGCGGCTCATCGTGGTGCAGGGCGACACCGAGCCCGCATCGGTGGAGCAGCAGCGCAGGCTCGGGCAGACCGCCCCCAGCCTGTATGACCTGCGCAACCTGTTCCAGGTCAACGTGGAGGAGGGCCGTCACCTGTGGGCGATGGTCTACTTGCTGCACGCCTACTTCGGCCGGGCCGGCCGGGACGAGGCGGAGGCGCTGCTGCTGCGCCACTCGGGCAGCGAGGACTCACCGCGCATCCTCGGTGCCTTCAACGAGGAGACCCCCGACTGGCTGTCCTTCTTCATGTTCACCTACTTCACTGACCGGGACGGCAAGTACCAGCTCGGCACGCTCAAGGAAAGCGCGTTCGACCCGCTCAGCCGCACCTGCGAGTTCATGCTCAAGGAAGAGGCGCATCACATGTTCGTCGGCACCACCGGGGTGGACCGGGTGGTGGAGCGGACGGCTCAGCTGATGCGCGAGCACGACACCGACGACATCGCCGGGTTCGGAGGGATCCCGCTCGAGGTCATCCAGAAGTACCTGAACTTCCACTACAGCGTGAGCCTCGACCTGTTCGGCGGGGAGACCTCGACCAACGTGGCGAACTACTTCGCCAGCGGGCTGAAGGGCCGCTGGCAGGAGGAACGCCGGGGCGACGACCACCAGCTCACCAACGCGGTCTCCGCCGTCGAGCGGCCGGACAGCGGCCGGATCGTGACGGTGGATCTGCCCGCGCTCACCACGCTCAACCACGACCTGCGCACCCAGTACATCAGCGACTGCGAGACCGGGATCACCCGGTGGAACCGCATCCTGGCCAGCCACGGGATCAGCGGGCCCGCGCTCCGCCTGCCGCACGTCGGCTTCAGCCGGCACGTCGGCGCGTTCGCCGGAAGCCACGTCACGCCGGGCGGCCAGGTGGTGGACGAGGCCGCCTGGGAAGCCGGCCGCGACCGGTGGCTGCCCACCGCGGACGACAAGGCGCACGTGCGCAGCCTGATGCGGCCGGTCTATGAGCCTGGCAAGATCGCCGCCTGGGTCGCCCCGCCCCGCAACGGCATCAACGGCCAGCCCCTCGACTACGAGTACGTCCGCTTCTGACCTGTGGATAACCCTGACCCGTGAGGTTCTTGCCCCCTCTGGGGGCCAAGAACCTCACTGCTCTTCGTTTTCATGGCCAGGGCAGCCCAGTGGTGTTGGGCCCGGGTGTTCCAGCTGGTGTGCAGGTCGGTGAAGACGTTGGCGGCCCGGACGCCGACCCAGTCAGGGGGGAGCAGCTCACGGGGGAGTTCGGGGTCACGCATCGGGAACTTCCGCCACTCGTGTACCAGGCGAACCTGGGCCAGCAGCGTGGGATCGCCGGGCCCGGGGCGCAGGCCCGCGAACTCCTGGAGGAAGTCCTCGTAGCCCACGGCAAGATCGCCGAGGTGCCAGGCCTGCTCGACCAGCGTGCGCTCGGAGCCGACGCCCGCGTACGGGCCGCTGAAAGAGAAGGCGGCCGCGTCCAGGCCGAGCTGCTCGACGACACCCTTGGCGTCCCCTTCGCGGGCCGGGTGCGGGCTGACCCAGACCCCGGGAGCCGGGCTCCCGAAGCCGGCCCAGGTCAGCCGGGTGCGGAGCTGATGGCGCAGCTCCCGCCTGGTCTCCGGGACGGTCACCGTCAGCACCAGCCAGCGGCCGTCCCAGGACTCGCGGTCGCGCCCGAAAGCGTAGATCCGGTCGGCGCCCTCGGCCAGCAGCTCGCGCCCCGACTGGGTGAGCCGCCAGCGGGCCCGCCGGCCGACCCGTTCGGCGGCGATCCAGCCGTCGCCCGCCAGCCGGGTGAGGGCCTGGCGGGTGGACTTCTCCTCCACCCTCAGCCCGTCCGCGACGTGCAGCAGGGTGGACGTCCATGACGGCTCACCGGAGGGCAGCGCGAACTCGCCGAGCACGGTCAGCAGCAGCGACCGGGCGCTGCCCGACCCGGCCTGGCGGCGGGACAATGACCGGGCGCCAGGATCGGCTGCGCGGGGCATGACTACACCAGGCACGGCTGCGCGGGGCATGAGCGGCTGCTTCCTCTCGTGGCGGCGGCCCGGGGCGGTTCAGTTCAATGCTACAAGTAATTGACGATCCGCCAACTGTGTGTAGAGGATGTCTCCATCGTGTTCGCCGGCAGATCGGACGGCCATGGCTGAAGAGTCGTTCAACGCCAGTGTCTATCTCGTGGACCGCCAGGTGGCGGCGGGCCGCGGGGACCATCTCGCCGTCGCGGGCCCGGCCGGCTCGCTGACCTACGCCGAGCTCGCGGACCCGGTGGCCGCGCTGGCCGCGGGCCTGCTGGGGCTGGGGATCCGGCCCGAGGAACGGGTCCTGCTGGTCATGTCGGCTCCACCGAGGCCCTGCACATCTTCATCTCGAACACCCCTGGTGCGGTGCTCCGCGGCGACCACGGCCTGATCCGGATCGGGGAGCGCACCTCGGTCCGGGACGGCACCGTCGTGCACACGACCGAGGAATGGCCCACCATCATCGGCGCCGATTGCGTCGTCGGGCACCGGGCCCACCTCGAAGGCTGCGTGGTGGAGAGCGGCTGCCTGATCGGTTCCGGCTCGCTGGTGCTCAACCGCGCGCACGTCGGCGCCGGCGCCGTGGTGGCGGCCGCCGCGCTGGTTCGCGAGGACGCCGTCGTTCCCGCGGACGCGCTCGCCGTGGGCGTGCCCGCGGCGATCAAGGAGGGCGCGGGGGCGCGGCAGCGGGACTGGATCCGCACGGCGGTCGCCGCGTACCTGGATCTGGCCGAGCGCCACCGGGCCGGCCTGCGCCGCCTGGGCTAACACGGGGTCACAGGTGGGCAGCTCTCATGCGCCCAGTCCCCGAAGGCGCGGCGGCGCACATCCTGGTCAGCCTCGATCGCCTGGCGGCACCGGGCACAGATCTTGCCGTCCGCGTGGGCCGCGTGATCGTCTACGGTCAGCCACGACTGCCGGAGGAAATGAGCGTCCTCGAGGTCCAGGCCCACCGAGTTCGGTGATGTCACCGGGAACCCGAGGCCTCCCGGGCAGTAGTGGCTCAGGTGTGCCGCCCGCACCCGTTCGCCGATCCGCACCCGTTCGCCGATCCGCACTCGCGCCTCCTACTCGTTTAGTGTGCCACCGGGTAACAGATGATCAAGAAGGGCAGCTTCCGGACGCCCATCCTGGGCGGAGACATGGCCGTCCGCCTTGGCGCCGCGTTCACGATATTTTTATGAGTCACCGGTAATTTTTATGGTGCGTTAACTTTGGCACGCCTACCGTCTCAATCGGAGCCGTGGCCGCAGCAACCGCGAAGCGGGCCTGGGCCAGCTCTCCGCCTTTGCGGCGGCCTGCCTAGACGAGGGGGTCTGATTTGAACGTGGCGAGCGGGAAAAATGCGAGTGCGTGGTGGGCGCCGACCGAACTCTCGGCCTGCGGAAACGGCATGCAGAAAAACGGCATGCAGAAAAGGAAAGAGACATGACCGGGGAAAGGAGTCTCGCGCCCGGGCGGCTACTTCTCGGGCGGATCCGGCAGGCCGGCCGTCGGCGGCTGTTCCTGGGCCTGCCCCTCACCGCTGCTCTCGTGCTTGCCGCCGGGGCGTCGAACGCGGTCCCCGCTTCCGCCGCGCCGGCCGCCCGGGCCGCCGGCGCAATCGTGGCGCCGCAGCCCCTGCTGCCGGGCCAGCCGGACCTTGGCCCGAACGTCTATGTGTTCAGCCCCAGCATGCCGCAGAGTCAGATCCAGGCGACGGTCAACTCGATCGCCACACAGCAGATCCCCAACCAGTTCGGGACCCAGCGTTACACGCTGCTTTTCGAGCCCGGCATCTACGGGTCGGCCGCGAATCCTCTCACCTTCCAGGTGGGTTACTACACCGAGGTGGCCGGCCTGGGCAGCTCACCTCATGATGTGACTATCAACGGCACGATCGATGTGTATAACCAGTGCTTCCCGACCACGACTCCCGGCACGACCAACTGCATCGCGCTTGACAATTTCTGGCGTTCGCTGTCGAACCTGACGATCAACATCGCGGGCCAGCCCGCCGGCTGCCTGGGCGATACCGATTTCTGGGCCGTGTCGCAAGCCGCGCCGATGAGGCGGGTGGACGTCACGGGCGGCAAGCTGTCGCTCATGGACTACTGCTCGGCCGGCCCGCAGTTTGCCAGCGGTGGCTTTATCGCCGATTCGGCGTTCTCCGGCGGCACGGTGATCAACGGCTCCCAGCAGCAGTTCCTGGTGCGGAACAGCGCCCTGGACGGCTGGACCAACGGCGTGTGGGACCAGGTTTTCTCCGGTGACGTAGGCGCACCGCCGCAGAGCTTCTCCGCGACGTCTGGCCTGCCCGGCGGAACTCAGCCGTACACCACGCTGGCCTCCAGCCCGGTGACGCAGGAGAAGCCGTTCCTCTACATCGACAGCCAGGGCAAGTACCAGGTGTTCGTCCCGGCGGTGCAGCACAACTCGGTCGGCCCGTCCTGGGCCAGCGGCCCGACACCGGGCACGTCCATCCCGATCAGCAGGTTCTTCGTCGCAGACCCAGGGGACTCGGTGGCGACGATCAACGCAGCGCTGGAGTCCGGCAAGAACCTGATCCTGACCCCCGGGATCTACAACACGGACCGGGCCATCAAGGTCACCCGGCCGGGCACCGTGGTGCTTGGTCTTGGCTTTACCACGATCGTCCCGCAGGGCGGCAACGTGTCGATGCGGGTCGCCAGCGTGCCGGGCGTGAAGCTTTCCGGCATCATCTTCGACGCCGGCCCGGTGAACTCTCCGGTGCTGTTGCAGGTGGGTGAGTCAGATCAGCGGGACAGCTTCGCCATGGCCAGCAAGCCGGATCAGCCCACGCTGATCCAAGACGTGTTCTTCCGCATCGGCGGCGCCGAGCCAGGTAAGGCCACCACCGCCCTCGTGGTCAACAGTTCCAACACCATCCTCGACGACATCTGGTCGTGGCGGGCTGATCACGGCAGCGGCGTGGGCTGGAACGACAACGTCTCGAACCACGGCCTCATCGTCAACGGCAACGATGTGACCGCCTATGGGCTGTTCGTGGAGCACTACGAGAAGACCCAGGTGATCTGGAACGGCCAGGACGGCACGGACATCTTCTTCCAGAACGAGATGCCCTACGACCCGCCGAGTCAGGCGGCCTGGATGGCCAACAGCACGACCGACGGCTACCCGGCGTTCGAGGTCACCGGGGAGGCCAAGACGTTCCAGGGCTACGGGATGGCCAGCTACTGCTTCTTCAACCAGGGGGTGCCCATCTTCGCCACCGAGGCGTTCAAGGTCCCCGGTACTCCCGGCGTCCAGCTTCACGACATCCTGACCCGCTTCCTCAACGCATCAGGTGGCATCAACTCCGTGGTCAATGGCACGGGCGCGCCGGTAACCCAGGCGCAACCAGGCCCCAGCGACGTAGTGAGCTACCCATGACGGCCTGAAGGCCACCACCGGCTTCAGAGGCGAGGTCCCAGACCCAGGACCCCGCCTCTGAAGCGTGTCCAACCGGGCGCACCGGTGCGCGTGGCGGCGGCCGTGGCCTACCACGCCGACGAGCGGTTCCCGATGTGCTCCACATACAAGGGCTCTCCGGAAGCGGTAGGTCAGGCTCCGTAACGCCTCGGACCGTCCGGGCGTTTTTCCAGGCATGCGCTGTGCATTCCTACACCCGCGTGCCGACGACCTGCGCCGTGGCGTCATCCAGGTTCATCGTCTGCGCGGACGCCTGCCGCAAGCGGCCGGGTACGCCTCCGCGCCGCTGGACCGGCTCTGCGTATCGTCGGTCATCCCGGACGGGGGCGGCGATTCGTGAGCCGCACTCCGGCGGCCCAGCTCGCCCGGCTCAAGGTGGCCTTCCCCGGCTGGTCCATTCGCCACGTGCGGCCCGGCAAGGGCGCGGGATTCACCGCCCACCGGAGGCAGGAGGGTGGCGGCTGGCAGTCGCTTTACGTCCCGACGCTGGCAGAACTGGAGCATAAGCTGCAGCTGGCGGACGAGAGCGATTAGCGCGGCTGAGCGTTCGCAGGGCGCTGCCCGGGGCGCTTCCTCGTGGCAGGCACGCCCAGCAGCACCAGCCCGCCCGGCTCGGCCACCGGAGCGGACGCCATCGCAGTCAGCGGCATGACACGATCATGACGCGAAGCAGCGCACTGGCCGGGCCGGACGCGCGCTTAATTATGGCCCGGGACGACCGGTTCTTCACCTTCGTCGGCCCAGCCTGCGGTGCTCCCGCTGAGCGACAAATCCTGATCATCTAGAAAAACCACCAGAATATTAGTCCGGCACAAGCCATTTACTGTGTTGTTACTGTTTTGTTACCGCTTCGGCGTAGACACGACATATATGGTTGCACTGTCGCAACCTACGGCGCACGCCCCGACGGCGCTGCCCCCGGCATACGGCTTGGCAGATCGCAGTTCACTGTGCTCCCACGATGCGATGCTCAGAACGGTCACGGCGCATGCCAGGCCGCACGGAGAATCAGGGGGATTGATTCAGTGAGGCGGGGGATTGATTCAGTAAGGCCAGGCAGCCGGAGCGAGTTACATGCATACGCTCAACATGGCTTCCGGTGAGCCCGACGGCGTGGTGACGCTTCCCATTGACATGACTGGGGCCTCGGTGGCAAACACGGCGCTGGTCCCGGCCAAGTGGGATGCAGACCAGGCACTCGCAGCGCTGTACAGCGAGCACTACCGCTCGCTGGTGCGCATGGCTGCCTTCCTGGTTCGCGACACCGACACCGCGCAGGAAGTGGTGCAGGGCTCGTTCGTGGCCATGCATCAGGGATGGCGCCGGCTGCGAGACAGCGACAAGGCGCTGTCCTACCTCCGGCAGTCCATCGTCAGCCGGTCACGTTCGGTGCTGAGGCACGAGACAGCGGTGAATGGCAATACGCCCGAGCCTCCGCCAGGCATGCCGAGCGCGGAGCACGGAGCCATCCTCCAACTGGAGCGCCCAGCGATCATGGCGGCAGTGCGCGAGCTACCTGCGCGGCAGCGGGAAGCACTCGTGCTGCGGTACTACGGGGACCTCTCAGAAACCCAGATCGCGGCGGTCATGGGGATCAGCAGGAGAGCGGCCCGTAGTCACACAGTCCGGGCTCTTGCCGCACTGCAGGCCGTCCTGGAAGAGCAGACATGAGGAGGGCCGGGAAGGCTGTCAGGGCGCCGGCGCAGGACGCATGACACCAGAGGATCGGGGCTACGAGGCCAGCATCCGCCAGGCGCTGCACGCAACGGCCGAGTTTATCGACCCAGCGGGCGACGGCCTTGAGCGGATCCGTCACCGGGTCGCCTCGCCGCGGCCCGCGGCGTCCCTGCTGTCCTCGCACATAGCGTCGTTCCGCCTGGCAGCGATCAAGCTTCTCGCCCGCCTGGAACCAGCCGTATGGCTGCGGCCAGTGCTCGCCATCGCCGGCGCAGCGGCCATCATGATCGCGGGCATTCTCGCCCTCAGCCGGGTTCAGCAATCCATCACACAGGCCAACTCGGTCAGCCCCTCCGGCACAACCCACCATCCGGTGCGCGCCAGTTCCCCCACCCCGACGGCGCTCGCGGCCGGGGCCCTGCCCATCGGCGTCGAGCCCAGCCCGACCACAAGCAGCCCGTCAGGCCAAGACAGCACGGCTGTGCTGCCCGTGCCCAGGCCCACCGTGATCGCGCCCCCGCATCCCCGCAGCACACCCGCGCCCACCGCGACCGCCACCCCGTCTCCCACCGCGACCGCCACCCCGACGCCCACGGCGACCGCCACTCCGACGTCCACCGCGACCAGCACGCCGACCGCCACCCCGACCTCCACTGCGAGCAGCACGCCGACCGCCACGCCGACGTCCACCGACACCAGAACGCCGGCCGCTCAGCCCACGCCGATCGCGCGCGCAGAACAACGATGAGGTTGGGGGACAGCGGGCCCGAGACCCGGACCACGCCGGCCTGCGCGCCGACTTTCGCGTGCGAGCCGAGGCCACCAGCAAGATCATTACTGGCAAATCTGTCATGCACCCCTACGACGGTCAGTGCGCCCCGGTTTTGTCGGAGGGCTGGGGCAGGATGAGGGCATGACTGTGACCGGACGCCTGGAAGTCGTCGCGCTCGACGCGCCGGACATTGAGAAGCTCGCCTCGTTCTATGCCAAGCTCGCCGGCTGGGAGATCATCCGGAAGGAATCCGACTGGATCACGATACGGGCGGGTGACGGCCAGGAGATCGCGTTCCAGCTGGCTGCGGACCATGTCGCGCCCCAGTGGCCCGGGCAGGAGCACCCGCAGCAGTTCCACCTCGACCTGCTGGTCGACGGGTACCAGGCGGCGGCCGAGCGGGCCATCGGCCTCGGCGCCACCCGGCTGGCCGACGGCGCGACCTGGGTCACGCTCGCCGACCCGGCCGGCCACCCATTCGATCTGTGCCAGAAGGACGGCGCCGGCCCGGTGATGGGGCTGTTCGCGGTGACGATCGACGCGCCTGACGCACCGGCGCTGGCCCGCTTCTACGCCGGCCTCCTGGGCATGGAGGTCACATACGAGGGTCCCGAAGGCGCGCTCATCGCCGGTGACGGCAAGAGCGTGATGTTCCAGCAGGTGAGCGGATACAACCCGCCCCGGTGGCCGGACCCGGCGCACCCGCAGCAGGCGCACCTCGACATCATCGTCGAGGACCTCGACGCAGGCGAGGCCCGGGCTCTGGAGCTGGGTGCGTCGCGGCTGAACGGGGGTGGGGAGCGGTTCCGGGTCTTCGCCGACCCGGCCGGGCACCCGTTCTGCCTCACCCTGTAGAGCCGCTCAGACGGGCATTACCGCCGGTTAGCTGCACACCGCGGGTTACCGAGGGTTAGGACCAGCCACCCTGGAGCCGAGGCCTGGGCGCCAATGCTATTTGCGGGCTGGGCCCCCCTTGACGCCTGCGTATCGGTCCGGTTAAATCACGTCATGAAATAAGGCGTGTATCAAGCCGCCGGTCGTAGTCGTTCGTGGTTCAAGGCTGCTATCTCAGGCGAGAGCCGTCGCGAAGCCCGCATGCGCGCAGTCAGAGCAGGTCGACTGATGG
>Ga0207684_10000953_pt1 | contig 32600 bp, 32 predicted proteins | sample KBSK5501metaG_FD_184342 | JGI IMG/M metagenome (GOLD analysis project Ga0207684, IMG submission 184342) | Corn, switchgrass and miscanthus rhizosphere microbial communities from Kellogg Biological Station, Michigan, USA - KBS K5-50-1 metaG... | ecosystem: Host-associated > Plants > Roots >... | reverse complement strand
AGGGCCTGGCCGAGATCATGGCGGAGTTCCAGACGGATCTGCGTGCCTCTCTCGCCGCGGCGGGATTGCCGTCCTCCGGCGGCAAGTTCCCAGAAGGCAAGCCCCGCAGCTCGATGAGGAATTAGGTATGGACCCCGCGATACTCAGTGCCTCCGCGGCTGTCCTGGGTTCGCTGGCGGGCGGATCCGCCTCGCTGGCGACTGCCTGGCTAAACCAGAAAACGCAAGCGAAGCGAGTGTCGGTTCAAGTCGAGACGCGCAAGCGCGAGCAGCTCTATGCCGACTTCCTCACGGAGTGCTCGAAGCTGGCCCTCGACGCCCTGGACCACACGCTCGATCGGCCTGAGACACTGCAGCAAGCCTACACGCTCGTGAATCGAATCCGGCTCACCTCGTGCGACGCCGTGCTCCGCGCGGCCGAGGGTACGATCCAGGAGATCGTCGCGACGTACCGAGCGCCGAATCTGCCGATCGAGAAGTTTCGCGAAATATCGCTGGCCGAAATCCACGACCCGCTCAAAGCCTTCAGCGAAGCCTGCCGGCACGAGCTCCAGTTGCTCCGGCAGGATGGGGCCTAGAGAGATCAAGGATATCGATGGCACACGATTCACGCTGCTACGGGAGGGGGACAAGCAGATTCCGGTCACTGCTAGCCGCCGTCGTCGTCACCTTCTCGGCGCTTTCTCTAACGGCTCAAAGCACGACTCCGCCTCTGCGCGACGTCTTCCGGCGCGTGCGTCCGACGGTCGTCGTCATCGCGACCCGACAAAGAGAGCTGGCGCCCGAGGGGCATCGGGGCTTCGTGGATCTGCAGGGCCTGGGCTCCGGGGTGGTCATCTCCAAAGCCGGGCAAGTACTGACGGCCGCTCACGTCGTGCAGACGGCCGAGCAGATCCTGGTCTCTTTGTCAGAATCGGTCGTCGTCCCGGCGCGCGTGATCGCTTCCTCCCTCGTCTCAGATGTGGCCCTCCTGCAGCTGGAGCAAGTCCCCCCCGGCGTGGTGGCCGCGCGCCTGGGCGACTCCAACCGCATCGAAATCGGCGATTCGGTGTTCGTCGTCGGTCATCCGTTCGGGCTCGACTACACGTTGACCACGGGTGTTCTCTCCGCCCGGAGACGCCCGAAGAAGACAACCGGGTCAATGATCCTGCGCGAGGTCTTCCAGACCGACGCGGCGGTCAATCAGGGCAACTCGGGCGGTCCGATGTTCAACATGCAAGGGGAGGTCGTCGGAATCGTCTCTGCCTTGCTCTCCAAGTCGGGAGGCTTCGAGGGGCTCGGCTTCGCGACTCCCTCGAATGTCGCTCGTCAGCTCCTGCTCGATCAGAAAGGATTCTGGACCGGCGTGGACGGCTACCTCGTGGATGGAGAGATGGCCGGAGTGCTGAACCTGCCGCAACCGGCCGGCTTTCTCGTCGAACGCGTCGCGGGAGGCTCGCCCGGCTCGCAACTCGGTCTTCATCCGGGCTCGTTCCGCGTCACGATCGAGGGAGAGTCTGTTCTCCTTGGCGGAGACGTCGTCCTCGAGGTCCTGGGCATACCCCTCGTTGACGAGGCGGCGCTGGAGAAAGTTCCCGCCGCCTTGGCGCGCCTGTCCACGGGCGATCGACTCACGGTCAAGGTCCTGCGCGGAGGCAAAGTGATGGAGCTGTCGTCGCGGATTCCGGCGCCTGAGAGGCGGTAGCGGGAAAAGAAGAACTTGAGGTCGACGCGCTTCGCGCGAAGGAAGTCTACCGCGGCGCGATCCGTCTTTCTGATCTCGGTGCTCGATCTGCCGGCCCTCCTGGGGCTGATGGTGTTTCGAACGGTGAGGAAGCTCGAGCGGAAAGTCTGTCGACGCGGGACCGATCAGAGAGTGTGAATGTGACAGCAAACGGAAATATCAAAAAGCGGCGGGAAGGGCCGGCGGCTGAAATAGACTACCGCCGGCTTGGCGGCCGAATCTGATGGCGCAGATATTCCATCGCTCCACCAACACGATTTCGCGCGTCTCGATCTTCGGCGCGGTCGCGGTCTTCGGCCTGATGCTGTGGATGTTCTACGACCTCGAGGCTTCTCCCTACACCACGCAGCAGAACGTCGCTCGCGATCAGCCCGTGCAGTTTTCCCACGCCCATCACGTCGGTGCGATCGGGATCGACTGCCGCTACTGCCACACCTCCGTCGAGAAGGCGGCCTTCGCCGGAATCCCGCCGACGAAGACGTGCATGAACTGCCATTCGCAGATCTGGGCGCAGAGCCCGTATCTCGAGCCGGTGCGGGAGAGCTTTCGCACCGGGCGCTCGCTCGAGTGGACGCGCGTCGACGACCTGCCCGACTTCGCGTATTTCGACCACTCGATCCACGTCAATAAGGGAATCGGCTGCGAGACCTGCCATGGCCGGGTCGATCGGATGCCGCTCGTCTTTCAAGCCGCGCGCCTACAGATGGGATGGTGCCTGGAGTGCCACCGCCATCCGGAACGCTACATTCGGCCCAAAGAAGAGGTGTTCACGATGGGCTGGAGCCCACCCGAGGGAATCGACCGCGAGGAATACGGCCGCGCTCTGGTGAGGGCCTACAACCTGCGCAGCCGAGCCGTGCTGGAGAGTTGTTCGACGTGCCACAGGTAGGGAGGAGTCGACGGTCGACAGTCGACAGTCGACAGTTGGAAGAGGAAGGAACGGCGCCGGGACTGTGAGTCAGGAGAATCGGTCGCTTCCCATACATCCTGGTGGAGAGAGCCCGAAGTACTGGCGGAGCCTCGAGGAGCTGGCGGGGACGCCGGAGTTCGAGCGGTTCCTGCGGGGCGAGTCGTCGGAAGAGATCCTGGCCGAAGCGACGGGCCTCGACCGGCGAGATCTCTTCAAGTTTCTCGGCGTCTCCTTCGCGCTCGCGGGACTGACGGCATGCACACGCCAGCCGGCGGAGAAGATCGTGCCGTACGTGCGGCAGCCCGAGGAGGTCATTCCCGGCGGCAAGCCACTCTTTTTCGCGACGTCGATGACGCTCTCGGGTAGGGCGACGGGACTTCTGATCGAGAGCCATACCGGACGGCCGACGAAGGCCGAGGGAAATCCACTCCATCCCGCCAGTCTCGGCGCCTCTGACTTCTTCGCGCAGGCGTCTCTCTACGGCCTCTATGATCCGGACAGGTCTCAGACGCTCACGTATCTCGACGAGATTCGGCCGTGGCCCGCTTTCCTCGGCGCCATGCGCCTCGCGCTCGAGGCCGAGCGCCCGTCGCGCGGTGCGGGCCTGCGATTCCTGACGGAGACCGTCTGCTCACCCACTCTCGTCGCCCAAATGGAGGACATCGCCAGAGAGTTTCCTGCGGCGAAGTGGATCTCGTGGGAACCCGTCAATCGCGATGCCGCGTTCGCTGGGGCGCGCTCCTTCTTCGGTGTCGATGCGGACGTCCTCCCTCGAGTCGACCGCGCGGAGGTGATCCTGTCGCTCGGAGCGGACTTCCTCGCCTGCGGCCCGGGCCACCTGAAGCACGCGCGGGACTTCGCGGCCAGGCGCCGCGAGCTCGCCGCCGGGGGACCGGGAGTCCGGCTCTACGTCGTCGAGTCGAGCGCGAGCGTCACGGGAGCCAACGCGGATCACCGCCGCCCGACGCGGGCAAGCGAGATGGACGCGTTCGTGAATGCGCTCGCGGGAGCGCTGGGCGGGTCCGGAGTGGCCGGCGGCGGATCCGCGTTCGCCAACGATCCCTTCGTAACGGCACTCGTCCGCGACCTTTCTGCGCACCGGGGCAAGAGCCTGGTTCTGGCAGGGGAAACCGAGTCGCCCGCGGCTCACGCCCTCGCGCACGCGATGAACGCGGCGCTCAACAACTGGGGCGAGACGATCTTCGCGATCGACCCGATCGAAGTGAAGCCAGGGTCTCAGTTGACCGATCTGTCGCAGCTCGTCAAAGACATGAACGCGGGGCGCGTCTCGACGCTCGTGATGCTCGGCGGCAACCCCGTCTACAACGCGCCGGCGGATCTGAACTTTGCTGCCGCGCTCGAGAAGGTGAAGTTGCGCGTTCACCAGTCTCTCTATCAGGACGAAACCTCCGTCGCCTGTCACTGGCACGTTCCCGCCGCTCACTACCTGGAGTCCTGGAGCGACGCCCGCGCCTTCGACGGAACGGCCTCGATCGTTCAGCCCTTGATCGCGCCGCTCTACGACGGCAAGTCCGCGCACGAGGTCCTCGCCGCGTTCTCACCGAGCCCGGAGAGGTCCGGCTACGAGCTCGTGCGCGCGACCTGGCAGAAGCAGATGAAAGGGGACTTCGAATCGAGCTGGCGCAAGGCCCTGCACGACGGCGTCATCGGGGGCACCGCGTTCGCGCCTCGCGCCGCAAAGCCCGCGATCGCCAAGGCGAACCCTGCGGAAATCACGTCGGAACCTTTGGAGGAACCGCCCAGCAGGGAGCGCCCAGCGCCCAGCGCCCCGTCCTCTTCACTCGAGATCGTCTTCCGCCTCGATCCGAAGATCTACGACGGCCGCTTCGCCAACAACGGCTGGCTCCAGGAGCTCCCCCACCCGATCACGAAGCTGACCTGGGACAACGCCGCGCTGGTCTCGCTCGCGACGGCGGAGCGTCTGGGGCTGCGCAAGGAAGACCTCGTCGATCTCACGTACCGCGGAGCGAGCGTGCGCGCGCCCGTCTGGATCGAGCCAGGGCTGCCGGACAACTCGGTCACGGTGTACCTCGGCTACGGCCGGACCCGCGCCGGGCACTTCGGCAACGGATCCGGTTTCGACGCGTACCGGATCCGTCCGTCGACCACGCCCTGGTGGGGCTCGGGCGTCGAGCTCGCAAAGACCGGCGAGCGCCGGGAGCTCGCCTGCACGCAACTCCACCAGAACATGGAGGGGCGCGAGCTCGTCCGGGCCGCGACGGTTGAGGAATTTCGGCGCAATCCCAAGTTCGTCTACGAGCACGAGAAGCCCCTTGCACCGGAGATGACTCTCTACCCCCACTACCCGTCCGACACGTATGCCTGGGGGATGGCAATCGACCTGAACTCCTGCATCGGCTGCAACGCCTGTGTGGTCGCCTGCCAGGCGGAAAACAATATACCTATTGTGGGCAAGGACCAGGTCCACCGCGGGCGAGAGATGCAGTGGCTGCGCATCGACCACTACTACGGAGGAGATCCGGCCAACCCGCAGCACTTCTATCAGCCGATCCCCTGCATGCACTGCGAGAAGGCGCCGTGCGAGCAGGTCTGCCCCGTCGCCGCGACCGTCCACAGCGCCGAGGGGTTGAACGACATGGTCTACAACCGCTGCGTCGGGACCAAGTACTGCTCGAACAATTGCCCCTACAAAGTGCGCCATTTCAATTTCTACCACTACTCGACGCAGTTCCGCGCGCCCAGCATGAAGATGCTCGCCAACCCGGACGTGACGGTGCGATGGCGCGGCGTGATGGAGAAGTGCACCTACTGCGTCCAGCGCATCACCTCCGCCAAGATCGACGCGGACATCGGGAATCGCCGCGTGCGGGACGGCGAGATCACGCCCGCCTGCGCCCAGGCGTGCCCGGCTCAGGCGATCGTCTTCGGTGACCTGGCCGACGGCGAGAGCCGCGTCTCGAAGCTGCGCCGCGACCCGCGCAACTACCCGCTCCTGGAGGAGCTGGGCACGCGCCCGCGCACGACTTACCTCGGAGCGCTGCGCAACCCGAATCCCGCGTTGAAGGTCGCGGTCTCGACCGAGTTCCCGTCGACGGAGCTCGACCGCGAGACGGGGCAAAAATGACCGAGCGCCGGACCGGCACCCGCCCTTCGATTCTCAAGCCGGGCCACACGTTCGCCTCGGTGACGGACAAGATCTCCTCGATCGTCCTGACCAAAAAGACCCCCGCCTTCTGGTGGATCGGCTTCTTCGTGTCGTTCCTCTTCTGGATGCTCTTTCTCGGCGCGGTCTGTTACCTCTTCGCCCGCGGGGTCGGGATCTGGGGCATCAACGTTCCTGTGGCCTGGGGCTTCGACATCATCAATTTCGTCTGGTGGATCGGGATCGGGCACGCCGGCACTCTGATCTCCGCGATTCTCCTGCTTCTGCACCAGCAGTGGCGCACGTCGATCAACCGCTTCGCCGAGGCGATGACGCTCTTCGCCGTCGCGCAGGCGGGGATGTTCCCGATTCTCCATCTGGGCAGGCCGTGGCTCGCCTATTACCTCATCCCCTACCCCAACACGATGGCGCTCTGGCCCCAGTGGAGGAGCCCGCTCATCTGGGACGTCTTCGCGGTCTCGACCTACGCGACTGTGTCGCTGCTCTTCTGGTACGTCGGCCTGATCCCGGACATGGCGACGCTGCGCGACCGCGCCAAGCGCAAGGGCTTTCAGATCCTCTACGGAATGATCGCCCTGGGCTGGCGCGGCTCCGCGATGCACTGGCACCGCTACGAGACGGCCTACCTGCTGCTCGCAGGATTGGCGACACCGCTCGTCATCTCCGTCCACACCGTCGTGAGCTTCGATTTTGCCGTCGGCATCATTCCGGGCTGGCACGCGACGATCTTTCCCCCCTACTTCGTCGCGGGCGCCATCTACGCCGGTTTCGCCATGGTCCTCCTGCTCGCGATCCCGCTGCGCAAGGCGTACGGATTGCAGGACTTCATCACGTCGCGCCATCTGCAGAACATGGCCAAGATCATGCTCGCGACAGGCCTGATCGTGGGCTACGGCTACGTGATCGAAGCCTTCATGGGCTGGTACAGCGCAGACAAGTACGAGCAGTACGCGATCTGGAACCGGATGACGGGACCCTACAAGCACTACTACTGGTCGTTGATTCTCTGCAACATCCTGTCGCCCCAGCTGCTCTGGTTCGAGAAAGTCCGACGCAGCCCTCTCGCACTTTGGCTTCTCGCCCTCGTCGTCTCGATCGGCATGTGGCTCGAGCGCTTCGTGATCATCGTCACGAGCCTCCATCGCGACTTCCTCCCCTCGTCCTGGGGCATGTACTCCGGGACGATCTGGGACTGGTCTCTTTTTCTCGGCACGATCGGATTCTTCCTGGCGCTCGTCTTTCTCTTCATCCGCTTCCTGCCGATGATCTCGATCTTCGAGATGCGCTCGCTCGTGCCCGAGGCGGAGGTCGCGGGCGAGCCCGCTGCCTCCCGCGTCGTTCCGGAGACTCCCTCGTGAGCGCACCGCATCCGGTCGAACGCGGAGATCTCTATGGACTCGTCGCCGAGTTCGAGAGTCCTTCGGTCCTCGTCGAGGCCGCGCGGCGGGCCCGGGAAGCCGGGTATCGGTCGATGGACGCGTACAGCCCGTTTCCGATCCACGAGCTGACTCATGCGCTGGAGCTTCCGAAGACGAAGCTGCCGCTGCTCGTCCTCGCGGGCGGAGTGATCGGATGCGCCGCGGCGCTCCTGATGCAGTGGTTCTCCGCGGTGATCCACTATCCGTTGAACGTCGCTGGAAAACCTCTTGCCAGCTGGCCGTCGTTCATTCCGATCACCTTCGAGCTGACGATCCTCTTTGCCGCCTTCGCCGCGGTCTTCGGGATGATCGGAATGAACGGTCTTCCCATGCCCTATCACCCGATCTTCAACGCATCTCACTTTGCCCTCGCTTCGCGGGACCGCTTCTTTCTGTGTATCGAAGCGAAGGATCCGTTGTTCGACCTGGAGAGAACAGCCAAGTTCCTGGAGTCCTTAGGCGCCACGGTGGTTTCGGAGGTCGAGGAATGACTGTCGACTGTCGACTGTCGACTGTCCGGATTGCCATTGTGGGTGCGATGGCCGCGATGCTGACCCTGTTGTCCGGATGTCGCCAGGAGATGTACAACCAGCCCAGATACAAGCCGCTCGGAAAGAACGATTTCTTTCCGGACTCGCGCAACGAGCGCCCGCTTCCCGACGGCACCGTCGCGCGAGGGTTTCTCCGGGCCGATTCGCGCTTCTACCGGGGCACGTCGCCCGACGGGAAGTCTCTCGTGATGGAGCTTCCGATCGCGGTCAGCCCCCGGCTTCTCGCCCGGGGGCGTGAGCGGTACGACATCTATTGCGCGCCCTGCCACGACCGCACCGGCGGCGGCGCCGGGATGGTCGTGCGGCGCGGCTATCGCCCTCCCCCCTCCTTCCACATCGACCGGCTGCGCGACGCGCCGGTGGGGCACTTCTACGACGTCGTCACCAACGGCTTCGGCGCGATGCCGGATTACGCCGCCCAGATCGACGTCCCTGACCGTTGGGCGATCGTTGCCTACATCCGCGCGCTCCAGCTCTCCCAGAACGCGAAACTCTCGGACCTGCCGCCGGAGGAACGCGCGCGCCTGGAGGCGCTGCCGGCCGTACCTCCGTCGGCTCCGCGACCCACGCCGCCGCCGCGGCCCTTCCCCTTCTCGGAATCGAAGCCGCAGGATGCCCCCCCTCACCCTGCCCTCTCCCCCCAAGTGGGGAGAGGGGATGGCGCAGCGCAATGAGAAACTCCGAGACTCTGCTCGAGGCGTTGACCCGGGCTCGGCGTCCGCTGCTGGGAACCGGGGTCGTGGCGCTCATGGCCTGCGCGGTCGGGGCCGTGCTTTCGCCGCAACAGTTCTTCCGGTCCTACCTCTTCGCGTGCGTCTTCTGGACGGGAATCGCGCTCGGCAGCCTCGCAGTCCTGATGCTGCGCACCGTGACCGGCGGCTCCTGGGGCATTCCGATCCGGCGACCGCTCGAGTCCGCGACGCGGACGCTCCCCTTAGTCGCCCTCTTCTTCGTGCCGCTTCTCTTCGGCTTGAAGAGCCTCTACGAGTGGGCGCGTCCGGAAGAGGTCCTGCGCGATCCGATTCTGAAGCACAAGGCCCCGTATCTGAACGTCCCCTTCTTCATCGGACGCGGAGTTCTCTATCTGGCCGCCTGGGGCCTCCTCGTGTACTTCCTGAATCGGTGGTCGGACGAACAGGACCGCGCGCCTTCCGAGGGTCTGGACCGGAAGCTGCAGCTGCTCTCTTCCGGAGGCCTCGTGGCCTACGGCCTGACGGTGACCTTCTGGTCGATTGACTGGATCATGTCGCTCGAGCCTCACTGGTTCTCGACGATGTACGGCGTGATGCTGATCGCCGGCCAGGCTCTCGGCGGCCTCGCGTTCGCCGTCGCGGTCGCCGTCCTCCTCTCGCGCTACGAACCGCTCGCGAGCGTCTTCTCCGCCGAGCAGCGTCACGATCTGGGCAAGCTCCTCTTCGCCTTCGTCATGTTCTGGGCCTACGTTTCCTTTTCTCAGTACCTGATCATCTGGGCCGGCAACCTTCCCGAGGAGATCCCCTGGTACTTGAAGCGTCTGCAGGGAGGATGGGGCTGGTTCGGGATTGCCTTGATCGTCCTGCATTTCCTTCTCCCGTTCCTGCTGATGATGCCGGCGGGCGCCAACCGAAACCCGAAGATTCTGGCGGGAGTCGCGTTACTGATCGTCGCGATGCGCATGGTCGATCTCTTCTGGCTGATCCGCCCGGTCTTCTCCCCGTCCCGATTCACGCTGCACTGGCTCGATTTTGCGGCCCCGATCGGCGTCGGGGGCGTCTGGCTCGCGTTCTTTCTCTGGCACCTCACGCAGCGCCCTTTGATCCCTCGGAACGATCCGGATTTCGTCAACGCGATGGCTCATGAGCAACCCTAAAGAGACCGATCCCTCCGCCGCGCGCAGCCGCGAAGTCGACACCCGAGGGGTGTTGCTCTCCGGGTTCTGGCTCGCGGCAGGCTTGATCGCGTCGCTCGTCGCGATGTGGGGAGTCTTCCGAGTCCTCGAGAAGCGTCAGGAGCGCGTGGACAAACCGCTGCCGCCCCAGGTGGTGGTCAACCTGAAACGGATCCCGCCGGAGCCGCGCCTCGAGCCGGATCCGCTGGCTCTTCGCCGCGAGCTGCGCGCCGAGGAAGACGCGCTTCTCAAGAGCTACGGCTGGGTGGACCGGACGGCCGGCTCCGTGCATATCCCGATCGACCGCGCGATGGAGATCGTCCTCGAACGCGGGGTCCCGGGAGGAAAGCCGATGGCAGCGGGGGCTCCGGCGCCTGCGGCAATGCCGAACGGAGCGCAGCCGAAATGACAGATGCCTGTCTCCCTGTCCTTCCGAGGGCGGAACGCCCGAGGAATCTGCTCCGCTTCTGCCGCCGGAGCAGATCCTTCGCGGAGCCCGTCCCGAGAGACAGTCACGCCGACTCGGCCAATCACCAGAGCAGATCCCTCGCTTCGCTCGGGATGACATCGAAGCTGGAGGGGCTCAGGATGACAACAAGGACGGCGATGCTCTCGCTCGTTCTCGGTTGGCTCGCTTCTGTGAACCTCCAAGCGGCTGACACCCGCCCTCCGATGTTGAAGGATGTCGGGATCGAGCAGCGCCTGGGTAAACCCCTTCCGCTCGACGCGATCTTCCAGGACGAGATGGGCCGTCCCGTCCGCCTCGGGCAGTACTTCCAAACCCGGCCGGTGATCCTGGTCCTCGCCTACTACAACTGCCCGATGCTCTGCACCCAGGTCCTGAATGGGCTCGTCTCCTCCGCGAAGGTCCTGTCGTTCGACGCGGGCAAGGAGTTCGAGATCGTCGTCGTGAGCTTCGATCCGCGCGAGCGGCCGGCCGACGCGCGCGCGAAGAAAGCTCCTTACCTCGCCGAATACGGACGGCCGGGAGCCTCTCTCGGCTGGCACTTCCTCACGGGCAGCCTCGCTTCGATCGAGCGCATCACGCAGGCGGTCGGCTTCCAGTACCGGTACGACGACAGCCAGGGTCAGTTCGCGCACGCGAGCGCGATCTACGTGGCTACGCCCGACGGCCGCCTCTCGCGTTACTTCTACGGGATCGAGTATGCGCCGCGCGACCTGCGGCTGGCGCTCGTCGAGTCATCGGGAGGAGGAATCGGCTCGCCCGTCGATCAGATCCTTCTCTACTGCTACCACTACGACCCGAAGGTGGGCAAATACAGTGCGGCGGTCATGGGCATCGTGCGCCTGGGCGGAGTGGCCGCGGTGCTGATCCTCTCGACGTTCCTCGTGCTGATGTGGCGACGTGACAAACGCCGCGATGCCGTCAAGCTGGCCGAGGCGCTGCGTTCACGGTCGGCCGTCACCTCCACGCGAAAGGCGATCTGACGTGGGCCCGACTCTGCCGTTCTTCCCGGACCAGGCCTCGGCGATGGCGTCGCGGGTCGACAACCTCTACTTCTATCTTCTCGCGGTCAGCGCGTTCTTCTCGCTGCTCATCGCCTTGTCCGTGATCTTCTTCGCGATTCGCTACCGTCGTCGCTCGGCGGATGAGCTGCCGACAGGGGTCGAGGGCTCTTTGAAGCTCGAGATCGCCTGGACCGTCATTCCCCTGGTGATCGCTCTCTCCTTCTTCTTCTGGGGAGCCAGGCTTTTCTTCGCGATGAACCGCCCCCCCAACGACGCGCTCCAGGTCTATGTGGTGGGCAAGCAATGGATGTGGAAGATCCAGCACGCGGACGGACAGCGCGAGATCAACGAGCTGCACGTGCCCGCGGGGCGAGCGGTGCGGTTGACGATGACCTCCGAAGACGTCATCCACGATTTCTTCGTCCCTGCGTTCCGAATGAAGAAGGACGTGGTGCCCGGGCGATACACGATGGCCTGGTTCACCGCGACGCGCCCCGGCCGCTACCACCTCTTCTGCTCCCAATACTGCGGGACCAAGCACTCGACGATGATCGGTTGGGTGGACGTGATGGAGCCCTCGGCCTTTCAGGCCTGGTTGGCCGGAGGGTCCGCCAGTGAATCGCTCGCTTCGGCCGGCGCGAAGCTCTTCCAACAGCACGCCTGCAACACGTGCCACCGCCCCGATTCTCTGGCGCGCGGGCCGAACCTCGAAGGCCTCTTCGGCAAGCAAGTCCGATTGTCCGACGGGCGGACGATCGTCGCCGACGAGGCTTACATCCGCGAGTCGATCGTCAACCCCGCCGCGAAAATCGTCGAGGGCTATCAGCCGATCATGCCGACCTTTCAAGGGCTGATCGACGAGGAGGGCATCCTCCAGTTGACGGCCTACATCAAGAGTCTGTCCAAGCCGGTCCCCGGAGCGGGCGAGGTGATTCTTCCGCCCAACAACCGGGCGGCGCCGCCGCTGCAGCCGACCCCGAAGGAGAACCGCTGATGTCCGCCGTCGTCGCCCCCGAGCCGGAACCGATCGAGCCGCGCGACAACTACTTGAACGCCGCCTACGGCGTGCGCTCGTGGTTGCTCACCCGGGACCACAAGAGGATCGCGCTTCTCTACCTGGTCTCGATCACCTTCTTCTTCTTTCTGGGGGGGCTCTTCGCGCTTCTGATCCGCTTGGAGCTCCTCACACCCGCCGGAGATCTGGTGCAGGCGGAGACCTACAACAAGCTCTTCACGATGCACGGTATCGTGATGATCTTCTTCTTCCTGATCCCGTCGATTCCCGCGGTGCTCGGCAACTTCTTCATCCCGATGATGATCGGCGCCAAGGACCTGGCGTTTCCCCGATTGAATCTCCTCTCCTGGTACATCTACATCGTCGGGGCCAGCTTCACGATGTGGGCGGTCGTCCACGGCGGCGTCGACACGGGCTGGACGTTTTACACCCCCTACTCCTCGCTCTACTCCAATACGCACGTCGTCGCGACCGCCGTGGGGATCTTCATCACCGGATTCTCGTCGATCCTGACGGGCTTGAACTTCCTCGTGACGATTCACACCATGCGCGCCCCCGGCCTGACCTGGTTCCGGTTGCCGCTGTTCGTCTGGAGCCACTACGCGACCAGCCTCATTATGGTCCTGGGCACGCCGGTCATCGCCGTCACCGTCCTTCTGGTGGGAGCGGAACGCGTCCTGCATCTGGGGATCTTCGATCCGTCCCGCGGAGGAGATCCGATCCTCTTCCAGCACCTGTTCTGGTTCTATTCGCACCCGGCCGTCTACATCATGGTCCTGCCGGCGATGGGCGTCGTCTCGGAGGTGGTGACGACGTTCTCGCGCAAGAACATCTTCGGCTACAAGTTCGTGGCGTTCGCGTCGATCGGCATCGCGGTGCTCGGTTTCCTCGTGTGGGGGCACCACATGTTCGTCTCGGGCCAGTCGGTCTACGCCGGCCTGGTCTTCTCGATCCTGTCGTTCTTGGTCGCGATCCCGTCGGCCGTGAAGGTCTTCAACTGGACCGCGACGATGTACAAGGGCTCGATCTCCTATCGCACGCCGATGCTCTACGCCTTCGGCTTCATCGGGCTCTTCACGATCGGCGGCCTGACCGGGCTCTTCCTGGCCACTCTCGGCGTGAACGTCCACGTCCACGACACGTACTTCGTCATCGCGCACTTTCACTACATCATGGTCGGCGGAGCGATCATGGGGTACCTCGGCGGGATCCACTACTGGTGGCCGAAGATCTCCGGCAAGCTCTACCCGGAAGGTTGGGCGCGTTTCGCGGCGCTCGTCGTTTTCATCGGCTTCAACCTGACATTCTTCCCGCAATTCATCCTGGGCTACCTCGGCATGCCGCGGCGCTACCACGCCTATCCGCCGGAGTTCCAGGTCTTGAACGTCCTGTCGACCGCCGGCGCCTCGATCCTGGGCGTGGGCTACATCCTTCCCATGATCTACCTCGCCTGGTCGATGAGGTACGGGCGCAACGCGCCCCCGAACCCCTGGGGCTCGACCGGGCTCGAATGGCAGACTCCTTCTCCGCCGCCCACGGAGAACTTCAAGGTGCCGCCGATCGTGACGGAAGACCCGTACATCTACTCGCACGAGGAGGTCGAGATCGTTGGCTGACGTCCAACCGGCCGAGCCGGCCCTCCAACACCAGTTCGAGTCGATGGAGCAGCAGAAGGAGGCTTCGTCGCTGGGGATGTGGGTCTTCCTCGTAACGGAGATTCTGTTTTTCGGCGGTCTCTTCCTGACCTACACGATCTATCGCTGGGAGAACGCGCGGGCCTTCGCCGATGCGAGCCGGCACATGGACATCACGCTGGGGACGATCAATACCGTGGTGCTGATCTTCTCCTCCCTGACGATGGCCATGGCCGTGCACAGCGCCGAGACGGGCCGGCGCCGGCTGTTGATCCTGTTTCTGATCGCGACGATGATCCTGGGGGGCGTTTTCCTGGGCATCAAGGCGGTCGAGTACACCGACCACATCCAGCACCATCTCTTCCCCGGGCCGGGCTTTCGCTACCCGGCCGGCGCGGACGCGCATGGCGCGTCGCTCTTCTTCTCCCTCTACTTCGCGATGACGGGCCTCCACGCCCTCCACATGATCATCGGCCTGGGGATTCTGACGACGCTTCTCCTCATGGCGCGGCGAGGCCGCTTCACGGCCGAGTACTTCACGCCCGTGGAGGTCTCGGGCCTCTACTGGCACTTCGTCGATATCGTGTGGATTTTTCTCTTTCCGCTTCTGTATCTGATCGGGAGGCATCTGCATTGAGTTATCAGTTGTCAGTTATCAGTTCTCAGTTTGCGGAGCTGAGGGCATTGGAACTGACAACTGAAAACTGAGAACTGAAAACTCATGAGCGAGCACATCGTCCCCGTCAAGGTCTACGTTGGGGTCTTCCTGACGCTGATGGTGATGACCGCGATCACCACCTTCGTGTCCGGCATTGATCTCGGGCCCTGGAACACCGTCGTCGCTCTCGGAATCGCGGTCTTCAAGGCGACGCTCGTCGTCCTCTTCTTCATGCACGTCAAGTACAGCCCCCGGCTGACGGCGATCGTGATCGCCGGTGGAATCTTCTGGCTCCTGATCCTGCTCGCGCTGACCTTCTCCGATTTCGCGACCCGCGGGTGGCTGCCCTCCCTCGTCGGGACCTGAACGCTGACTTCGGCGCAGCGGACCAAGAGGGCCGGCGGAGTAGATAGAATTGAAATATGTTCTCCGCAGAAATCGATCGCACGGGGGGAAAAGCGGATCTGTATCGGGATCTCGCAGCTTCCCTCGCCGCGCTTCTCGCGGGCGAGACCGACGCCCTCGCCAATCTCGCCAACGCGTCGGGTCTGCTCGCCCAGGCTCTCGAGCGGATCAACTGGTGCGGCTTCTATCTCATTCGGGGGCAAGAGCTCGTCCTCGGTCCTTTCCAGGGCAAGCCGGCCTGCGTGCGGATCGCGCTCGGCCGCGGCGTCTGTGGAACCGCCGGACAAAGGCGAGAGACCCTCGTCGTGCCCGACGTCGACGCCTTCGAGGGTCACATCGCCTGCGACGCCGATTCCCGTTCGGAGATCGTCGTGCCGATCCTCGATGGCGGACAGCTCCAGGGCGTTCTCGACGTCGACTCTCCGGAGAAGAACCGATTCGACGCGGTGGATCGAAAGGGGCTGGAGGGCTTTGTGAGAACGCTGGTGCCACTAATCGAGTGGGAGAAACTCTAGCTCTGTCATTCTGAGGAGCGAAGCGACGAAGAATCTGATCCCGTCCGACGAGGGTAGATCCTTCGCTTCGTTCAGGATGACATCGGAGGTTCCATGAAGGAATTCACCGGCAAGATCACCTGGCTCGGCCACGCGGCGGTCCTGATCGAGGCGCCCGGCGGCACGCGGGTCGCGCTTGACCCGTTCCTGACCAATCCGAAGTTCCCGAAAGGCTTCGCTGTCGGAAAGGTCGACGTGATCGCCGCGACTCACGGCCATCACGACCACTTCGGCGACGACGCCCTCGAGCTCGCCCGCAAGACGGGGGCAACGGTTATCGGAATCTTCGAGCTGGCGCTTTACGCCGCCTCCAAGGGTCTCGAACGGGTGGCCGGCATGAACAAGGGCGGAAGTCAGACGGTCGGCGGCGTTTCGTTTCGCATGGTTCACGCGGACCACTCCGCGGGCGCTTCGCCCGGCAACGCGCCGGCGCAATACGCGGGCGAGCCCTGTGGCTACGTGATGACATTCGAGGACGGCTTCCGCATCTACCACGCCGGCGACACGAACGTCTTTTCCGACATGGCCTTGATCGGCGAGCTCTATGAGCCGGACGTGGCGCTGCTTCCGATCGGCGACTTTTACACGATGGGCCCGCGCGAGGCGGCCAAGGCCTGCGAGCTGCTGCGCGTCCCGCGAGTCATCCCCATCCATTGGGGGACGTTTCCGGTCCTGACGGGGACACCGGCTCTGTTACGCGAAGAGTTGAAGAACCGCGGTCTAGCGACTGAGGTGGTCGAGCTCGCTCCCGGCGACTCATGGCCGGGTCAGGTCTAAGGTCTAAAGTCTAAAGTTCGAAGGCAACCGACCTTAGACCTTAAACCTTAGACCTTAGACTTCTCTATTGGAGCGGCAGCCTCCCCGCAAAGCCCTCCTCGTAATCGTGGAAATACTCGAGCGCCGGCTCCGGATACTTCCAGCAGTAGTAGCCGGCTCCGGAGTCGAAGTCGACGAGCCACAGGCCCTTGATCTCGGCTCCAAGAGTCGAAACTTCGCGCACCCAGGTCCGCACAATGCCCTGCCGCTCCTCCTCCGTTTCGCCTCCCTCCCCAAGCCGGGCGTAACGGAAAACGGCTTCCGAAGTGATCTGCCGGACCTGCGGGAGCAGCTCGCGCGCTTCTCCGAGCGTGAAGATCTTCTTTGGCGGTGTCGGGGTCTCTGACTCTTCCGGCACTTCGGCTCCCTCTCGAACGATCGTGATGAGCTTCGCCACGGCCTCGGCATCTTCCCCTGCGGAGGACGACACGTAGGCTTCCAGGGCGGCCAGCGCATCGGAGGACCTGCCGGCCCGCAGCATCAACAGGCCCCGCTCTCGCAGGAAGCTCGGATCCCCCGGAGCGAGCGTCTCCGCGCACTGGAGCGCCGAGAGCGCTTCCTCGAAGCGCTCGCGCCGCTCCCAGGAGCGGCGCAGGTTGAAGAGAACCCGCATGAGAATGGCCCGAGACGAGTCAGGCGCGAAGGCCTCGGCCGGAAGGGTGATGGGCGACCCGAAGATCGCGGAGATGCGCAGCATCAGGCCGTCCCTATCGGCCAGCTTTCCTCCATCGAAAGGGTCGAGAAACTTCCCCTCCGGCAGGTCCGCTCCGCCGACGACGAAATGACCCGGGAGCCCGACGCCCGTCAGACGCAGGCCGGCGCGCCTGCCGACCTCGAGGGTGACGATCGAAAGCGTGATCGGCATGCCGCTCTTCTTGACGAGCACGCGGGCGACCGAGGAATTGGTCGGGTCGTCATAGCCTTCCGCGTCTCCGCGGAAACCCTCCTCCTCAAAGAGCACGCGGCCAAGCCCTTCGTGGCCGGTCGGACTCTGTGCCGCGCGGACGCGGGCCGCCAGCCGATCGATCTCCGCTCGGGTCGGATCCAGATCCTCCAGCGGATCCACGAGGCGCGCGACCAGAAGCGCCCCCTCCCACAGATCCGGCTCGGGCGCAGCGGCAAAGGCGCGGAATTGCTGGAGGATCGCGTCGCGGTCGTTCACGACAGCCGCTTGCGAGCGATCGCCACCCCGTCACGCAAAGGCACGATCGTGCTCTGAAACTCGGGGCGGGCAAAGAGCCGGGCGTTGAACTCCCGGATTCCTTCCGTGTTCTCGTCGCGCACGGAATCGTCCGCGACGCGGCCGGACCAGAGCACGTTGTCGGCAAGCAGATACCCTCCCGGCCGGACGCGCGGCACCGCTGCTTCGAGGGCCGCCGGATACCCCGACTTGTCGATGTCGACGAAGATGACGTCGAAGAGGCCCGACGATTTCGTGAGCAGCCCGACCGCCTCGCCCGTCTGCACTTCCACGCGGTCGAGGAGGCCCAGGCGAGAGAGGTATCCGCTGGCCTCCCGCGCGTTTTCGGGATTGCCGTCGGTATAGAAGACGCGCCCTTCCCGACCCACCGCCTGGGCGAAGAAGGCGGTCGAGTAGCCGACGGCGCTTCCGAGCTCGAAGATTCGCCTCGCTCCGATCGATTCGGCCAGCAGGGCCAGCAGGGTGCCGACGGCCGGACCGACGATCGGGATCTTGCGTTGCCGGGCCTGCTCCTCGATCTCGAGGATCACTGGATCCCGGGCAGGCAGGAGGCCCTGAATGTAGCGGTCCAGCGCTTCGGAGTAGAGCGGCGTCATAAAGCGGAAATATAGCTTGGCGTGAGTACCCTCACCCAGGTTCCTTTCCTGCGGAGGCCATTTACGGAGTCGCCATCTCGGGATCATGGTCACCCGGGGCGGGCTTCGGTCGAGGTTTCGCGCTCCTATAATCCCCCGCGTGCCAACGCCTCTCGATCAATTGTTGCAATCCGTTCCCGCCGAGGAGTCTCAACTTCTGATCCAGACGCGCCGGGACCTTCACCGCCACCCGGAGCTGGCTTTCGAGGAGACTCGGACCGCCGGCATCGTCGCACAGCGGCTCGAGCACGCGGGTCTGTCTCCCCGGCGAGGCGTCGGGCGCACCGGGGTCACCGCCGACCCGGCGGGACCTCCCGGGGGAAGAATCCTCTTGCGCGCCGATATGGACGCGCTCCCGCTTTCAGAGGAGAGCGGCGCGCCCTATGCCTCGGAGGTTGCCGGAAAGATGCACGCCTGCGGCCACGACGGGCACGTCGCGATCGGTCTCGCGGTGGCCGAGCGTCTTTCGAAAAGCCCGTCGGCGGGCCGCTTCCGATTTCTGTTTCAGCCGGCGGAAGAAGGCGCCGGCGGAGCGCAGGCGGCGGCGGTCGATGGGGCGCTGGAAGGTGTCACCGCCGCGTTCGGCCTCCATCTCTGGAATCAGCTGCCGGTCGGCAAGGTCGGAGTCAACCGCGGAGCGCTCATGGCCGCGGTCGACGAGCTCTCGATCGACGTGACCGGACCGGGAGGGCACGGCGCCGCCCCCCACGAAACGTTCGACACGATTCTCGCGGCGGCGCGCATCGTCGAAGCTCTTCAGTCCATCGTGGCCCGTGAGATCTCGCCGCTGGATTCGGCCGTCGTCACGATTGCTTCGATCCAGGGCGGCTCGGCCTTCAACGTCATTCCGACGCTCGTGCGGATGACCGGAACCGCTCGCTCCTTCACGCAGTCGACCTGGGCAGCACTGCCGGAGAAAGTCGAGCGCATCGTCCGCGGAACGGCTGCCGCCGCCGGTGTCTCGGCGAATCTCGAATACCGGAGGGTCAACCGAGCGACAGTGAACGATCCGGCAATGGCCGATCTCTTCACCGAGACCGCGCGCCGGTTGCTCGGAGAGGAGAACGTCGAGATCGAGACCCGAACACTGGGGGGCGAAGACATGTCGGTCTATCTCGACAAGGTTCCAGGATGCTTCTTCTTCGTCGGTTCCGCGCCGGAAGGAGTGCACCGAGCCCACCATTCGCCGAGATTCGACATCGACGAGAGAGCCCTCGCGCTGGGGGTCCGGCTCTTCGAGGCAGTGGCGCTCGAGGCGGCGAGGAGACTGTAGTTGTCAGTTTTCAGTGATCAGTTTTCAGTTTTTCGTTCTCGGGTGCCCGAACTGAAAACTGAAAACTGAGAACTGATGACTCTTCTTCTTCTCGTCGCCTACCTCGCCTCGGTCCTCGCGATCGGCTTCTTCCAGCGCAAGCGTGCCGGCAGAGACGAGGCATCGTACTTCGTCGCGGGGCGGTCACTCAACACGTTTTGGGGGTTCATCGGCCTGGCTTCGCTGACCACCGGGGGCTCGACGACGGTCGCCCTCGCGGCGTTCGTCTACGTGCATGGCCTCTCGGGGTTGTGGCTGGACTTCTCCGGCGCCCTCGGGCTCTTCGCTCTCGCCGTGCTGCTCGCTCGCCGCGTGAGGCGGGAAGGCGCGATGACGTTGCCCGAGATCGTGGGCCGCTACTACGGCGGTTCGGCCCGTGTCGCCGCCGGGCTTCTCGTCCTGGTTTCCGAGATCGTGTGGTTCGCGCTCTTGGTCGAGGCGACGCAGGTCGTTCTGACGGCCGCCTTCGGCCTTTCGCCGATCCCGGCGATCGTCGGCTCGACGGGCGTCTTCGTGCTCTACACCGCTCTGGGCGGACAGTTCGCAGTCGTGCGAACGGATCTGGTGCAGTACGGCCTCATGCTGATCGGGATTCCCGGCATCGCCCTGGCCGGCGCGCTGGCGCACTCCGGGCAATGGCACACGCTGGCGCGGGAGATCTGGAGCTTCCCGTTCTCCTCGACTCTGGGTCCCGGTGCGGCGTTCGCTCTTCTCGTCACGATCGGCCTGCCTCATCTCGTCGGCAGCGACGTCTACGCGAAGCTCCTGTCCTGCCGGGACGAGTCCACAGCCCGGCGCGCCGCGGTTCTGGCGGGGTTCTCGAAGATTCTTTTCGGCCTCGCGGTCGCGGCCATCGCGCTCTCCGCACGCGCCGCTTTGACGCCCGGGTCCCCGATTCAGACTCTTCCGCGGGCGGTGCTCGCTTTCGTGCCGGCGCCGCTGGCCTCGCTCGTCCTCGTCTGCCTGGTCGCGACGATGCATTCTTCCGCCGATGCCGTCCTGCTCTCGGCGGTCGCCGTCACGCTGCGCGACCTCGCTCCCGCCGTCACCGGGCGCCGGGCTCCGCTGCCCGCCGCTCGCCTCCTTGCGCCCGTTTACGGCGCCCTCGGGCTCTCTGTCGCGCTCGCCTTGAACCGCGACGTGATCGAAACGTTGAAGCTCGGTTACTCGGTCTTCGCGGCGGGCCTCATCCTTCCCGTCCTCGCCGTTCTTCTGGTGGGCCCGCGCCGACTTTCCGAGAGAGTGGCGATTCTGGCGATGCTCGCCGGAGGAGCTGTCGCCGCCGCCGGGCGGTTCGTGCCGGCGATCGCATTCGGATTGGATCCGGTGATCGCCGGGACCGTCGTGAATCTGCTCTTCCTTCTGGTGGCCATGGCCGTAGGACGCCGCGGTCCGGATTGACCGGTCTCCGACGAACCCCCTCCCGCCGGAGACAGCTGGCATCGGGTTTGATAGGTCTCCAACGTGAGAAAGCGGCTCGCGGTTCTCGCCCTCTCGATCGCTCTCGCCGGTGGCTGCGCGCCCAATCGGCCCCTCGTCCCGCCCCCGTATCCGCCCCCGCCCGCCCGCGTCCAGACCCGGGGCGGTATCCGCGAGCTGGGATCGAGCTTTCTGCGCGTCCGCGAAGGCATCCGCGAGGCGAGGCTCGCAGGGGACGCGTACTGGCGCGGCTACGCTCGCGGCCGCCTCGCTTACGAGGAGATTCTCTCAGTCGAGCGGGACCTCCGCGGCATACTCGAGCGGTTCCTGCCTTCGCCCTTCAAGCGCCTCCTGCTTGCGAAGGTCGTCGCGCTCCAGCTGCGGGCGTCGATCCCGGGGATTCCGGCCGAGCATCTGGAAGAGATCGCCGGGCTGTCCGACGCACTCTCGCCGGATCCTTTCCGCGACCAATGGAACCCCTTCGCACGCTACCTGGCGCTTCACGCCCTGCACGACTTCTCACAACGGTACGCGGAGGACACCCCGCTGGCGGCCGCCTGCACCGGCTTCGCGACGTCGGGACCGGGCACCGCGGACGGGCACACCTGGATGGCCCGCAACTTCGACTTCGAAGGGGGCGATCGGCTGGATCGGGAAAAGATCGTGGCCTACGTGGTTCCCGACGAGGGCATTCCCTACCTCTCGGTGACCTTCGCCGGGTTGACGGGGGTGACCTCGGGCTTCAACCGCGAAGGAATCGGCATCTTCGTCAACGCGTGGAGCGCCGGGGAAACCTCCTCCGCGGGCGAGCCCGCGACGCTCGTCGCGGCGGATGTGCTCGAGCGCGCACGCACCCTCGAGGAGGCCGTCGGGATCCTCCAAAAAGCCAGCGTGTTCGTCTCCGACATTTATGTCGTCGCGGACGGAAAGTCGGGCGAATTGGCCGTGGTCGAGAAGACCCCTACCCGCTGCGCGGTGCGCCGCGCGGACAACCGGATCCTCGCGGCCAACCATCCGGAGGTTTCCGATTTCGCGCGTGCCCGGCTCGCCGCTTCCAGCACGTCGCTCTATCGGCGGGAACGGCTCGAGGAATTGCTCGTCCAGGAGCGTTCTGTCGACGCGAAGAGCGCGATCCGTGTGCTTCGCGACCGGCGAGGAAAAGGGAACCGCGAGCTTTCGCCCGGCAACCGCAACGCGATCAATGCGCTGATCTCCTCACACTCGGTCGTCTTCGATCTGACGGCGCGCCGGGCCTGGGTTGCTCAGGATCCGCACGGGCTGGGACGCTTCGTGGCGTACTCGCTCGATCTGGGAATCGCGGCGGATCCCGCCGATCCGCGCTTCCAGGCCCTGGCCTCTGAATCGCTGCCCCCCGATCCGTGGCTCAGCGGCGGCGGTTACGCTAGCTACGTCGCGTCGCGCGGGCTCCTCGCGCAGGCCGATCTCGCTCTGACGAGCAAGCGGCCGAGGCTCGCCCTGGCAAAGGCTGAAGAAGCGCTGCGCCGCGTCCCCGGCTCGGTGGAGGCTCTGGCTTTGTCGGCAGAGGCGCTCGCCGCAACGGGCGATCGCGAGGGGGCCGGCCGGCTGTTGGCGGCGGCGCTCGAGCGCGATCCGTCACCACCCCCCTTCGCGCGGTCGTTGGAAGAGCTCCGCTCGGCGCTCGCGGCGGGCCGGACGCCCTCTCGGCGGCCGGCCTATCCGGTCCACGTGATGGACTAACAGAGGACGACCGACTCCTGCTGTATCGTTTCGCCGGATGAAACGCCTTTCCTCGGCCTGGGTGCCGCTTCTCCTCTTCTTCGCCGCCGCGGCGGTCGGTTCTCTGCCGGAAGAGCGCTTCCCGCCGAAGGGCTCCTGGACCAACTCCACCCACCGGTTTTTTCCGGATCTCGATGCGCGCATGAACGCGGTTCGTTACGGCCGGTGGAGGGCCGTCGAGATCGCCTGGGTTTCCGGGATCAACGGCCGGCTCGATCAAAGGTTCTCTTCCTACCTCCTTTCCCTGCTCGCCGATCCACCCCGGTTCGCGCCCGAAGCGGATCGCGTGGCGCCGCGATTCGCCCGCGAGGCCCTCCCGATCTTTCGAGCGTTGCACTGGGGACAGGTCTTCGAACAGCAAGCGCTGGACATTCTCGCTGCGTCCGACGCCTCTCCTCGGTTAAACGAGGAGCGGCTTGGGCGCATCGCCGCCCTCTATCGCAGGGAGCGATGGTCTCTCTCGGAGCCCGCGGAGCCGGAGGTGTCGGGCGAGGCCATGCGAGCGGCTCCCGCGTCGGCCCGGATCCTCCTCGCCGGAACCCGGCTCTTCGTCCTGGCCGCCGAGGACCTGGCGGCCGCGGACTTCGGGCAGCAGCGCTGGCGCGTCAAGAAGACCCTCGAGGATTTCGACCGGTCCGTCGCGCAGGAGCGTTCGCCCGAGCAGGCGACCTACCACGTGGCGGCGCCGACGGTCGTCTCGCGCTTCCCCGTCGTCGCCGATCAGCTCGACTTACTCCGGCGTTTCCGCGCGGAGCTCTTCGAGGCGCTGCTGCCCGGAGGCGAAACGGCACAGGCGCGTCATGAGCGCGATGAGCGCGTGCGTCAACTGGCAAGACGGTGGGGTTTGCCGGTGGAGGGGATCGGTGGACGGTAGGGTGAGAGAGGGTGAGGGGGCGAGGGGGCGAGGGGGCGATTACTCTTCCCCCACTCTCCCCCTCTTCCACTCCCCCCCTCTGTCCCTCGCGGCGACGTTTATTCTCTCAATTGTCGTGGCGGCGATAGCCGCCCCGATGGCCGCTCAGCAACTGAGCAACCTCGAACCGGAGCGCCCGATAACGGTCGAGGATGCCCGTCCCGTGCCGTACCGCGCGTTCGCGGGGGCGGTCGACTGGACCTATAGCGAGCGACGCGACGGCTTCAACGACTACGGGCCCGGGTTCTCTCTTCTCTACGGCGCGGCGCGAGGCTTGGAAACCGGCGCGGCACTGCGCTACGTCACGCGGCCGCGGCGCAATGCCGGGCGCGGCATCTCATCAGGGGATCTCTTTCTCCATGCGCTCTACGAAATCTGCCCCGAATCCGCGACTGGGCCCGCTCTGGCAGTTCGGGCAGACGTCCAGCTGCCGACCGGACTGGACTCGAAGGGCACGGACGTGCACCTGACGGGGCTCGCCACACGCACGTTCGACGCCTTTCGCCTCCATGCCAATTTTCGTTTCACGCGCGAGGGCGCCACCGCGCCGATGGAGCGCTCCGAGCGCTACGAGGGGGTCGCCGGAATCGATTATCTCTTGAGCCGCCGGGGCTTGACCGACACGTTGGCGCTCGCCGACGTGGTCGTTCGTACGAACCCGCTCATCGGAGGCCCTGCCGTGATCACGATCGAAGCGGGAGCTCGGCGAAGAATCGGGAGTCAGACATCCTTCTTTGCCGGCGCCGGTACCGACCTGGCGGGCCCGGGCGGTCGAACGAAGGTGCGGGTGCGCGTCGGGGTGTCGCAGATGTACTGAAAGAGAAGCTTTCAGTTTTCAGTTTTCAGTTTTCAGTTCTTGGTTCGAAACTGATAACTGATGACTGATAACTGATAACTCGTCTAACTGACAACTCGTCAGCGCGAGAACGCGAGCGGCGGCTCGTCCAGACATTCAAAAGGACTGCTGTCCTTCTGGCCCCGAAGTGTGGCGATCTCCCAGGGACTTTTCTCCCCTTCCCACTCGCGCAGCGGTTGATAGAGAACGGCGTGTGCGTGGCAGGAGCCACGCTGAAAATAGACGACACAGACTCCCGAGTTCTTGGTGCCCATCCGCACGCGAGCGGCTTCGGGATAACGCTTTTTGACGACCTCCACCGGGTCGAGCGTCCACGCTTCCGGCGCCTCTTTCCTCCCGCGCTCCCGCAGCCGTTCTAGGTCCACGGCGAACGTGGGCTGATGCACCAGACCCCAGTAGGCCAGCTCGGCGTCGCTGCGATCTCCCCAGGGCTCCTCCACGCTCTCGGCGGAGACTCGAAAATGCGACTCCCCGAACAGGAAAAGAGCTTTCAAGGTGAAGCTGCGGTAACGGGCGGGCAGCTCGCGATTGACGAAGGTATCGACGGCCAGACGCCGGGTGATCCCGATGGGGTCGATGGTCACGTCGACTGAGGAACGGGGGAGAGCCACGGCAAATGTGGCCTCGAGCCGGCCTTTGTCCAGGCGGTAGGCGTAGCTCGCGTTGGAGCCGGTCTCGCCCGAATGGAGGATCTGGAGGACGACCTGCGGCCGATCGTCGTAACGGAACCGAACACTGCGGAATTGGATCAGCTGATCGCAGGTCGCGAGGTCGTCGCTCTGGCCGCACTTCAACGGCACGTGGGCCAGCAGGAGCGGCCGCCACTCCTCGCCGGCGCGCTTCAAGACCGCGAGGATCGGGCTCTCGAACGGAAGGCGAAGGCGGGACACGAAGTCAATCGCGGTGACATCTTCCGGGATTCTCTTGACTGTTCCGATCCCCTCGACCAAGAACTCCATCTCTCCGTCGCGATCGAGATCGACTTCCTCCACACGCAGCAGCCTGGAAAACGTGAGGTCGCGGCTCAGGAACCGCTGGCGCGTTGGCGACAGCGCTCCTCTTCGGGGCTCCAGCTCGCGCGGCGGCGGCACGGGCGTCGGCAGCGGAGTGGGCTTGGGAGTCGGCGCGCGCTGTGCGGCCAGGGCCGTCCAGGCGCACAAGACGAGCGAGGCGGCGACTCCCTTCGCGGGTATTTTGGCTGCCATGGAGAGTCGATGGTAGCGGAAGATCGCGTGGCAGAATAGCGACCCTTGCGGATCTTCGACTGCCACATCCATGTCCAGCCCTGGGAGCAGTTAAAGCCGGAGGCGCGGCTCACGATGACCGCCGGTCATCCGGATCTGGCGCGAGTCGAGCGGGCCAGACGAGATCCGCGGGAGCTGCTCTCCTTGATGGACGACGAGGGGATCGAGCGCGCCGCCCTGATCAACTATGTGGCTCCGGACGTCATGGGCTTCACCGAGGAGACCAACGACTGGGTTTGCGCTTTCGTCAAAGGCTCTGAAGACCGGCTCGTCGCGGTGGGCTCGATCCATCCGCGCCGCACGCGCGACGCGAGGGCAGATGTGGCGCGTCTCTTCGAGACCGGAGTCCGGATGCTCAAGATCCATCCGCCTCATCAGGTCTTCGCCGCCAACGCCTATCGAGACGGAGACGAAACCTTGGGCCAGATCTACACCGCCGCGCAGGAGCACCGCCGCCCGGTGATGATTCACACGGGAACCTCCATCTTTCCCGGCGCCCGGAACCGCTATGCGGACCCCATGGCCGCCGACGACGTGGCGGTCGATTTTCCGCGCCTTCCTTTGATCCTCGCGCACGCGGGCCGGCCGCTCTTCATGCCCACCGCCGTCTTTCTCGCCCGCCGGCACAAGAACGTTTCCCTCGACCTTTCCGGTATCCCGCCCAAAAAGCTTCTCGAATACCTTCCTCGCCTCGAGGACCTCTCCGAGAAGTGCCTCTGGGGCACCGATTGGCCAAGCCCCGGGGTGACCTCGATGAAGAAAAACGTGGAGGAGTTCCTGGCATTACCGCTGTCCGACGCGGCCAAGGAACGGATTCTCTGGAGCAACGCGGCCGCGTTGATCAAATGAGTGGGAGAGGGGGTGAGGGGGAGAGGGGGTGATCCGGGCCCTTCTCCCACTCTCCCACTCTCCCCCTCGCCAGCTCTCCGCCGGGTGGCGGAAACTGCCGACTCCTATAATCCGGTCCAAATGTATCTTGGCAGCATCCTGGTCGTCGGCGGCGGGACGATGGGCCGCGGCATCGCTGCGCTTTGCGCTCTCTCTGGCTGTTCGACGCGTATCTACGAGGCGGACGAGTCCGCGCGCCGATCGGTGCGATCCGCGATCGAGTCTTCATGGAAGCGCGGCATGGAAAAGGGAAGGCTCGCGCCCGACGCCGCCGCACAGGCCGCCCAGCGGTTGGAGGTGATCGATCACCTGGAGTTTCCGGACGATTGCGGGTTCGTGCTCGAAGCCGTGCCTGAGCAGCTCGAGCTGAAACAGCAGCTCTTCTCCGAAATCGATCGGGGGGCACCGGCCGCCGCGATCCTCGCTTCCAACACGTCCTCCCTTTCGATCGCGTCGATCGCCCGCTCGACAGGCCGGCCCGATCGGGTGATCGGGATTCACTTCTTCAATCCCGTGGCCGTCATGCTTTTAGTCGAGATCGTCGTCGGCCCCAAGACCTCTCCCGAGACGGAGTCGCGCGCGACAGCCTTCGTCGCGGCTCTCGGGAAGCAGGCCGTGCGCGTTCGCGACTCGCCGGGCTTTGCCACTTCCCGCCTCGGGCTCGCCCTGGGGCTCGAAGCGATGCGAATGGTTGAAGAAGGAGTCGCTTCCGCGGCCGACATCGATCGGGCCATGGAGCTCGGCTACGGGCATCGGATGGGCCCGCTCAAGACCAGCGATCTGGTGGGACTGGACGTGCGCCTCGCGATCGCCGAGACTCTCGCCCGCGAGCTCGATCCGGTTCGTTTTCGTCCGCCCGAGCAGTTGAAGCGGATGGTGGCGGCGGGCCGAACGGGGAAGAAATCCGGCCGGGGGTTCTATCGCTGGGAGGGGGAGACCCCGATCGCGGCGCCCGAAGAGACCGCCGAGGAAAGGAAGACTTGAGCGACCGCGGTCTGGTGGCCGGTGTCGTACTCCTTCTCATCGGCCTCTATATTCTTTTGTCTCGCCGCGTCGGGTTCAGCGGCCCCGGGCCGATTCTTCTTCTGATCGGGTCCGGGTTTCTGATCCTGTCCGCGCTGCGGCGATGGAGAGGACCGATCGCGCCCGGCGCGATCTTAGTCGGGCTCGGGGCAGGTTTTCTGTTCCAGGGGCCGATGGAGGCGCTGCTTCCCCGCTGGGCCACGCTGGTGCTCGGCCTGGGAGCGGGTTTCCTTCTGGCCGCGGCGCTGGAAAAGGCGGCGGGCCGGCTTCGGGCCCCCGGTCCGATCGTGCCGGGGACGATTCTGGTCGCGACTGCCCTGCTGGCGGCCGTCGTCGAGCGGTTCGATCTCACCCGTCTTTTCCGCTGGATCGGAGTTGTGTGGCCTTGGGCGCTCGTGGCGGCGGGCGCGGCGCTGGTCATTCTCGCGCTTCGCCGACGCGCAACGTAGGTGGGTCAGAGCATTTGTCCCTGGTCCTTAGTCCTTAGTCCTTAGTCAATTTGTCGTTAGTCGAGAGAGCCTTTCGCGTCCGACCAAGGACCAAGCACCAGGGACTAAGGACCTGCCTCAGAGGTCGCTCAGGTCCAACAGCTTCGGCACGGGAGGCCGGGCGGCGGCCGGCGCTCGAGCGATCGGACCCCGGCGCGCGATCCACCCCACCGTGGAAGCGAGGATGACGATCGCGGCCGCCATCGCGATCGCGAAGAAGGCCAACGAAAGACGGTGGTATCGGGCCAGCAGGACTCGGGAGGGATCGGCCGCCGGAAGATTGTCGATCAAACCCGGAGCCTCCTCTCGAATCTTATCGATGGGCGGGATCAAGAGCTTCTCGATGACGAGCGAGGCGATCAGGCCGAGAATGGCGGCGCGGGTTGCCAGCGAGCGGGAGAGGCGAGGGGCGTTCCACCATCGAGCCAGCAGCAGCGATGTGCCCAGGAGAAGAACAAAACTTCCTTCGGCGAGCCAGCAGGCTTTGGTGAGAATGGGACTCGTCAGGCTTGCCGCCATGTCTCGGGTCGGGAGGATCCGGAACGCAGCCGGCGCCACGGCGAAGCCGAAAAAGAGAGGGGGGACCAGGGCGAGCGCGATCGCCGTGAGGTGCCAGAAGAGGATCGGGGCTTCGAGGGCGGGGCTGGGCTTCACATTCTCCTCGCCTCTCAACCGCGAGAGGGGGTGAGTGGGAGAGTGGGTGAGGGGGCGATCCCTTCTTCGACTCTTTCTCCCACTCTCGCCTTCCCCCACTCTCCCCCTCGCCTTCTGGACTGCACGATCAAGCCTCCTCGACGTACTCGGCCTCGACCGCCGGAATGAGCCCCGCAGCCGACCCGCGATCGAGCAGCGTCTGCACGGCCCGCCGGCCGTCCGGGCCATACCCTCGAGTCCAATCGTTGACGTACATGCCTACGAAGCGATCCGCCTTCGATCGATCGAGACCCCGCGCGTACCGCATCGCATGAGAAAGCGCGTCCTCCCGGTGGGCCAGACCGAACTCGATCGACCGGGAGAGGACGCGAGAGATTCGCCGGATGCGCTCGGGACCGAGGTCGCGCCGCACGACGTTGCCTCCGAGCGGCAGCGGAAGACCGGTTTCCTCTCTCCACCAGCGGCCCAGATCGACGATCTCGGTGAGCCCCTCGTCGGCGAAGGTCAACTGCCCTTCATGGATGAGAAGGCCGGCGTCGACCTGCCCGGCCAGGACCGCCGGCAAGATCTCGTCGAAGTGTGCCAGCCGTGTCCGGACTCCCGGAGCCCAGAGTTGGAGCGACAAGTGAGCGGTCGTCCGTTGCCCCGGAGACGCCACTTCGACAAAGCCGCTGGAGATCTCCTTTCGCTCGAGAGAACGCCGGGCCACCACGACCGGCCCGTATCCGTCTCCGAACGAGGCGCCGTGCGGCAGCAGAATGTAGCGCTCTGCCAGGTAGGCGTAGGCGTGAAAGGAGACCGCAGTCACCGCCAGCTCTCCGGACAACGCCCGGCGGTTCAGGCTCTCGATGTCCGACAGCTCGTGCCGGAACACGAGACCCTCGGTGTCCACCTTCCCTTCCGCCAGCGCGTAGAACATGAACGCGTCGTCGGAGTCGGGGCTGTGCGCGAGTGAGATCAGGTCAGATGCGGTCACTCCGGCATTCTATCCATCGCCTTCTGGTCTTATAGATCCAGACGCGGGGAAGGGGGGACGCGGGGAATCGAACCGAGATTGGTCTTCGCGTCCCCGCGTCTCCGCGTCTCCGCGTCCCCGCGTCTCGCACCGGAGGCGCGACCGCTTGACATCCGCTTCGCACCACGGGAGAATCCACTCCAACGCTTGCGAGAAGTTGTTGTGAAAGCAGGAAGAAGCTTCTAAAATGAATCGCCGGATGGGTTGCAGCCCATCCGGCGAATTCAAGAGACGTATGACCGTTCAATCATTCGGCAGCGACAGACTGAAGGCGACACGCCCCTCGTTGGGGGCGGCAAAATTAGCACCTCGCCCGCAGACTGTCAATCAGCTGTCGGGAGGGAGGTGAATCGATGGCTACGAAGAAGAAGGCCGCTAAGAAATCTGCGAAGAAGGGCGGAAAGAAAAAGAAGTAAGTCAAGCACTTACGGATTTCCGCAGGATTATTGGGGGCCGTCGTGCCCCCTTTTTTTTTGCCCACTTTCCCGAACATTCCTCCCGCCCCAGCGACGCCTTTTGAGGACGGTACTATATCTGAGTTGATATAGTTTTCGCATGTCGCTTTCTCATGTGCTTCTCGGGCTCCTGATCGATCAGCCGGCGACCGGTTACGACCTCGAACGGATGATGCGCACCGAGCTCGATCCGATCTGGCGAGCGGAGTTTTCCCAGATCTATCCGGAGCTCGCTCGCCTGAGAAGGGCCGGACACGTGGTCTTGCGGGTGCTCGGTCCCCGCCGGGGCCCCCGGCGCAACCGCTACCGGATCACGGCCGCCGGCCGCCGGGAGCTCCAGCGGTGGCTCGGGGCGCCGCCGCCGCCTCCCCGCAGCCGCGATGACCTGCTCGTTCGCATTGCTCTGTTCGATGCCTTACCGCCAGCCGACCGGCGGGAGGCCCTCTCCCGCCACGACCGGGCGATCGCCGATGAGATTTCCCGACTGCGAGCCGAGCCGGCGCCCCGCGGGTTCCGGCGGGAGGCCAGGCGGGGAGCTGTCGAGAAGCTCGAGGCGATGCGCCGGTGGCTCAAGACTCTCTCGCATCCGGCGCCCTCGGCCGGCCTCCCGACTCTCACCGCTCCCAAGAAGAAATGAAACTGGGCGCCGTGGTCGCTGCGGCGGGGTTGTCGCGCCGGATGGGTCGCGAGAAGATCCTTCTTCGCTTCGGCGAAACCTCCGTTCTGGAGCGGGTCCTCTCGACGCTCGCGGCCGCCGGCGTCGCGGACCGCGTTGTCGTTCTTCGCCCGGGGTTGCCCGATGCTGACGAGCAGGCACGCCGTGCGGGAGCCTTCGTCGTCGTGAACCCTCGGCCCGAGGACGAGATGCTGCTCTCGATTCGAATGGGGATCGGAGAGCTCCCGGCCGACCTGGAAGCCTTCTACGTCTGGCCCGCCGACCATCCCGCGGTCCTGCCCGAAACGCTCGGCTTCCTCGCGAAGGAGGCCGGCCGCGACCGCGTCGTCCTGCCGACCCATCACGGCCGCCGCGGTCACCCGGCCCTGGTGGGTTCTGGCTTGATCGACGCGATCGCCCGGATTCCGGCAGGCGAAGGACTCCGTCATCTCTGGCACGCGGATCCTCAAATCGTGCGCGAGGTACCCGTCGAGGACCCCGGGGTGCTGCTCGACCTCGACACCCCCGAGGATTACGAGAGAGCGCTGAAAGAGGACGAAGGTGGAAGGACGTAGGACGTAGAGGTCCGACCCCCGCCGACCACGGTCCGATCACCCACCACCGACCACCTACCACCTACGTCCTCTTTTGTATCCCTTTCCCTTTACGCCCACCTCTCCCGAGAGGCATATGATTCCTTTCGTCACCGGAGGACCTCATGAGTGACGACTCATTCGACGAGAAGCCCGGATTCACCCGGCGAGACCTGATGCGCGGAGCGCTGGTCGGAGCGGTCGCGGCCGGCGTCGGCGGAAAGGTCGCAGCCGCGCCTTCGGCCGCCCTCGGGCCCGCACCTGTCCCGCTCGAGCTGATCATCAATGGAAAGCGGCATGCGCTGACCGTCGAGCCGCGCGTGCTTCTAGCCGACGCGCTGCGCGAGCGTCTCGGCCTGACCGGCACCAAGGTGGTCTGCGGGCGGGGCGCCTGCGGAGCATGTACGGTCCTAGTGGACGGACAGACCCAGTGCTCCTGCCTGCTTCTGGCTGCCGAAGTCGCCGGAAAGTCGATCACGACGATCGAGGGAGTGGCAGCGGACGGCCGCCTCTCGCCGATTCAAGAGGCCTTCATTCAAGCCGACGCGCTCCAGTGCGGCTTCTGCACGTCTGGAATGGTGATGTCCTGCAAGGCCCTTCTCGACCGCCATCCGCGCCCTTCCCGGACCCAGATTGCGGAGGCCGTGGCCGGCAATCTCTGCCGGTGCGGGACCTATCCGCACGTCTTCGACGCCGTCGAACGAGCGGCGGGAATCCGGACCGCGGAAGGCCGAAAGTGGGAGTCGGAAGGTTATGCCGAGTCCCGAGTTCCGAGTCCCGACCGACGTGATGCGAGGGGAGACCCCTCGCGCACCCCCGCTCTTCGGTCGGACGAACGAATCGACGCGGCTCTCGGCGACCTCGCTGAGCTCGAGGAGGCGTGAGATGAGCAAAGAAAAGCTGCGTCTCGGAACTGCCGGACATTTCGAGGAAAAGGAAGTCGAGGTTGCCGCCGGGGATCCTGTCCCGTGGGATCCGTCGACAAAGTTCTCGATTCTGGGCAAACGCACCCCTCGCCTGGACGCTACCGCGAAGACGACGGGACGGGCGCGTTACTCGATCGACCAGCGCCTGCCGGGAATGCTCTATGGAAAGATCCTGCGCTCTCCCCACCCGGCCGCGATCGTCAAGACGGTCGACCTTGCCGCCGCCCGAAAGATGGCAGGCGTGAAGGCGGCACTACCAATCGTGAAGGATGGCGAGAAGGTTCGCTTTGCCGGCCAGGGGATCGCCGCCATCGCGGCGGACACGCCCGAGCGGGCGATCGATGCCCTCTCCGCCATTCGCGTCGAGTACGAGCCGGTGCCGTTCGTCGTCGACCCCGAA
>Ga0207684_10000951_pt1 | contig 32617 bp, 19 predicted proteins | sample KBSK5501metaG_FD_184342 | JGI IMG/M metagenome (GOLD analysis project Ga0207684, IMG submission 184342) | Corn, switchgrass and miscanthus rhizosphere microbial communities from Kellogg Biological Station, Michigan, USA - KBS K5-50-1 metaG... | ecosystem: Host-associated > Plants > Roots >... | reverse complement strand
TGATTCTTGGCAGCGACGGCCGGACGGCGAGAACCCACGTGCCGATGAGGCTGGGCGGCGGCGTCGTCGTCCGCGAGCAACGCTGGGAGCGCGGACCGAGCGGCTGGAGGATCGTCGCGGAGCGCTAGGCGTGGCGGGTGCGGTAGATCGACCCAGAGAAGAGCCCGCTAACGTTTCCATTCACTGGCGGGATCCCGCCTCAGCAGTGCGAGCTCCCGGTCGTCGACGGGAAGGAAGTATCCGACCACGATCCCCATTGCGGCTTTCAACATCGCTCGTCCCGTGGGGTTGTCGTAGAGAGCCGTGACCTTGACCGTCTCTCCTGCATTGATCCGGTATCCCTGCGGGAAGACAATCACAGGAATCGAGCGTAACCGTCCGTCTGCATCGACATTGATGTCGAGCGTGGCGATGTGCTCGTTGCGCGTCGCATTGTCGAGCCGCAGCTGTCTCCCGTAGTCGTGGATGTGCCCGCCCACACCAAGAAGCTTGCCCGAGTAGACTACGGCGAGCTCACTCGATTTTACGTGACGTCCTGGTGGCAAATCGTAGACGGTCGGACCACAGTGAGAGACGAGAAACCACGCCGGGTAGACGTTCGTGAGGCGCGTGGCGTCGGGCAACGCATAGCGAATACGCACCTCCAAGTATGCGTTCGAGACTTCTTGATCGGTCGGATTGTGAAACATGGCGGCGACGACAATGCGCTGGCCTTTGGTCACGCGATACCCGACGCCGGACAACTGTGGCCAGTCTGAGAGCTCGCTCCCCGCCGCAAACAAGCGCTCTGGTTGTCGCGGGCAAATGAAATTGCGGCGGTCGATGTTCAGCAGCTCGACGTGATGAAGCAACTGCCCCGGGCGGGGCTTGCCATCCGCGTCGACCACGCGCGGCTCGTACGCGACATACCATGCGTCGAACGGCACAGAGATGGGCGCCACGGGCGGGCTCATATGCTCGGTGCTTGGAGACAGACCGATCGGGCCCAGGCGCACGGTGAGGACTCGGGCATCCCGATTGTCACGGAACTCGAGCTTTGCCTCGCTGCTGTTCGGAGGCTGCGCATGGTGGTGATGATGCTGCGCCGCGACTGGGGTTCCCCAGGATAGAACGGCCAACCAGATGAGCGGGCCCAGCATCCGTCCGAGTGTCCGGCCTATGACTCGCCTCGCGAGAACGTAATCTCCTCGGCCGTGTCGAGAAGCGACAGTCCATAGGCGCGGATCGGATGCGGCACGTTTTTCAGCGATTGCGGGCCGAGGTCTTCCGCCTTGAACTCGTGCCCGAGACGGGATCGTGTCTCCTCACTGATGACCACGATCCCGCCTTGTGCGACTGCGGCCAGCCGCGCGGCGATGTTGGTCGTCGGTCCGGACGCGGTGTATGTCCATCGGGTTCCCGCAGCGCCTTCGATCTTCGTCGCGCCGACCGACGCGACCCCCGAGTTCACCCCCACCTTCATCATGATGGGCTCGAGCCGGTCGCTCATCGCGGCATTGATCTCGATCGTCCGGCGCTGGATGCCGAGCGCCGCTCGCACCGCGGCGCGCGCGTGCTCCCGGGGGTCGCCCGCCTTGAAAATGACCATGAGCCCGTCCCCGGCCGTCTCGTTGACGTCGCCACCGTGCTTCATGATCTCGTCGAGGAAGGCGCCAAAATACCGCTCAACGAGCCGGTTGAGCTGATCGAGATCCATCTCCGCGCTCAACCGTGTATAACCCGTCATATCGGCGAAGACGACCGACACGTCGAGCTCGCGCTTGTCGAACACGGGCGCCTGGGGGGACTCCTCGATGAGCTCCTGAACGGTCTTCGGGACGAACTTCGACAGGTTGGTCTTGATGCTCTCGAGGATCTGGATGCGGCGAAGGCTTGCCTCGAGCTCTTCGGCGTAGCGGACGACCCTCTGGTGCTCCGTGGCATTCTGAATGGCGACCGCGGCCTGGTTGGCCATGGTCCCGAGGAGGTCGACATCCTCTCGGGCGAAGAAGTGGCCCGACTTCTTCTCTCCGACCGCGAGCACGCCCGTCACCCTGCCATGATAGACGAGAGGGATGGCGAGGCTCGCGTGCAGCCGTTCGAAGCCCTCGAGACAAGGATCCTTGACGTTGACGTAGTACGGATCCTCCTCGACCTCGAACTTCGTGATCAGTTTTCTCTTCTCGTGAAGCAGTTGTAGCAGGGGGTCATCGAAACCGACGACCGACGCACCCTCGCCCTCCGAGGGGGCATCATCGGACGACAAGAACGTATGGCACGTTCGTGTGTCCGGCTCGAGCACGACCACACCGGAGGCCTCGACGAACATCTCTGTGCGTACTGTGTCGACCACCTGTCTCACGATCTCGTCGACGTTCAGCATGGAGGTCAGCGCGTTGCTCACGACGGTGATCGTCTTCTTGTAATCCGAGCGTGCGCGGAAGAACACGCGATCCACGACCCGCTGGACGTTCTGGCTAACGGGATTGAACAAGAACACCACGACCACCGCAAACAACAGCGGATAGATGCGGTCGGCCTGTTGCCCGAACACCGGGTGCGCGATGGTATTCATAAGCGTCTGCATCGCCATGTACGCGAGACCCACGAGGGCTGTCATGACGCCGTAGCCGATTGCGCGCTTGATGTAGACGTCGGCGTCGAACAGATTGTGCTTCGCAATGGCGTAAGCGACGGTGGCCGGAAAGACGACGAGCGGGATCGCGATGAAATTCTGCTGGATCGGGACCCCGCCGAACAGCGACGCGGCGTGAGCCATCGCCGGGATGGGAAAGGCCAGCGCGGCACCGAACAGAATGACCTTGGCGCGCTGGCTGGCCAGAGCCGACGTTTTTGCGAAATATGCGCGAAGGCTTGCCGCCACGAGGGCGAGGGTGCCGAGAATGAGGTAGAAGAGTATAAGTCGATAAAACGTCACGAACGCGGGCTTCGGGTAAAGCGCGAGTAGCGGCACGATCAACAGGGTGGAGCCCACATAGGGCAGCGACTGCAGCCAGGGCCGTCGCTCTATCGCGGACCACTGCTCCGGGAAGACGAAGCTCAAATGGAACATCCCGCCCGCGAAAAATGCGAGCGCCGTCAAGTGCATGCGCACAAAGCCCAGGTGCGTGGCCAGCAGGTCGAACGCGCTGATGCCGTAGATCCCAACAAAGAACGAGACGAGCATGAACGCCCAGCTCGCCCGCGTGGCCGGCTTCAGCAAAAAGACGACGACACCGATCGACAGGTAGATGATACCGGCCAAGGCCATGAGACCAAACGTCAGAGCCAGATCGAGCCACGTGAACCGCATCGTGGCCATCATCATTTGGAATCGCCGACCGTCGCGCTCGATGAGATAGCTCAGCGGTTGCCCGGGCGGCGCCTTGCCGACGAAGGCATCCAATTCCTTGATCGAACTGACGGGCTCCCCGTTCACTGCGACGACCTTGTCGGGGTATTTCAGTCCCGCACCGATGCCGGTCCATGTATACCGGCCGATGTTGCCGATCACCATTCGCTCGTTGATGAGCGCGCCGGCGAATAGCCGATCGATCCACTGACCGCTCGCCACCGCGCAGATCAGCGTCGTCAACAGAGCAATCGCCAGCATCGAGAAGAACATGACGCGTGTACCGCGCGACATCAGAGAGATTCCCGGGAGCCGGGAGCGACGGCTCATATCACGAGGACGCCACTGCGTACTCGCCTCCGACGTGGCGGCGGCCGCCTGCGGTACCGGTTCGGCCGGGGGATTACGTGGCAACACGCTCGCTCACTTGCCAGAGTCGACGGAAGCGGTTCCGAACGCGGGACGGAGCTGCGGCGCCGCCGAGCATCAGTCCGACGGCCGCGAGCGGCCCGGCGGCAAACACGTCCCCGTGCTGCGTGTAAAATGTCCTGGTCGTCGTGATCGGCACGTCGGCTGTAAGCGCCCCACTGACGAACACGGCCTTCCCTTCGGCGTCGTGCACGCGGCCGATGACCCGTCCGAGTGGATCGATGACCGCCGAGATACCGGTGTTCGCCGCTCGTACGACGGCGATCCTGTGCTCGGCGGCGCGGAATACGCTCATCGCCAGGAACTGACGCGGCGCAGCCGTCTCACCAAACCACGCCTCATTCGTCGCATTCACGATGAGGTTGGCGCCGCGCTTGACGAACTCGCGGACAAGGTCCGGGAAGATGTTCTCCCAGCAAATCGTCGCACCGACCGCGAGGGGGCCCACGGCGAAAACAGTATAGTCCTCAGCGGGGACAAACGCGCCGAACGCCGGAACGATCGTCCGCGGCCACTGCACCAGACCCGGCACCGGCTCGTACTCGGCGAACGGCACGAGAATGATTTTGCGATATTGGCCGGCGATGTCCCCCCCGGGCCCGAAGAGCACCATGCTGTTGTAGTGCTTGGTCCGGAGCGCCTGATTGCTGAACTTCGCGTATTCCGAGCTGCCGACGAGGAGATAGGCGCCCGTTTCGCGAGCGACGGCGGCGACCTGTTCTCGCAGCGTGGGGTCGTGCAGGACATCGCCTGGAACAGCGGTCTCGGGCCAGACGATCATGGCCGGTCGCTGCGAGGCCACCTCGCGCGTGAGTTTCGCGTGCTCCGCGAGGATCTCCTGACGGTACCGGCGATCCCATTTACGATCCTGAAGAATATTGCCCTGAACGATCGCGATCTTCATCGTCTCGGCTTCGCGATAGCGAGCGATTACGGCGGCGCCATAGCAAAATGCGCCGATCAAGAGAATGGACGCGACGATCACTGAGCGCGGCACCCGTGGCCGATGTGCCGCCGATTGGCCGAGGCGACGAGCATCGAGTAGTGCCTGCGCGATGGCCGTGTTGACCAGAACGATCAGAAAGGAGAGCCCGTACACACCAGTCAGCGAGCTCAGCTGCACCAGCGCCAAGGAGGCGTGCTGGGACTGGCCTAGGAGCAGCCACGGCAGACTGAGGAAGCCGACGTGCGAGCGAAGATACTCGACGGTTACCCAAACACACGGGGCGACGAGGGCCAGCGGAAGCGAGGTGCGGCGGCGAATCAAGGCGACGCCCAGCCCCCACACCGCGAGGTGCTGCGCGATGTAGAAGCCCGCGAGGACGCCGGCGAAGAGCTTGAACGTCGGAACGATCCAGATCCAGTACGACATGCCGAGGACAAAGGCGACGCCGGCGAAGCACGTGAGCAGGTATGCCTGCACAGGCGTCTTGCCATCGATTGCGAGCAGCAGCGGGACGAGCGCTACCCAGGCGAGAATTCCCAGGTCGAAGTTGGGAAAGCTGAGGATCAGCATGGTCCCGCCGAGGAGAGAGGGCAGGAGGTCAGAAAAGATGGTCCTCGCGCTCATATCACCTCGTGAATCGATATCAGCGCGCCGTGGGCTAAACGACGCGTGCCATCCTTTCTGCACGATGAGACAACTCAGTGCGCGGCGATCGTACGACCGTCGTGGCGCACTCCTCCGCTATGGAAGCACGTAAATCGTGAGCTTGTCGACGATAGCCGTCCAGTTCAACGTGCCGGGGATCTGGCTGAGATCGAGCTGGTCGATCGACTGGCAGAGCACCGGCTGGCCGCTGGGGTTATTGGAGCTAGCGTTGGTGATGACGCAGAGCTTCAGCGTGTTCGACGGGGGACCTGGCTTTTGCGGAATGCCAAATACTGTGAAGATATCCCCGGACGTCGACGACGGGTCGCGATTGATGATGTTGCACATGACGTCTTCGGCGCTGACGATCGGACCTGGAATGTTGTTGGTCGCCTGGAAGATGGCGGTCGTGTTCTTAAAGGTCAGTGTCAGCGTAGCGGCTACGCTCTGCGCGGGATTCAAACCGGTCGGCCCAGCCCAACCGCTGATCGTGATCGCTGCCGAGCCTTTGATCTTGGCTGCATTCTTGAGATCCGCGAAGGTTGTCACCACACACGATTCACCGCCACCCGCCGCGTGGATCTCGGCGGCGAGCCCGGAGATGACCACTGCCATAGTGACAGCCGTGACGATCAGCTTCATGATGCTCATTCGTCGTCCCTCCGCTGTGCGCCTCTTGTCACCTTTTAGCTGCAAAGCGCGAAGCCGTGAGTAGAGACACCCGCTCGCGCCGAACATCACGGGTCGCGCAGCTTCGCGCCGCCTGTGATCGTCGCATTCGAGACCGTCGGGATCCTGAACGTGTTGAACCCGCTGGTGCTTCTGTCGATGACCTGGACGAAGTCTTTGTCCAGCACATACCCGGTTCCGGCACAGTCGTGGTTCGTGCACGTCCCGAGCGTCGGCTTCTGCTTCAGGCCGTGCATATACTCCATCGTGAGATAGAACCGCATCACCTCGGCGACCACGCGTCGCTCCGCTTCTGCGCGGGTCGTTCCCCCATCACCCTCGGTGAATACGGTGTTCCACGTCTTGCCGCCATCGGGCGTCGTCTGGATGCGAAGCTTCCGCGTCGACAGCCCCTTGGGGATCAACCCAACCGCGCCAAGGGTCGGGTCCGCGTTCCGCATCCGGAACTCGATGCGCTTCGAGTAGATCGTGCAGCTCAGCGTGTCGTCCGGTGTCGTCCATCCCGACAGCGCGAAGATGGACGTGGAGCTCGTGTCGAGCGACTCGATGCAGCGGAGACCTTTCTGGTCGGCAGCGCCGATGCGCCACGCTCCAGCTGCGACGGTCGAGGGGGAGAACGCCGTGTCGACAGACGCGACCGCGTTCGCTTGATCCGTGAGGGCGGTGATTATTGCGTGACCAGTGCCCCCACTCACCACCGTGACGGCTGCACCGACATGACTGTCATTGAAGACCTTTGATCCAGCCGTCAAGATGTTCCCCGACACCGTGAGCGTCGTGTTCGGGCGCTCCGAGAGGGCGTAGACGGCATTGGAGGTGATGAGTCGATCGAGGTCGGCTGGCGGGGTGTTTACGAACGTGAGATCGAGATCTCCTGTCACGGGGTTGAACGCACAGTTGAAGAAGCTATCCGTCCACTCGTTTGTGGGACCGTGATTGGCGGGTGCACCGGACGGGAAGCCGACGGGATGGACGCGAGGGCCAGGCACGGGGCTGTTCGCCCCGGGGGGGATCACATTCTGGAGGTTGACGAAGAGAGAGAGTCCGTTCGACGGGTCAGGCACGTACGCGTTCGGTCCGGTGAGCAGTGAGACAAGCGAGAGGCTCGGGCCACAGCCCGGATTGATCAACGCGACGAAAACGTCGCGCTCGTTATGATGTAGCCGTATGTGTTGGCCATTAAGTATGATGCCTCGGTACTCGTCGAAGTTCGAGATGCCGTCGTTGTCGTTGTCACCGGTGGCGACGATGCTACCCGGCCCGCTCGCCGGCCCGAACTTCGCCTCCCAGAGGTCCGGGATCCCATCGAAGTCGCTGTCCTGGGGAAGAATGAACGTGTACACGACCCCGGCGGCGTCCGTCGCCCGCACAACCGCCATTCCTCCGCAGTCGTTGGACGTTAGTGTCGATCCGTTCAGACTGAAGTCCGCCTGATAAGGCGTTGGCTCAGAGAGGTTCGTGCAGACGCCTGGGTACGCCGATGTCCGCAGTTGCCCGGCTTGGATGGGGTTGAACGGAGCTGCCACAGCGGCACAGGAAGTGTTCGCCGACCCGTCGGGACAGATCAGGGTCAAGGTCACTGGATTGGCGGCCCCGTTCACGGCTATCGTGACAGTCGACAGCGGTGACTGCAGCAGTGCAGGCTCAGGCAGCCAAGGATCTGTCGAGAGAGTGATGTAAACCGATGATGTATTCGGGACCGGGATAAAGGGAGCCGGTCCGCCTGGATTGCTGATCGGAAAGATCTTCGTTTGTGCTTGCGCGAGGCCGACGCCGGTCGCAAGCCATGCGGAGACTGCCACCACGAGAGCCACGACTCGGATGGTCATTTCCTCACTCCTTCGCCTGCGCTTGCTGTTCATCGTCTATCACTTGATGTTGAGCGTCTTCGTTCCGACTACGGAACCTGCCGGGAAGTCGCTCGAACTTCCAGGAAGCCCAAAGTAGACGGTCGGATTGAGCGCCTTGACGATGTACAGGATAGGCGCCGACGAAGTGGGCAGCCCGACCGTGCAGCGCCCCGAGGAGTCAGTGACGCATAGCGCGATCTCTCCCTGCCGATTCTCGTAGATCTGCGGGTATTTGCTCGAGGGAGGATTCTTGTCGCCATTCGTCCATTGCAAGAAGGAGGGGCTACTTCGGTCGAAAAGGCGGACGACGGCTAGGGGAAGCGGTGTCTTGTTCCGCGTCACCAGAATCTGGACCGCCGCCGGGCACCCGGTCCCACCCGCATTGCCCGGGAGGCCCGGACACTGATCACCGCCCGGAGTTGAGATGACTCCACCCGTCGAGGTGAAGAAGAACGGACTGACCGGCTCCACGTACGTGCGGATCGGAGCACTGAGACATTCGGTGCCCGTGCAGGGCGAACCGTCTGCGTTGGCCGTCGGGTCGGTGATCGAATTCTCCGCCGTGCATTCGGCCCTGTAGTTCCCGTCCGTGACGTGAAACAGCTGACACAGATTCCCGCGCGCGTCGAAGGTTGCCGTCTGGCCCGCCGGGATCAAGAAGAGATCGCCGTCGGGCGGATTGCCACTGATCTGAATCGTCGTGCCCGGCGCGCCATGAAGGCTGTTCGGCTGGATCTCCTGACCGGTGTCGACGTTGAAAAGTCGGCAGTTCCAGTGCTTGAGGAAGTCCGTGGGGCGAATCACGAACGTGTCCGTGGTCGCTGGGTTGAACGTGAGGTTCAACGTGATGTCGCAGGTGGAATTGACACTCTTAACGCTTGCCGTTTGCGCACCGGGATCATTGACTTTGATCGACACCGTCGCTTGAGGATGGGAGTCAGGGAAGAACGGCGAGTTCAGTTGGTACGTGAACGTGTCGACACCTGTGAAGCCGGTGTTCGGCGTGTAGGTGAAACTCCCATCAGGATTTAGCGTGGCCGTCCCATGGAAGGGGCCACTGACCTTTACGGCGGTAGTCTGGTCAGTTGCCGGGCTCGTGATCTGGTCAAAGGTGTCGTTGGCGAGGACGCCGGGCGCCGAAACCGTGAGCGCGGTGTTGATATCGGTCGTGTACGTATCGGAGAACGCAACAGGGGGCACTGGGCTATCGATCCTGATATATCCGCGCCCCCCGAAGAACGGGCTTGTGATGACTTGGATCGTTATGGCGTGAGAGCCAGCGGGCAGCCTGAAGGCCCCGCTGCTGTAGGTGGGATCCAAAAACGCGGCAGCAGGTCCCTGCTCGTCCTGGCCTGTACCTGAACACGGAACCGTTGGAACGAAGAGCGTCGTCCCGATCACAACCGGCTCAATGGTCCCATCGAACACCTTGAATTGGTCGCCCCGACAGAAGTCGTCCGTGATGCGAAGGATCGTATCCGTCCCGCTCGAGAACGTGAACGGGATCGGAGATCCTTCGCCGTCGAGATTTGCGAAAGGCTGTGGTCCCGAACCCCAGAAGAAGGCGGGTGGGACTGCGATTGACGTCGCATACCAGCCAGCATTGATGGTTATCGGTGGATCTCCGCTCGGGCCACCACTGCCGTTCGGCCCAGCAGCGCCGGCGAGTTCGCAGCTCGCCAACATCACGATCGCGACAACGCTGAGGATTCGGCCGAATCGACCGACCGTACGGGTGTGCGTGCCTCTCGAACGGAAAGCCGCCGGCCACGAGATTCGCGAGAACGCAGCAAAGAATGTTCGCATGCTCAAGTCCTCGGCTTTCAGTAGTGGTCCGTCTGGAGTCGACGATCATCGGCTACCGACGCCTGAGCGGTCGTTCGAGCATGATGTACGCTCAGTTCCATCGGTCAGTCAGGGTCGGTCCGTGGAGCGTCAAAGGATCGTCAACAGAACTAGCGGCGAACAGATCGCTCGAGGGTATAACTGTCGACCGCGCGCCGGGGGAAAGCGCCTTAAAAATCCTGTTCAAAACCTCACCGCCGGCGGCGGCCCGAAACACTTCGCAGCTTTCGGGCCTAAACAGGCCACCGAGCGGCGCGGAGTATGCGGCGACTGGCGCTGTGTGTCAATAGCAACCTTTTATTCTCGCAAACAATTTTCTGGTCCGACCGTTTTTTCCCAACGAGGAAAAAGTCAGTTCCACCAGCTGTCGTCGCTCATGGTCATGGGAAACACCCGGATGTTTGACCTGCAGTTCCCGACACGTTGGTCAAGGGTCCGGTCAGACTCGAATTCCCGCTGCAGCGGACTCCGACGCCTGTAGCGCCATTGCCACGCACTGTTGATGGCGTCGCTTCGTTGGCGATGTCGATCGAGCTGAGTGTTCCGACCTGCGCACCGTCGCCGCCTGGGCTGATGACCGACGACGTGTCGCGTAGGCGTACGATTGAGCCCAGATTCGCAGCAATGCCGCTGGTCGTGGGCGGACCGCCCCCATTGGCGCCGGTGCTCGTGGTGACCGTCGACGCTCTCAACTCGATGACGCCGTTCTCGAAAGCCTGGATTGCAGCTCCGCCGTTATCAGAGATCGTGGCGTCGCGCACGAGAATCGTGCCGCCCTGAAACGCGAAGATTCCGCCCCGCGTCGCGTCGCTGTTGCCATTGAACCCGATGAAGTTGTGCGTCGGGAGGCTTCCGAAATTGGGATCGCCGATGAACACCGATCCTGCCCGCGCGAACACGCCGCTCGCCGCATTTCCCTGGATGGTGTTGTTGCCGGCCAGAGTGGCCGCAGCCTGGAAGACTCCGATGCCGAAGCGGCCGAGTCCCGCGGTGGCGTCGGTGCCATTGCCCGCAATCGTATTGCCGCCGATAAACGCGGAGCCGCCGATGGCGACGTGAATCCCGTTGCTGCCGTTATTGGTGATCGTGTTGCCCGAGTAGGCGCTACTGTCGTTCCGGATTCCGATGCGCGCACTTCCCGCGTTCGTGACGATGATGCCGGTAAGGTCGTTCAGTGTCACCGTGCTATCCAGAATCGTCGCGTTCGCGCCTTCCACCGAGATGCCGTGATGATTGCCCTGCACAGTCACGCCGGCGATCAAGGCGCCGCTCCCCTGGCCAATCTCTGCGCCGCTGCCGCGACCGACAAAAATACCCGTGCTAGCGTTGTTGGTCACACTCCCACCCACCACGATGCCGGCCGAGTTGTCCGTAATCACGAGGCCATTGGTTCCGTTGTTCGTGATCGTTACCGCCTTGACGGTCTGAGTGCCGGCGAAGTCCTGTCCGACGCGCAGATGCGCACTGCGGATACCGAGAAGACCGATCGCCGTATTGGCGGTGACCGTACTATTCGTCACGACGAGTGTTGCGGCATTTGCCGCAGTCCCTCCATTGCCGTTGTTGTTCTGGATGAGGCACTGATCGACCGTGATGGTGCTGCCGTAACTGGCGATCACGCCGTTGCTTGTATTCGACTGGATAACACAGCTAGTCACGTCGACCGTCGCGCCGCGAATGGCGTTCAGCCCGTTCGTGCCTCCTGCGATCGTGATCCCGTTGCTGAAGACGCCGTCGACAACGAGGCGGCGAGCGCCGTCGAGAAGGACGGTCGGCCGACTGGGATCGAGCGCCTGAATTGTAGCGAAGTTAGCGCCATCGGTCCGAATGGTGACGTCATCCTGGGTGATTGTGACGTTTTCCGTGCACGTCCCTCTCACGGTGATGACCTTCAGGCCCGACGCCAGTGCCCCGGCGATCGTCCCCCCGGCGCCACAGTCCACCACTTGAGGTGGCTTTGCGGGTGGAGCGGCATCGGTGATCGACGTCGCGACAGAGGATAGGAGAATCGCGAACGCGATGGATGTGACGCCCAGTCTCACAGGTCCGGGTTGCATGTGACACCTCACAGAAAGTGTTCACTGCATGCCGCGGCATCCGCACAGGGTGAGAATCGAGTCGGTCCGCTCCCCTCCCTCGCTCTAAAACACCACCTGAAGCCCAACGCTGATGTAGCGTGATTTCAGAACCTGGCTCGGCGAGCCCAAATTCGCCGGGCCGGAGCCGGCGAACCGGTCGCGATAGGAGACCCACGCGTTCATCGGAATCGGGAAACGCCCCTGCATGTAGGCCGGCACCGTCGAATACGCGAGCTCGATGATGTAGAGCTGCTCCGTCGAGTCCGTATCCTTTTCCGCGAAATTCTGTGGAAATCCGGGCGGGCCCGAGACTCGGTCCTCGAGCTTGAACCCGTAGCGGTACAGCGCCGAGATGACGAGCGGCGACCAGATGATGTAACGACCACTCACCTCAAACTCGAACTTATCGCCGATGTCGCGCGTGACCCGCGCCCGGCTCGTCGGCAGAGAGTTCTCGGGGCCCGTTCTGATCGTCACGTCGTCTGGAAGAACCCAGTCGTAACGGAACGTGAAGTCGAGTATGACGTCGCCCGTCCGCGAGATGGGAAAGCCGGGGGGAGTGGGGGTCGGCTGCCACAAGTTGCTGAGAACGAAATCATTGTGGAAGCGCGCCAACAGGGCGTACGCGCCTGTGCTCCAGAAGATGTCCGCAAGATTGTCCGGGTCGTCCGGCCGCCCGGTGGGAAACCGCACACCGCCGCCTACGGCGAGGCGCCAGTCTTCGGTCCTCAGATATTGGTACTTTGCCCCGAGGGTGATATCGCCGAGGCCATCGGCGGTGAAGTCCTTGACCGGTTTGAAGCCGAAGCCTGGGATTCCGGAGAGGCCCGGCCCGAGAAGCTGCTGCACGTCCTGTGTCGTAAACCGTCGTGTGTTCGGGCACGCGAGTGGAAGCACTGGGGCCGGTATGGCACACGGCCCAAGTCCAGGGCCGGTTCGCAAGCCCACATTGGCGCTGGAGCCCGGACCTGAGTTCACTTCGGCTTGGACGTCGTTGTGGACCCAGTAATAAGGAACGTCCACGCCGACGGTGAGGCGATCGGTGATGCCGTACGCGGCGGTCAACGAAAGGATGTCGTAGGAATATTTGAAGTGCACGGTCGCGTCGCCAATACTCGCTCGGCCGCCAACCAGCGCATTCAATGGAGAGAGGCTAGAAAAGACAGAGCTGTCTAGAGCCCGATTGTCAAATGCGCTGGCCAATGGCTCCGCCTTGCCGTTCGGGCCGAACCGATCCTCGATCGGAAAGAAGAATCTATTCTCTACCGCAACGCTCGTTCGGCCCTTCGGCAAGACGTAGGCGTCGTCAGCGTTCGCCACAGATCCAGACGTGAGCGCGAGGCAACCGACGATCAACATGACGAGCATCGCAGCCACGATGACGTCCCCCGTCGGATCGGTGTGGTCGATTACAGCGCGCCGAAACTACCTGACATGTGCTCGCGGATCAACCGAAAACTGCACTCACCGGACGGAACGAGCTTCGGCGATCGAGGGACAGGGCGAGCAGACGTGTCGCGGACTGGAACTGTCAATGCGACGTCAATACAGTGGTGTGAGACCGCTACCGGCGACGACGGCTTTGGCGCGTGATGACGCGCCGCGGGACGAGGCAGAAGCGATACCCTTCGAAGATCGCGACGACGTAGAAGATGACGTGCATCGGTCGGAACGAGCGCTTTCTTCATCATGATGATCGCCCGCAAGTTGCCGACGGCGCAGCCACCGAGCGCCAAGACAGCGCCCATGATGCCGAAGGCCGTATGGCGACCGCCCCCAACCGACGAAGAAACCGACGCTCACGGCCATCCAGCCGATCTCAAAGCCCGCAATACGGTGATCAGCGCCGATGTTCCCGCGCCGATGGCCGCGGCAGCCAGGCCTCAGAGCGCCGAATTGCGCAAGAGCTCGACGTAGAACCGGACGAGCCCGGCATAGGCGTCAACCGCCAGGCGCTCGTTGACGCCATGGATGCGCGTCAGGTCCTCGGCGGTGAAGCGGAGTGGTCGAAACCGATAGACCGCATCGCTGATGTCGAGGAAGTGCGAGCTGTCGGTGCGCACCACGGCCAGCGCGGGTGCCACGAGCACGCCGGGGAACACCTGGCGGATCGTCGTCGCGATCATGCGATAGCTGGCGGACGCCGTCGTTGAAACGGCGCTTGGCTCTTCCTGCTTTATCAGCCTCAGCTCAATTCGGGGATCGTTAACTATGCCGCGGATGGACTGCATAACCTTCGCCGCCGTCTCGCCCGGCAGGATGCGGAAGTTCACGAGGGCGGTGGCCGCTTTCGGCAGGACGTTATCACGCGTGCCGCCTTGGACGACCGTGACGGCCGTGGTTGTGCGGACGATGGCGTTGGACGCGGGTGCCGCCGCAAGCCGGCGCACGATAAGGGGCGAGAACATCCACAGGTTGGCGAAGAGCATTCGCTGCAAGAACGGCATCTCGCGTGTGACGGTAGCGAAGAGGTCTGTGACGGGCGGCTTGAGCGCCGCCGGCAGCGGATGTGCCTCGATGCGATGGAGAGCAGTGGCCAGGAGGCCGATAGCCGTGTGCGCTGGCGGCATCGATGCGTGGCCCCCGGCGCCGCCGGCGCTCAGCTCGATGGTCAGCCAGCCCTTCTCGGCGGTGCCGACGAGCGCCACGGGAGCGCGCACGCCTGGAACCAGGCGCTCCCCGATCACCATGCCCTCGTCAAGCACGTACTCGACTGCGATCCCGCGCGCCTTGAGAACCGCCGCGATGCGCTCGGCGCCGTCATGGCCGCGCGACTCCTCGTCATGGCCGAAGGCGAGATACACCGTCCGAGCCGGCCGAGCGTTTGCCTGGACGAGATATTCCACGGCCTCGAGGATTCCCAGAACGGCGCTCTTGTCGTCGATCGATCCTCGGCCCCAGATATAGCCATCCGCGATGCGGCCCGAGAACGGCGGCTCGATCCATTCCCGCTCGGCCGCCGATTCGACCGGGACGACGTCGAGGTGCGCCATCAGCAAAATGGGCTTGCGCGTGGCGGCGTTACCCGGCCACGTGTACAAGAGGCTATGGTCGTTGACGACCTCGCGGCGCAGGGCGCGGTGTACCCCGGGGAACGAGGCGCGAAGGAATTCGTGCAGTGCGAGCAGCGGCTTCGCGTCCAGCTGGTCCGGCTGGGCAGGCGCCACCGTCTTGAAGCGCACGGCCTCCGCCAGACGCTGCGCTGCCGCCATCTCATCGAAGACGATGGCTGGCGCAGGATCGACGCGAATCTGACGGCTCTTCGTGCGCAGCGTGTTGATGAGCAACACAATCAGAACCACGGCAACGACGCCGCCGCCGATCCCCAGTGTCACGTGACCGTTGCCGTCGCGCACCCGGGCCCGCGCGGGTCGCGCTGCTGCGGTCGCTTCCGGTCCCGCGGGATGCCGGGGTCACGGGCCGCTGACGGCCCCATCATTCGCCCGAGTTCGCATTTCGCAGCAGCTGGACGTAGAACCTGATCATCTCTGCGTAGCCGTCAACGCTGATCCGCTCGTTGGTTCCGTGGATACGGTCGACATCACCGGGCGTCATCCTGAGGGGCCGGAATCGAAATATCGCCTCGGTGATCTCCGCAAAATGTGCGCTGTCGGTTCGTGCAGGCAGGAGCCCCGGCGCAACAACGGCCTCGGGATAGAGCTGGTTGATCGTTTGCGTGATCGTCTTGAATCCGGGCGAATCAGTGGCCGAGACGACACTCGGCTCTTCTCGTTTCAGGGGTTCGATGGAGATGGTTGGGTCCGCGACGACGCGCTGGGCATAATCCATGACGGTCGTCGTCGTGTCGCCCGGAAGGACCCGGAAATTGACGACCGCAGTCGCGAACCGGGGCAAGACGTTGTCGACCGTTCCGGCTCTGGTGATCGTCACCGCGCTCGTCGTCCGAATGAGGGCGTTGGTCGTTGGCGACTGCCCCAGTTTGTACTTCACCGCCGGACCGAAGAGCCATAGGTTGGCAAAGACCAGGCGCTGCATCCATGACGTTTCCGGAGAGATGCGGAGAAAGAACTCGTTCACTGGCGGGTTGATGGCAGCGGGCATCGGATTCGTCTCGAGACGCTGGATGGCGGCGGCCAGCGCGCCTACCGCGGTGTGCCGTGGCGGAATGGACGCATGGCCGCCGGGTCCCTCAGCCCTTAGCTCCAGCGTCAGCCAGCCCTTCTCGGCGGTACCGATAACGGCGACGGGCCGAGCCATTCCGGGCACGATGCCATCGACGACGAACAGTCCCTCGTCGAGCACATACTCGAACGTCACCCCGCGTGACTTCAGCAGCTCGGCGATCCTGGCGGCGCCCTCGCGGCCTCGCGTTTCTTCATCGTGGCCGAAGGCGAGGTACACCGTCCGGCGCGGTTGAAATCCCGCGTCCGCAAGGAAATCTACGGCCTCGAGGATTGCGAGCACGGCGCTCTTGTCGTCGATCGTGCCCCGGCCCCAGATGTGGCCATCGGAGATGCGGCCGGCGAACGGTGGCTCGACCCACGCGGCCTCCGTGCCGCGCTCGATGGGGACCACGTCGAGATGGGCCATGAGGAGAATCGGCTTCAGCCGTGGATCCGTGCCGCCCCAGTGGTATAGGAGGCTGTTGGTCCCGACGACTTCGCGGGACAGCGCCCGGTGAGCATGGCGGTACGACTGCCGGAGGAAGCGGTGGAGGCCGGTGAACGCGGCCGCGCCGGGCGATCGATTACCCTCGACAGCCGTCGTCTTGAAGCGCACCGCCTGTGCCAACCGCTCGGCCGCACCCGCCGTGTCGACTGCGGTTATCGTCGCGGGCGGCGGTGCATGCTCGCGAACGCGAGGCGCGACCACCACAGCGCGCGCCACCACCACGCCGCACAGGCTCACAATCATGACAGCCGCGACAACCGCCAATCCTGCGACGCCCCGCCGCGTGCCCGTCATCGCGGGTGCAGGAGTTCTGTCTCATCGACGGTCGCCCGCACCTCCGTCCCACGCCAGTCCCCGTACAGGCCATATTCCGCCATCGCTCGGCACTCCGACGGATCGGGCCGCGCGACGGTGCCCACGAGGTAGTCCGCCAGAGGCAAAACGACGTTGAAGTTTCGCCCCGGATAGACGTGGTGCAGGTAGTGATGCCGGTTGAGAAACCGGAAGACGCGGTGATGGAACCACCAGCGGTTGCTTGGAATGTGCATCTCCACGTGCAAGGCGTTCCACGTGAACATATAGATCGTGATCATCGATGCGAGCGCCAGCGATCCGACGGGTTCGATGAGGAGGTAGACCACGTGGAGCGGTGCGACGAAGAGATTCGAGGACACCAGATCGGACACGTGGAAGCGCAGGTTCAGCAGGCGTCCGTGCTGGTCAGGCTCGTGATCATAGGTCTTGTAGAAGACGGCGTGATGGAGCACGGCGTGGTTGCGGAAAGCAGCCTCGAAATACGGGACCAGCCGATAGATGAACGCAGGCAGCGATCGGCGGTGCATGATGGTGCGATGCACCCACCACTCGACAAAGCTCCACACGATCATGTTGACGACGAACAGCCCGATGAAGTGGGCGACGGACGACGCCGCGATCATCGTTCTTCATCGGGAACGTCGATGGCGGCAAGGAGCGGCTCTCTGAGCTCGATGCCGACGCCGTCATCACTGATGGTGCGGACTTCCCCGACGACGGGGCCGAGACCGCTCAAGCTGAGGATCTCGATCCTGTACGCTTCGCCGATCTTCAACAGCGCGTCGGGGACGGAGACGAGACGGAGGCCGTGCACGCTCGCATCGACGGCTCGGCCCTCGTACTTTTCCTCGCCGATCCACAGGCGCACCGGCCACGAAACGGTCCGGCGGCGATGCCGTCGCAGGGCCGCGTGGTCGCCGGCGGCCAGCCGGTCTTGCCGATCGGCGTGGATGCGGTAGACGTGCACCGGCTGCGCAACATTCTTCAACGCCTGCGGTCCGAGGTCCTCGGCGTCGACGTCGCCGCCTAGCCGCTGGTGCGTTTCCTCGCTGAAGACGACGAAGCCCCCTTCGCCGAGCGCGGCGAGCCGGGCGGCGACGTTCGTGGTGGGGCCGGAAGCCGTGTAAGTCCAGCGCGTACCGGAGGCGCCTTCGATCTTGGTTGCGCCGACGGACGCGATGCCGGAATTGACGCCGACGTGCATCTCGATCGGCTCGGACTGTCCTCGCAGCTCGGCGTTGATCTCCGCCGTCCGGCGCTGAATGCCCAGCGCGGCCAGAACGGCGGCGCGGGCGTGCCGGTGCGGCTCGGGAGCCCGGAAGATGACCATGAGGCCGTCGCCCACGGTTTCGTTCACGTCGCCACCGTGCTTGACGATCTCGTCGAGGAACGCGCCGAAATACCGTTCGACGAGCCGGTTGACCTGCTCGAGCTCCATCTGGGATGACAGGCGCGTGTATCCCGTGATGTCGGCGAAGACCACCGAGACGTCGACCTCCCGCTTTTCGAAGGAGGGGGCGTCGGGAGACTCCTCGATCAGGTCCTGGACGGTCTTGGGCACGAACTTCGCGAGGTTCGACTTGATGCTCTCGAGCGTCTGGATGCGCCGCAGGCTTTCCGCGAGCTCTTCGGCGTAGCGGACGACCTCCTCGTGCGCGGTCGCGTTCTGAATGGCGATCGCCGCCTGATCCGCCATCGTGGTCAGAAGGTCGATGTCTTCGCGTGCGTAGAACTTGCCGGACTTCTTGTCGCCCAGCGCCAGCATCCCTGTGACCTGTTGCTGGCTCTTCAGGGGGATGGCGATGGTAGTCCGCATGGCGGTGAACCGCTCGACGCAGCCTGCCCTGATTTCCTCGTACTGGGGGTCTTCCTCGATCTCGTATCGCGTCACGAGCGTCTTCCGCTCACGCAGGAGCGCGAGGAGTGGATCGTCGTAGCCGATCGCCGGCGGCTCGGTGGCCACCGATGAGCCGTCTCCGGTATCACCGACGAAGAAGGCGCCGACCTCACGGCTGTTGCGCTGAACGATCACGATCCCGGCAGTCTCGACGAACATCTGATCGTGCACGGTTCGAATGACCTGTCTGATGATCTGCTCGAGATTGAGCATCGACGTGAGGGCGTTGCTGACGGAGCTGATCGTCCCCTTGTAGTCGAGGCGCTTCCTGAAGAAGATCCCATCGACCTGACCCTGGACCCACTGTTTGATCGGATTGAAGAAGAACACGATCAGCACGGCAAACAGGATGGGGTACACGGTCTCCGCGTGCCTGCCGAAGAGCGGATCCAGGATGATATTCTTCACGAATGTCTGCGCGGAGAGGTAGCCGATACCGACGACGGCCGTCATGGAGCCGTAGCCGAGTGCCCGCTTGATGTAGACATCGACGTCGAAGAGGTTGTGACGCGCGATCGCGTATCCCATCGACAACGGGAAGGCAAACGCCGGTATGACGATCAGGTTGAACGGCACGCCGATCTTCGCGAGCAGCACCAACGGCATGACGACGGTGGGCGGCAGGAATGCGAGAGCGGACCCGAACAGAATCACCCGCGACCTCTGTCGCGCGATCACCGAGTGCGAGCGCCAGTAGACCCGCGCGCTCGCGATGACGATGCTGCTGGCGCCCAGGATGGCATAGAGACGCGCGATGCTGATCTCGCGCAGCAGCCGCGCATGGGTGCCCAGAACCGCCTCAGGGTTCGCTCCGCCGGCGGCCAGCGCGCGGATGTCTACGAGCATGTAGACGCCGAGCACCGCCGAGACCAGATACGGCACGAACTGAAGCCACGGCCGCCGGGTGACGAGCGCCGTTCGTTCCGGAAACAGCAGGCTCAAGTGCAGAAGGGCGGCGGGGTAGACGGGCTGGGCGAGCACGTTGAGCGCGTAGAGCCACACGAAATGGGGCGGCAGCTGAATCGGGAGCCCACCGATCATGTAGCTGCCGAGCGAGAGACAGAAGATCGAGAACGCCCAGCTCGCCGCCGTGTCCGGGCGCAGGAAGTAGACGACGACGGCCACGAGGCAGAAGAATACCCCGGCCAGAAAGAGCGGCCCGAACAGCTTGACGAAGTCTGCCGACGTGAACGTGGAGACGGGCACGTCGGCGACGAAGGAGGTGCCCTGCCGATCCAGCGTGTAGACGATCGACTCGCCGATCCGCGTGCGGTTCACGATCTCCTGCACTTCCGCGGAGGTTCTGACCGGCACGCCGTTGACTTCGCGGATGATGTCCTGATACCTCGCCCCGGCGCTGTACCCGGGCCAGTCGAGGGATCCGACCGAACCGACGTTACGGAACGGATACATGAGGAAGCCGGGGAAGGGCTGATCGATCGCTCTCACGACGATGACGAGACACGTGGTTGCGATGGCGGCCATGATGACGACCAGGATCGCGAAGACGATGAGACCGCGCGGCCGACGGCGCCGATGGTGCGCGCGTGGCGCGGCGTTGGTTGGAGCCGACGTCTGTGCCGGAGCCCCGTTAATTGCGACGGCCATCTGCACCACCGCCTCGTTGCCGGGCCAGACCGACTGCGATCAGGGCAGCCACAAGCACCATCTGGACGAAGACGAAGACGTCGCCATGGCGTGCATAGAACGTCGGCGTCCGTGAGACGTGCACGTCGTGGGCGAGCACGCCATCCACGAAAAGCTCACGCCCGGCGGAGTCTCTCACTCGATCGACGATTCGGCCGTACGGATCGATGAAGCTCGATATGCCCGTGCTCGCGGCCCGAGCAATCGAAACGCGGTTCTCCGCCGCGCGCACGGCGCTCATGGCTAGCAGCTGGTAGGGCGCCGCGGTTGCCCCGAACCAGCTCTCGTTCGTCGCGTTGATCATGAACGAGGCGCCACGGCGAACGAACTGTCTGACCAGATCACCAAACATAATCTCCCAGCAGATCACCGCGCCGAACGGTCGGTCGCCGACCGAAAGGATAGTATATGAGTCGCCGGGCAGCGCGTTGCCGAAGCTCGCAGCCAGAGATTTCGGCCACGTGACGAGGTGTTTCAGCGGCACGTACTCGCCGAACGGTACCAGGTTGATCTTGCGGTACTCCCCTTCGAGACGTCCGGCGGGCGACACCAGAAGGACGCTGTTGTACCAGGTAGTTCGGAGCTCAGGCGTCCGGAAGCCCGGGTTCGTGAACTTTGCATACTCGGAGACTCCCAGCAGCAAGAATGTCCCCGCTTCCGCTGCGACTTGATTGATGAGGCGCTTGAGCGTCGCGTCGTGCTTGACGTCGCCCGGCACGGCCGTTTCGGGCCAGACGATCAGTTCGGGGGCCTGCTTCGCCGCTGTCCTCGTCAGCGCGATGTAGCGGTCGACCATCGCCTGCCGTGTGACGGTCTGCTGCGGAATGTTGCCCTGGATTACCGCGATCTTCATTCGCTCGCCCGGCAACGGCTGGGCCAGCACGACCGATCCGTAGAGCAACGTACCGAGAACGAGGCTCGTCACGACGGCGGCCGGCGGCGCCATCCAGTGCAGAAGTTCCCGCAGCCCCGATCCTGCGGCCCGTATCACCTGCCAGCGGCGGATGCCGTCCGCGATCACGGCGTTGGTGAGAACGATCAAGAAGCTGAGCCCGTACACGCCGCTCCAGGCCGTGACCTGCAGCAGTCGGGTCTGCAGATACTGCGAGTAGCCAAGAAGCAACCACGGCAAGCTCAGGAAACCAACGTGGCCCCGGAGATATTCCGATAGGACCCACACCGGCGGCGCCACCACCGCCATGGCAAGGCCGGTTCGATTCCGGATCCACGCCACTGCGAACCCGAACAGCGCGAAGTAGCACGCCAGGAACGAGGCAAGGATCACGTGGTCGAAAATATTGTAGTCCGGCACCGTCATGATCCAGTAGAAGATGCCGGGAAAGAAGATCAGACCCGCAAGAAAACTCAGCAGGGCTGCCGGCAAGGGACGACGGCCGTCGATCGCGACCAGAAGTGGAACGAGCGCAACCCATGCGACGGGCGCGGCATCGATCTTGGGAAATGCAGTGACGAGCAGGGCGCCGCTCCCACACGCGAGAGCGACGCCCTTCCAGACGGCAACTGCTCTCATCCTGGTGTTTCGCGGCCGGCACGAATAGCCGCGACCGCACCCTCCAACCGCTGCGCTATAGGCGCCCCGCGTAGCCGGTGATTGTTCCACTGGCGTTGTTGCCGGCGACGACGGTATTCCACCCGGTCGGCGTGTTGATTGTGCCCACCGGCGCCTTGCACGGATCGGGGACCGCGCTACCAGGGCCCTGGACCGAGCAGGCGGTGAACATCATGAAATTCGCGTTGAGCCCGGTCGCCGCGAAGATCTGCGCGCCGAGCGTCGTGCCATTGAAGATGTCGCACGCGGCCTGGACGGGATCCCCGATGTTACTGAAGAGGACATTGTTGGCCGAGAACGTGCCGACTTTCCCGTTGCCAAAGAACGCGTCGATAGTCACGCTACCGATCGTGCCGGCCGACGGGTTGATGTTCACGAGCGAAATGTTCATCGCGATCGGGGAGCCGGCGGGGTGGTCAGCCTGACAAGTTGCCTGAGGGCCGCCACCCGACGCGCGGGTTTCCCCACCGGAGCCCACGAGCACGGCGACAAGAGCGAGCAGTGCAACCGGAGCTGAACGACGAGTCTTCACGTCTTCCTCCTTTGCAGCTTGATTGCGATATCCCTAGGGCGAGAGTTGCATGCCGCCGGCTTCAGTCGCGGTGAAGCTGCTTGGAATGTAGAACTTCGGCCCGGACGGCGAGCCACTCGTGGACACGCGCATCTGAGCGTCGAGGAGCGAGCCCGTACCGGTCGGATCGTGCGGAAACGTGCTCGTGAAGAGGCTCGGCGTCAGGTGCAAGGTGTGAGCGATCTCCATCGCAAAGATGTACTGGATCGTCTTCGAGATGATGATGTTGCGCCCGGTGCTACCAGTGCCAACTGAAGTAGGCGTCTGCCACGCACCGTTGGTGTACGTCGCGTAATTGATAGTGTCCGAGGCCTTGCCGATCGAGTTCACGTAGTTGACGATGCGCTGCGTGTAAACGATCGCCTCGTCCTGGTTGTTGGGAGAACCCCAGCGCCCAGTACCCCAGGGTGCTGTCGTGCTAGCGTCCAGACACTCCGTAGCACGCACACCTTTCTGCGCGGCTCCGAACACGCGATTGTTGTTGACGACGCGGTCGACGCTGGGGATGGCCGCCACGCTGCCCGAAGCGTCTGGCACGAGGATCTGGCCGCCGCACGGCGATGTATTCGACGTCGAGCAGTACGTCCACGTCTCCTTGCCGCCCACGATCGCGAAGCTGACGAAGTTGTCGACCCACTCGCTTGTCTGCACCGTCGCAGTGGCCGTCAGTGAATTGCCGAGGTAATGGATCTGGGTCTTGGCGACCCCGACGGGAACAGCGCTCGGTATGGAAATCAGGGGCGTGACGTAGTCCGTGAGCGCACCGACCGCGGCAACAGGGTAGGTCACTGGCCCGCCGAACAGCAGGCTCGTGGAACCGCACTGCGGCTTCACGAGGTGGACAAACACGTCCTTGACGGTCGGATTCGTCCGGATGTGCTGCCCGGCGACGACGAACCCGCGCAGCTCGTCGAAATTCGAGATACCGTCACCATCGTTGTCGCCGTCCGGTGTCAACGCCACCCCGAAGGCTTCGAGGAAATCCGGAATGCCGTTGAGGTTCGTGTCTCTCGGGACGATGAACTTGTCGGTGCCGACCTGGAGCACCGCCATCCCACCGCAGTCCTGGCCGATCAGCGGGTAGGCTGTCTTGGCCACGCCCGCCACCGTGATCGTGGTCGCCGCGCCCAGAACGAAGTCCGGGCCGGTGTCGGTGCCCACATTGGTGCAGTTGCCCGGATAGTGCGATGTCGTCTGGTTGGTCAGGTAGACATTCGTGCCCGCGCTGAAGGCCGGCGCCGTGTCGACCAGGGTAGGCGTGCCGGCACCGTTGACGACGACATAAACCGTTCGGCTGTCCGCGGTCGACGTCGGAGTCCAGGTAGGCAGATACGTGTCGGACACGTCGAGAAAACTGCCGTTCGCCTGCCGCTGGTAGAGTGACAGCGTGGCGCCCGACGCGCTGGGGAGGACGGGCGCGATCGGGGCGGCCTGCGCCGACGTTACGCCGAGAGTGACCACGGCCCCGACGATCAGGAGCAACGTCGCGGCGATCATCTGCCGTTTCATGTCCACTTTCTCCTGCTCGCGGCTCACGAACACCCGAGCACCGCCCGGATCTGGTTGGCGAACCCGATCAGTGTGTTGGCCTGAGCGCCGGTGACGCCCTTGCCCTTCTGTGCGTTCACGAGGTTGATGAAGTCCTGCAGCTTGCTGCAGGCGGTGGCGACGTCGCCGTTCACGAGCGCCTGCTCTGCGGCAGTCAGCTTCGAGATGAACGCCTGCTGCGTCGACGGGCTGATGTTGACGGTCTGGATGTAGACGATCAGCGCGTTGATCTGGCTGATCGGGTCGAGATTATTCGTCACGGTGATGGACGGGCTGGCCCGCAAGAGGCCGAGCGCCGCGCCGTTGGCCGTTCCGTCGGACGTTATCTTGCCGGTGATCTCGACGGCTATCACCGAGCCATTCGGAACGTTTCCGACGAGGGCGACGAGCGCTGTCCCGGCGTCCGCACGGTTGAACTGCAGGTGCAGCACGTTGCCCGTGAATCCGCTCAGCTGCGGATCGCTGGAGGCGGCCACGACAACCGCGCTCGTCGGCGCCGCCAGGCCGTTCACCCGCACGGTGCTCGGCACGATCATGCCGGCGTCGACGCCGGTGAGATTGCCGACGTAGATGTCAACGAGCCCCGTCGCGCCGAGTGTCCAGGCGACATCCCAGGTCGAGGGAATCACCAGCGCCGTCGCTGCGAACAGCGTCTGCGTCGCGTTGGCCTGCGTCGTAAACGACACCGGCGCGGCGTCGACCCGCGTCATCAGCAGCGGCGGCGCCGTGCACGTCGGATTCGACAGCGGACAGAAGACCTGCAGCTCATCGCTCTGCGGCTCTACCTGGGCGTGATTGTCGTAATAGGAATGAAGCTCGAACGTCGTGTTGGGCGGCAAGCCGTCGGGATAGAGCGCTCCGACGTTGATGATCGCCGTCGTCGTGATCGGCGTGCTGCCGGCTGCCTTGATGTCATCGGGGATCAGGATCGGCAGATGCTCGACGTAGCGCGCGGTCCGCTCCTGATGCGTGGCGCTGTCCTCCACGCTGAAGAACACCGTCCCGGGGAGCGCGGGGATGAACAGGTAGCTGCCGGCCGGGAACGTCACATCCACCCGCGCATAGAAGTCGCCGAGAGGTGGGATCGGATTCGTGACGATCGAGGTCTGGATCGTCGGCGTGAATCGACACGTCGCCCCGTTCGGATTGTCGTTCGGGCAGTGATCGCAGACGTCACCGATACCATCGCCGTCCGTGTCACGCTGGTTCTGGTTCGCCGTCACCGGACAGTTGTCGGTGACCTGACCGCTCCGGTACTTCGTGGGTAATACGGCGTTGGAAATGCCCGTGAAGTCGAAGGTGCCCGAGCTGAAGTTGAAGTTGTCCGCGACGCCGTCGCCGTCGCTGTCCCGTACGGCGGTGAAGACGCTCGGTGAGCTCGTCGTGCCGCCGTCCGGATTCGTCAGCGTCACCGATTGCTGCAGGGAAAATGGCGGGGTCGGCGTGTCCTCCGCCGGGAACGCCGTCGGCAACACGCTGACGTTTGCGACCAGCGTCGTCGATGTCAGGACCTGGACCGAGTTGACCTGGGTGCCCGGCCCGAAGCTGAGCGTCCCCCCCGGCACGAATTGTGTGCCGGTCACGGTGATGTCCGCCGTCTGGAACTGGAGCAAGATATTGGGCTGCAGCGTCCCGACTGTCGGCGAGCTGATGATGGTGAGCGACTGCGTCGGGCTCGTCGACGCCAGATACGTCACGCCTCCGAGACTGGCGCCGGCGAAGGACGCGCCGACGCTGTGCCCGCCGGCGGTGAGCGCAGCAGTGTTGTACGAGAGCGTCGCCACGCCACTGGCGTTCGTCGGGCCCGCCGAGCCGACGCCGGTCCCGTCCACGGTGAACGCGATCGTCGCCCCGGCGACGCCCACGCCATTGGCCGTCAGGGTGCCGCTCAAGCTCACCCCCGTGCCCGCGGTCGCCGAGCTCGGCGTGACGCTTAACGCGAGGCTCGTCAGCGTGGGCGGCACGACCGTCAGCGTCCCGGCGTTGCTCGTGCTGGCGACATAGGTCGTTCCTCCGAGGCTCTGCCCGGCAAACGACGCCTGGACGTTGTAATTGCCCGCCGCCAAGGCCGACGGGTTGAACGATGCCGACGCCACGCCGTTGGCGTCGGTGATGGCGACGACCGGGCTTGCGGCGCCCACCGTGAACGTGACCGTCGCACCCGCCACCCCAGCGCCGCCCGCGGTCAGGGTCGCCGTCAATGTGACAAGGCCGGCCGATCCCTGTGGCACGGATGCCGGGCTCACGCTGTTGAGCACGAGGGCCGTGGGCACTGAGGAAACAACCGTGCCGCCACTACCGCTCGAGGCCGACAAGACCGTGGTCCCGATCGTGCTCTGCGCGAAAGATGCCTGGTACGTGTGACTGCCAGCCGTCACGGTAAAGGGGACGGTCGCGACGCCAGATCCATCCGTGGTGTTAGAGCCGACGGACGTTCCATCGACCGTGAAGTTGATCGTCGCGCCGGCAACAGCGGTATTGGTGTCGGTACGCGTCAGCGTGGCTTTCAGGGTGATCGTCGACCCGACGGACACCGTGCCGACGAGCTGGAGCGTGAGTGCGGTCGGCACCGGCGGGGTCGACGTGAGGCTCGCCGTGTTGTTCGTGAGGTCAGGGTCGATCTCGGTAGCGCTGACCCTGGCCGTGTTGGTGATCGACTGCGCGACGGTCGGCGTCACGACGATGGTCACCGTTGCGCTGGCGCTGGCGGCCAAACTGCCGAGATTGCACGTCGCCGTCTGACAGCTGCCCTGACTTGGCGTCGCAGAGACGAACGTGACGCCGGACGGCAACGTGTCAGACATCACGACACCGGTCGCCGTGTCGGGACCACCGTTCGTGACGGTGATGTTGTACGTCAGGTTCGCGTTGACCGTCGGCGTGCCCGAGGTGGTCTTGGTGATCGACAGGTTCGCTGTTTTCGCCAGACCGGCGATCTTGGCCACGAAGGCGTCGGTGCCGCCGCCGAGCGCGAGTTGGAAGCCGTTGGGAGTCGACAGATCGGAGGACGAGGTCTGACCCGCCACGTAAACGTTCCCGACGCCGTCTAGGGCAACCGCGTTCGCTTGATCGGTCGAGGCGCCGCCCAGATACGTCGAGTAGACGAGCGAGGCCGCGCCGGTCACCGCCGTATTCACCCGGGTAATGAACGCGTCTGAAGCGCCGTTCAGCGTCAGATCTAGCGCTGTCGAGGTGATCGGGAAGCCGGGCGCGCTGGACGATGTCACGCCGGTCACATAGGCATTGCCGGCGCCGTCCGTGGCGATGCCGAGACCCAGATCGGCGTTGGTGCCGCCGAGATAGCTGGAGTAGGCCAGCGTCGCTCCGCTGGGACCAACCTTGGCGACGAAAGCGTCACCCGTTGCGCCGCAGGGGTTGCCGGCCTCGCCGAGCGTTCCCTGAAAGCCCGATGCGGCGGCGCCCGGGAAGTCTGTCGAAAACGTCTGGCCCGTAACGTACGCGAATCCTCCGGCGTCGATGGCGATGGCGCGTCCCTGCTCGGCGCAGCTTCCGCCGAGATAGGTGGTGTAGATCTGCGATGCCGGCCCGGTCTTAGTCGTGTTGATCTTCGCCACGAACGCGTCGGACGTCCCGCTCAGCGCGGCGTCGAGCGCGCTCACCGTCGGCAAGTTCGTGGACGCGGTTGTGCCGGTGACGTACGCGTTGCCGGCCCCGTCAACGGCGATGCCGCGGCCCTCGTCTGCGCCGTTGCCTCCGAGATAGGTCGAGTAGAGCAGCGTCGAGCCGTCCCCACTGAACTTCGCGACGAACGCGTCGCCGAGCGCGGACGTATCCCCGAGCGTCGTCTGAAAGCCTCCGACGATCGGGAAGTTGCTGGAGGTCGTCATGCCCGTGACATAGGCCTGACCGGCGCTATCCACCGCGATCGCGAAACCCGCCTCGTCGGCGCTGCCGCCGATGAAGACCGAGTACACGAGCGCTGAGCCGGTCGCGTTGAGCTTGACGACGAAGGCATCCGACGTGCCGCGGTTGCTGGTGCTCAGGGCCTTCGCGGGGAAGTTGCTCGAGAACGTCTGACCCGTCACGTACGCGTTGCCGGACGAGTCGAGCGCGATCGCGACGCACTGATCGTTGCCGCTGCCACCGAGGTAGGTCGAGTAGACGAGCGACGCCGATCCCGTCGCCGAGGTGTTGACCTTGGTAATAAAGCAGTCGGTGGTGGTGTTCTTCGACAGCGTGCTCTGGTACGCGGAAAGCGAAGACGGCGCCTTCACGGGGAAGTTGGCCGATATCGTGTCGCCGGTCAGGACTGCAGTACCAGCGCCGTCCACCGCGATGCCGAAGGCGCGGTCCGTCTTGTTGCCGCCGAGATAACTCGCGTAAACGAGGACCGGGTCGATGACCAGCGGATGCGACCGATCATAGGCGGCGACGCGGAAGCCGACGCGATTGGGCGCCTTGATCAGGTAGTCTCCGGCGATCGGCACGCGCACGCCGTTTACCACTTGATAGATGATCGGCCGCCGCAGCCGGAGCTCGCCGCGCGGACTGCGCAGGACGAGATCGCCGGCAGGCTCCACCTCGATCGCCTCGGGACCGTCGAATGCCAGCGTGATGGCTTTCGGATCGGCCCCGGGCGCAACGACGAAATCGTATTCCAGCTCTCGGTCGTTGCCGTAGTACACGAGATCAACGCCCGGATACACCGACTCGTACTTGACGCTGGCATAGGTCGGCACGTTGGTTCGCCACTGGGCGGGATCGTCGCCGATGAGGTAATTGATTTTGCCCGGCAGCTCGTCCAACCCCGAGATGTGCAGAGGTGGCTGGGCTCCGGGGAGCGTCATGCGCAGCACGCTCACGTCGTCGGCGGGGCCGCGCAGCGTAAGAATGGCTTCGTCGGACGTCAGGAACAACGCGTAGCCCGCGCCGCGCGACAGGAATCGAACGCTCGCATCGGCCTGGCCGCGGTTTGGTTCGAAGGCCAGCGGCAGCGCCGTGTAACTCGTCCCCGCTTCGCTCGTGTTGAACGCCAGCAATACGAAGGAAAGAAGCCAGACGACCGCAGGCAAGCGCCGACGGCAACCTGTACTCATCGCGTGTTCCTCGCAATCTGGCTGCAGGCGCGTGCGGGCAGACAGTGACGGTAGGGTGGTTGATTCTTCGCAGGGACTGACGTCACAGCGGTGCGCGACGCCAGCGAGTCATGGGGCCGCATGTCAGTCCCTCGATTGTTCGTCTGGATTTTTGCGCGCGAGCCGCGAGCCAGACATCGAACCGAGAGCACGTCAATCAAGGCGACGTAGTGTCGGTTGGCCCACACAAGCTGTCAAGATACAAAAGACAAGCGTCGTGACGCGTCAATTATGCGTCAAATAAGCAAAATTAACATCCTGATCACAGATCTAAAGGTGGCCTTACGAGTCGAATGGTGATCGACAAGTTGTGCGCGCAGGAGACCACATAATGGCGATCAGTTGATGCGACATCCAAGGGCGAAGGGCGAAATTCGATAGGGCGGGCCGTCGCCAGTGAGCCGACAGGGTGAGCGGCACCGCTCCTCACTGTCGTTCGGAGTTGCGCACCGCGGACGCAATCGTCAATCAGCAAAACGTGTTACCAGAACTATTGGTGTCGTCGGTATTGGTGTCCCGGCCAGAACTTCGAAATCCTCGCCTCCGATTAGTCTACGCATTGCGATCTCGACGCGAGACCATTGCGGCGTCAACGGAGAACGTCGTGCGGCGACAGTGTGGTGGCTTTTTAGTTCTTTCGAATCGGCCCCGCGTTCCGCGCTGCGGCCGAGGATCTGAGGTCATCCGCCGCGGACGATCGAGAACCGATAGCCCTCCAAGATCGCGACGAAATAGAAGATGACGTGCATCGGCCGGAACGACGCTTCCATCAGGCTCAAGAGCACGTCGGGGGTGAGTCGGCTGAAGACGGCAAGGGGAGGCAGATTGTACTGACGCGCGGCGATCATGATGATCGCGAGCAGGTTGCCGACCGCGCAGCCACCGAGAGCCAAGAGGGCGCCCATGATGCCGAAGGCGCGGTGGCTGCCCTTGCCGGCGATGCGTACCGCCCAGCCGACGAGAAAGCCGACGCCCACGGCCATCCAGCCGATCTGAAAGCCCGCGAAGATGGTGATCAGTGCCCATAATCCCGCGCCGACGGCAGCCGCGGCCAGGCCGGCCATGAATCCCATCGGCAGGTTCTCGGCGGCCGCCATCGAACGGGACGACTTGGGTGCGACGATGGTACGCGCCGCTGGCGCCGGTCGCGCGAACACTTTAGGTGGCGCGGGCGGGCGACTGAATGGGCTGGCGCTCGGCGTTTCGGCCATAGCGTCCATCATATGAGGGGACGTCGCGTCGTCTCCACGCTTAATCGCTTCCCGGGTTTACCTCACGATGGCGCGCATTTGCGCCGACCGGCGCGCATTGCTGCCTCCCTGAAGAGGCCGGAGCGCATCGGAGCTCGTCCACGTATCCACAGCGATCCACAAATCGAAATTCGACCGAAGCGGTGCGGTCTCGCGACGCGAGGCGCGTCGCTGGCCGCATGGGCGGCGGTGGCACGTCGGCCGCGCGTGGATTCGTCGCGGCCCAGGCGGCGAAGCGCCCCGAGACAACGCGACTCACCGCGTCTGGAGCGGCGCTCTCGAGCGTTGATCGCGGCGGTGATGGCCGGCTAGGCTCGCGGGGCCATGTCCAATTCCACCATCGAAAGCCGCCCGCGCCGCGTGCTCGTCGTCGACGACGAGCGCCACGTACGCTTCATGCTCTGTGACCTGCTCGCGCACCTGGGTTGCCACGCCGAGGGCGTGCCGGATCCGGTCGAGGGCCTCGAGCGGTTGGAGCGAGGCGCCTACGACGTCCTCGTGACCGATTTTCGGATGCCGGGCATGACCGGCGTCGAGCTCGTCGAGCGAGCGCGAGAACGGGACGGCGCGCTGCGCGTGATCATGCTGACGGCATCGCGCACCGACCTCGATCCCACGGCCCGGCGACTCGGCTTCACGCTGCTACGCAAGCCGCTCGATCTCGGCCGCCTGAAGGGCGCGCTCGGCGACTAGAGCCACCGCCCTCTATTCGGTCGTCAGTTGATGACGTACACGTGGGCCTCGAACGGTCCAAAACGTATCCGAGAAGCCGGTGCCGGTGGGAGCGAGAGTCCGGTTCTCACCATAGACCGTGATCGAGCTCGGAACGGTGGGCAGGGTGAACTGCACGGTCACCGACGGCGTGGCGACGTTCGCGTTGTAGTACGGCGTGCTGTTGTACGCGAAGACATAGTCCCGCCCGGTGGTCCGCGTTGCCGAGACGCTGAGCGGCGGCGCTTCGCAACACGAATGCCACATCGTGCGGCGGGATCAGTGCTGTGGGGATGACCATGCATGGTCTACAAACGAAGACGCGGCCGCCCGCTGACGTCAGCGAGTCGGCCGCGTGACAGTGGCGGCGAGTCCGCTCAGGCCTTGCGGTAGATTTCCCCGCCGCCCTTCCGGAACTCCTCGGCCTTCTCGCGCAGGCCCTGAGCGAGCACGACCGTTTCGGCGGCCACGCCCTGCTGAGCGGCGTACTCGCGCACCTCCTGCGTGATCTTCATCGAGCAGAACTTCGGACCGCACATCGAGCAGAAGTGCGCGACCTTGGCCCCTTCCGCGGGCAGCGTCTCGTCGTGAAACTCGCGCGCGGTTTCGGGATCGAGGGAGAGGTTGAACTGGTCCTCCCAGCGGAACTCGAAGCGAGCTTTGCTGATCGCGTCGTCCCACTCGCGGGCGCGCGGGTGGCCTTTCGCGATGTCCGCGGCATGGGCCGCGATCTTATAGGCGATCACCCCATCCTTCACGTCCTTGCGGTTCGGCAGCCCCAGATGCTCCTTCGGCGTCACGTAGCAGAGCATGGCCGTGCCGAACCAGCCGATCATCGCCGCGCCGATCGCGGACGTGATGTGATCGTAGCCGGGGGCAATGTCCGTCGTGAGCGGGCCGAGCGTGTAGAACGGCGCCTCGTGACAGACCTCGAGCTGCCGATCCATGTTCTCCTTGATCAGGTGCATCGGCACGTGGCCGGGGCCCTCGATCATGACCTGCACGTCGTGCTCCCACGCGATCTTCGTCAGCTCGCCGAGCGTGTCCAGCTCCGCGAACTGCGCCTCGTCGTTGGCGTCGGCGCCCGAGCCCGGGCGCAGCCCATCGCCGAGCGAGAAGGAGATGTCGTAGGCGGCCATGATCTCGCAGATCTCGCGGAAGTGCGTGTAGAGGAAGCTCTCCTGGTGGTGCGAGAGGCACCACTTGGCCATGATCGAGCCGCCGCGCGAGACGATGCCGGTCACACGCTTGGCGGTCAGCGGCACGTAACGCAGCAACACGCCGGCGTGGATCGTGAAGTAATCGACACCCTGCTCGGCCTGCTCGATCAGCGTGTCGCGATAGAGATCCCAGGTCAGATCCTCGGCCTTACCGCCGACCTTCTCGAGCGCCTGGTAGATCGGCACGGTCCCGATGGGCACCGGACTGTTCCGCAGGATCCACTCGCGCGTCTCGTGGATGTTCTTGCCGGTGGAGAGGTCCATGACGGTGTCGGCGCCCCAGCGGATCGCCCACGTCATCTTCTCCACCTCCTCGTCGATCGAGGAGGCGACGGCGGAATTGCCG
>Ga0207684_10000949_pt1 | contig 32645 bp, 29 predicted proteins | sample KBSK5501metaG_FD_184342 | JGI IMG/M metagenome (GOLD analysis project Ga0207684, IMG submission 184342) | Corn, switchgrass and miscanthus rhizosphere microbial communities from Kellogg Biological Station, Michigan, USA - KBS K5-50-1 metaG... | ecosystem: Host-associated > Plants > Roots >... | reverse complement strand
GGGGGGGGGGGGGGGGGGGGGGGGGGGGGGGGGGGGGGGGGGGGGGGGGGGGGGGGGAGCGAGTGCACCCATCAGGCCAGTGTGCGCGGCAGCGGTAACGTCCCGGTAGCGCCGTAGTTGCCTGGAATGTCAGGCGCCGACTCGGCGGTCTTCGCGGATCCTGCCGACGGCCCTGAGTCAGGTCGCCAGCGGTGGGGCCCTCGTCGGCCGGAGTCTGGGGTCAGGCCGCGAGCGCGCCGCCATCAGCCGCGGATTATGGAGGAGACATTGAAGATCTCCGTGGTCATCCCGAATTGCTCCATCAAGTCGGCGACCCGCTGGAGCAGGCGCGTATCCGGCCGCAGCGGGTAACCGGGAATCGCCGCGAGCTGCGCCATCGCGCGCGGCACGCCCGCATAGGCGGCCAAGCCGTTCTGGACCGCGCCGAGGTCCGCATTGGCGATCACCTGGGCCCGAAGCAGGGCACGGCGGAAGGCGGCCGCGGTCTTCGGGTACCTATCTAGCCAGGATTGTGTCACGCCGATCCCGGCGACCGGGAGGCCTTGTGTGGCGCCCTGGTCAACGTCGGCGAGTGCCGTGGCCCCGACTGACTCCTCTGCCGCTGTGATGTAAGGCTCGACGAGCCACGCGGAGTCCACCTGGTGTGTTTTCAGGGCGGCGGCCATCTTCGGGAACGGGACAGGAACGAAAGTCACGTCAGCTGGCGTTAGCCCGTTGTCCGAGAGCAGCGAGGCGATCACCAGCGTGGCGATGTTGTTCAGCGCGTTGACGCCAACCCTCTTGCCCTTGAGATCGACGACCCTGTGGATCGGTGATCCGGCCGGCACCATCACCTCAAAGCCGCCTGGCGCCATGTTGGACGCGGCGGCGAGTATGCGCAGGTCGGCCTTGTGTAGAGCGTCCGCGAGGATATAGCCGGGATAGGCCCCGAGCGTAGCGTCATATTTGCCTGCCAGCTGGGCAGCGATGACCGTGGAGCTGCTGATGGCGGGCACGATCGTCACGTGCAGGCCCTCAGCGGCGAACAGCCCGCGCTGCTGCGCGATATACAAGCCGGCGGAGTCCAGCGATGGGACAGCTGCGACGGTCAGATCTGGTTTCTCAACACCGGTCGGCGCCACGGACCCGCCGATGTACGAACAGGCTGCGCCGAGCGTGGCGGCCGCTGCGAGCGTGCTCACCACGAACATCCGAGCTAACGGACGTAACATGCCGGAACCTCCCAGTTGCTCATCCGTGAATGGGATAGGTAATTACCTTCGGTCCGCCCGGCATTGGAGTCAGTATCCGCTATGCCAGTAACGTCCCGGTAGCGTGGTAATGGCCGGGAATGTCAGGCGCCGATGGGATGATCTTTGCGGAATGGGCGGTCTTCGCGAATCCGGTCGGCTGCCGCTCCGGTGGCCGCGGTGCGGCTCAGGCCTGCCGGGAGGCAGCCGCTGAGCCTGGCGCGAGCCCGCTCGGCGTCGGGGTGCTGCAGATCATCGAGGATGGCCAGGGCGTCCTGCCAGGCGTGGCGGGCGGCGTCGGGTTGGCCCGTCGCCAGGCAGGCGTCGCCGAGGTGGAGCAGGATAGGGGTCGCGTAGTACCGGGCCCGCAGCCCTTCGCAGATCCCCAGGGCGGTGCGGAAGCATCTGATGGCCTCGGCGTGCCGGCCCAGGCGGTGGTGCGCGTAGCCCATGGTGTCCCAGGTCCCGGCCTCGTTGATCGGGTCGCTGTACTCGCCGCTGAGGCTGAGCGCCTGCGCGCAGCAGCGCAGGGCCTCCTCGTAGTCGCCCACCTGTGTGGAGAACCAGCCGACCGCGTTGAGTGCCCGGGCCGAGCCGGCGTGATCGCCCTCGGCCTGGAGCAGCGCGAGGGCTTGCTTCGCGTGCTCGAGCGCCGCACTGATCCTGCCCTGCCGCTCGGCGGTCATCGCCATGTCTGTGTGCGTGCGAGCTTCGCCGAGCCGGTCACCAAGCTGGCCATGCAGATCACAAGCCCGCCGGTAGCAGGCGTGCGCTTCGGTGAAGGCACCGAGCCGCAGGCTCGCCGTCCCGAGGTCACGATAAGCGTGCGCCTGGCCGGCCAGGTCGCCAAGGCGCTGCGCGGCCACGATCGCGATGTGCTGGCTGGCCGCCATGTCATGCCAGTGACCCTGCCGGTCGAAGAACAGCGCCAATGTCCACGGGAGTTGCCAGGCATGGGCGTCAAATCCCGCGTCACTGGCCTGGGCTATAGCCGCCAGCAGAACCTGCCGCTCGGCATCGAACCAGGCCAGCGCGTTGCTCAGGGATCCGAAGGTCTCGGCGATGACGCCAGGCCGGGGCCGGTCAAGCGGCACGTCCGGCCGGGCCGGGTTCAGCAGCCGGGTCCCGGAATGGGCGGTGTGCAAGTAGTAGTCAAGCACCTGGTGCAGCGCATCGCGGCGCCCCGCGTCAGTGTCCATCGCGGCGCACAGATCGGCCGCATAAGCGCGCAGGAGGTCGTGGAAGGCGTACCGTCCGTGGGCAGACTCAGAGATCAAGTTCGCGTCCGCCAGCTCAGTGATCAGCGCCCGGGCCCGCGCCGGGGCCAGCCCGGCCAGGCTCGCCGCCGCCGGGACGGTGATGTCCGGGCCCGCGTGCAGGCCCAGCAGCCGGAACAGCCGGGCCGCCGGCTCGCTCAGCTGCTGGCAGGACCAGGAGAAGACGGCAGAGACGTTCACCGCCGGATCCCCGGCGTCCAGCGCGTCCAGCCGCTTCGGCGCGTCGGCCAGCTCGCGGGCCAGCTCGGCGAGCGGGATGGACAGCCGCTCTGCCGCGCGGGCAGCGGCGATGCTCAGCGCCAGCGGCAGCCTGGAGCACAGCTCGGTCAGCTGCTGGACCGCGCCCGGCTCGGCGCTGGCCCGGCCGCCCAGCCGGGCCGCGAGTAGCTCGCTGGCCTCGGCCGTAGTCAGCACGTCAAGCGGGACCAGCCGGGCACCCTCGGTCGCGGCCAGCCCGGGCAGCCGGGCGCGACTGGTCACCACCGCCAGGCATGACGAACTGCCCGGCAGGAGCGGGCGCACCTGGGGGGCGTCGCGGGCGTTGTCAAGGACGATAAGCACCCGCTTGCCGGCCAGCAGGCTGCGGTACATGGCGGCCTGCGCGTCGACGCAGTCCGGCATCTGCTCCTCCGTCACCCCGAACGCACCGAGGAACCACCGCAGCGCATCGGCCGGCGCGACCGGCGTGCCCGACGGGTCGAACCCGCGCAAGTTCACGTAGAGCTGGCCGTCCGGGAAGTTCTTCGCCGCCTGATGAGCCCAGTGCACGGCGAGGGCCGTCTTGCCCGCCCCCGCAGTGCCTCCGATCACCGTGACCTTGGCCGATTCGGCGGCGTCCGACGCCTCCCGCAGCCATGTCTCCAGCGCCGCCAGCTCGGCTGCCCGCCCGGTGAAATGCGCCACCCCGGCGGGCAGCTGCCGCGGGACAACGCCGACCGGGACGCGGCTCGCCAGCGCCGTGCCGGGAGGGGCCAGGCGGGGATCACCGGCGAGGATCCAGCTCTGCAGGTCCCGGAGCTCGCGGCCGGGCTCCACCCCGAGCTCGTCCACCAGCATGCGCCTCGTCCGCTGGTAGGCGGCCAGCGCCTCGGCCTGCCGCCCGCACCGGTACAGCGCGAGCATGAGCTGGGCATGAAACCGTTCCCGTAAGGGGTGGTCCCGCGCGAGCTGCGCCAGCTCCCCGACGAGCTCCGCATGCCGGCCCTGGGCGAGCCCGGCATCCATCTGCCACTCGAGCGCCTGCATCCGCAGCCCGTCGAGCCGCGGTACCTCCGCGGCCGCGAGCATATGCGAGGGAACATCGGCCAGGGGCTCCCCGCGCCACAGGCCCAGCGCCTCGCTAAGCACGTCCCATGTTCCCGAGGCGCCCATCGCCTGATCGCGCGTCGCTTCATGGACCTGGCGGACAGCCTGGCCGGCTTTCATGCACATCGCGGTGAACCGCAGCGCGTCCACCTCGTCGGGCACCGCGTCGAGTGCGTAGCCATGATCGCGGGTCAGGATCCGCCGCCCCGCCACCGGTCCCAGAACGTGCCGCAGCCGCTTGACGTAGTTGCGGATGGCCACCCGGGCAGCGGCCGGCGGTGCCCCGTCCCAGACGATCTCGGCCAGCTCGTCGTAGGACACAGCCTGCCCGGCTCGCAGCGCCAGCGCAGCCAGGATCACCCGCTGCTTGGGCGCCGGGACAGGCACTGCCGCGCCCTCGGACCGGACTATTAAAGGCCCCAGTACACCCACGCTGAATACGGTGCCGTCACTTCGATCGGTGTCCATGCTTTCTTTCCCGCGCAGACTCCGCGTCCCGCCACCACCCTAACTGGCTCGGAGTCAGAGCGTGGGCAGGTAGCGGTCGAGCTCGAACTCGGTGACCTGGTGCCGGTAGTCCCGCCACTCGTTGCGCTTGTTCCGCAGGAAGAAGTCGAAGACATGCTCGCCGAGCGTCTCCGCCACCAGTTCGCTGTCCTGCATCGCGTTGATGGCCTCATCCAGGCTCTGCGGCAACGGGGCGATGCCCAGCGACCGGCGCTCGGCCGAGGTGAGCGCCCACACATCGTCCTCAGCGCCGGGCGGCAGCTCGTAGTCCGCCTCGATGCCCTTCAGCCCGGCCGCGAGGATCACCGCGAAGGCCAGGTAGGGGTTGCACGCCGAATCGACCGACCGGAACTCCACCCGAGTGGCGTTCCCCTTGTCCGGCTTGTACATCGGCACCCGGACCAGAGCGGAGCGGTTGTTGTGACCCCAGCAGATGTAGGAGGGCGCCTCTCCCCCGGCCCCCGCGGTGCTTTCTGTCCCTCCCCAGAGGCGCTTGTATGAGTTGACCCACTGGTTGCAGACCGCCGTGATCTCGGCCGCGTGCTTGAGCAGCCCCGCGATGAACGCGCGGCCGAGCTTGGAGAGCTGGAATTCGGCCCCCGGTTCGTAGAACACGTTGCGGTCACCCTCGAACAGTGACATGTGCGTGTGCATGCCCGAACCCGGATGCTCGGTGAACGGCTTGGGCATGAACGAGGCGTAGACCCCCTGCTGGAGCGCCACTTCCTTCATGACCAAACGGAACGACATGATGTTGTCCGCGGTGGTCAGCGCGTCCGCGTAGCGCAGGTCGATCTCCTGCTGGCCGGGGCCGCCCTCGTGATGACTGAACTCCACGGAGATGCCCATGCTCTCCAGCGTCTGGATCGAGACGTGCCGGAAATCGTGGGCGATGCCGTGCGGAGTGTGGTCGAAATAGCCGCCCGAGTCGATCGGCTGCGGCTTCACGCCCGGCGCTGGCTTCTCCTTGAGCAGGAAGAACTCCACCTCGGGGTGGGTGTAGAAGGTGAATCCCAGCTCGGCCGCGCGGCCGAGGGCCCGCTTGAGCACATACCGGGGGTCGGCGTAGGACGGCGAGCCATCCGGCATCTTGATATCGCAGAACATCCGGCCCACGCCGGATGCCTCGCCGCGCCAGGGCAGCAACTGGAACGTGGACGCGTCGGGCTTGGCCAGCATGTCAGCCTCGTACACCCGCGCGAAGCCCTCGATCGCGGAACCATCGAAACCGATGCCCTCCGCGAATGCGCCCTCAAGCTCGGCCGGCGCCACCGCGACCGACTTCAGGTAGCCAAGCACATCCGTGAACCACAACCGGACAAAACGGATGTCCCGCTCCTCCAGTGTGCGGAGCACGAATTCTTCCTGCCGGTCCATGACTGCCCATCCTTGCTGGTCAGCGATTTGATCATGCCGGAATCCGGGCAGCGCGGGTATCGGCCGGCCGGGCCTGCCCTGCCGGACAGTCTCTCGCGGCGTTGTTACCTGCGCGTTACGAACCCCTGTGCACACCGACGCTACCCCCCAGGCCGGTGCGGTCGGACCCCGGCTCGCCCAGGTGATCCGCTGCGACCGCTGCGCATAGGCTGATCTGGTGCCAAGGCTCCGAATCGCCCTTGCCCAGACCAACTCCACCGTTGGTGACCTGGACGGCAACGCCGCTCGTGTGGCCGAGTGGACGCTCCGCGCCGCGGAGCAAGGGGCTGCGCTGGTGGTGTTCCCTGAAATGATGCTCACCGGCTACCCGGTGGAGGACCTGGCCCTGCGCACCTCGTTCGTGGACGCCTCGATCGCTGCCCTGGCCGCGACCGCGCAGCGGCTGGACGCCGACGGGCTCGGCGGCATCGCGGTGGTCACCGGGTATCTGGGCCGGCGCACCGGGCTGCCACCGCGGGTCGGCCTGCCGGCCGGCGCGCCGCTGGACGCCGCGGCGCTCCTGCACGACGGCCAGGTGGTGGTCACCACGGCCAAGCACCATCTGCCCAATTACGGCGTGTTCGACGAGTACCGGTACTTCGTGCCCGGTGACCGGCTGCCGGTGGTCCGGCTCCCGTGCCCTGCGCCCGGATCGCCGGGGGACGCGGTCGACATGGCCATCGCCATCTGCGAGGACCTCTGGCAGGACGGCGGCCCGGTCGCGGTGTGCAGGCAGGCCGGGGCCGGGCTGCTCGTCGTGCCCAACGCCTCTCCCTACGAGCGCGGCAAGAGCGACGCGCGCCTTGAGCTGTGCGCCCGCCGGGCCCGCGAGGCCGGCGCCACTCTCGCCTACGTGAACATGATGGCCGGTCAGGACGAGCTGGTCTTCGACGGGGACTCGATCATTGTCGACTCGGCCGGCCGCCTGCTCGCCCGTGGCCCGCAGTTCGAGGAGACGCTGCTGGTCGCCGACCTCGACCTGCCCCCGGCCGACCCGGCCCTGGCCCCGGGCGAAACACCCGCCGACGCCCACGACGGGACGACGATCACGATCCACCGGCTCACCCTGCCTGCCCTTGAGCCGCTCCCGGCGGACCCCGGCCAGGCGCCGGGCGTGACCTGGCCACGGCTGTCCGATCCAGCGGAGATCTACTCCGCGCTGGTCACTGGCGTCCGGGACTACGTGCTCAAGAACGGGTTCGGCTCGGTCATTCTCGGATTGTCCGGTGGCATCGACTCGGCACTGACCGCCACGATCGCGGCCGATGCCATCGGGGCGGACCGGGTGCACGTGGTGCTCATGCCGAGCCGCCACTCCTCGGGGCACTCGGTGACGGATGCCGAGGATCTGGCCAAGCGCCAGGGACTGCACGCGAGAACGGTGCCCATCGACCGGATGGTGGATGCCTACGAGGCGGAACTCGACCTGCGCGGGCTCGCCGCGGAGAACCTGCAGGCCCGGATCCGCGGGATGATCCTGATGGCGCTCAGCAATTCCGAGGGTCACCTGGTCCTCACCACGGGGAACAAGAGCGAGCTCGCGACGGGGTACTCGACCCTGTACGGCGATTCGGCGGGCGGGTTCGGGCCGATCAAGGACGTGCTCAAGACGGTCGTCTGGGAGCTGGCCAGGTGGCGCAACGGGCAGGCGGCGCGGCGCGGCGAGACCCCGCCGATCCCGGAGAACTCGATCACCAAGCCGCCGAGCGCGGAGCTGGCACCCGGGCAACTCGACAGCGACTCGCTGCCCGACTACGCGGTGCTCGACGCCGTGCTCGGCGACTATGTGGAGAGGGACATGGGAGCCGGGGCGCTGGTCGCCGCGGGCCACGACCCGGCGCTGGTGGACCGGGTGATCCAGTTGGTGGACCGGGCCGAGTACAAGCGGCGCCAGTACCCGCCCGGCCCGAAGATCACGTCACGGAACTTCGGCCGCGACCGCCGCCTGCCGATCACCAACCGGTGGCGGGAACCACACCCTGCCGAGCCGGCCGGCTAGCCAGCCGGCCCGGTAGCCAGCCGCCACGGCGCGAGGCTGACGCTGGTCAGCTCAGCAGGAGGACGGCGTAACAGGCCAGCCAGTGCTCGACCGCGTAGTCGTCGCCGAGCACATACGGCAGCGCCGCCGCACCGTGCCGAGCCGCGGCGGCCAGCGCCTGCTCCACCCGGGGGTCGCCGGCCGGCAAGGCCCCCGCGATCCGCCGCCAGCACCAGGCCCGGCTCGCGTTGAGGCCATGCAGGTGGGCGAACTGCCCGTCGCTGGAGTCCGACACGACCGCGGGCGTGAACAGCGAAGCCGGCCGCCCCCATTCGATTCCGGGCAGGAACATCGTCAACCACCCGCTGAACTCACCCGGGGGCAGGATCCGGGCCATCAGTTCCGCCTCCGTGAGGGCCGGTGACAGGAAGTCGTGTCCCGATGGCTCCCAATCACCGGGGTAAAGTACGTCGCTGCCGAACCACGCTTCCGCCTTCGCGGTGATCGCCTTCAGCAGCGCCGGGTCTCCTGATGTGGCTCGCCCAAGGGCAAAAGGCAAGGCCCGGGACAGCCCGAACGCACTGTTGGCATGCACCCCGTGCCGGACCGGATACGTCGCCTTGGCCAGCCAGCCGAGAAAACAACCGGTGAGCGTCTCGGCCAGCGGGGCCATCGCGGCCGCCCACTTCCGGCCGTTCTCGTCGTCCCATGTCGCCGTCTCGTGGATCAGGGCGAGCGCCCAGCCCCAGCCATAAGGGCGCTCACTCCGGCCCCCCGGGCCAGCGATGAACTCCGCCTCGGCCGCCAGGCCGACCGTGTCGAACTGGGCCCCGAGCGCGGTCCGGATCTCACTCGCGGGCACCGTGTCGCCGGCGACTCGCAGCAGCCGCACCAGGACCCAGTGCATCTCGACGCATGAGTGCCAGTCGAAGCTTCCGTAGAAGACCGGGGTGCGGGCCCGGGGGCGGTACGGGAAGTCGCCTGGCCTGGTCATCGTGTGGTAGATGCCAGACGGAAACTCGCGCTTGATGTTGGCCAGCGCCGTCTTCGCATAACCGGCCGCCTCGGTGCGCAGCAGTTCCGCCCACTCCTGCGATAGGTCCACGATTAACCCTCCGGCCAGCGACTGCGGCGCGCTCCGACAATGGATGCCCGGTGGCACGGTCTCGTACGCCTAGAGGTCGGCGTGGCCTGCCACGCAGGTGATGGTTCCCCCGCCAACCCAGATGGTGCCGTCGGGATCGCGGGAGATGTGCACCCGGCCCGCCCGGCCGAGCACTGTTCCCTGGCTCGCCACGTAGGGCGCGCTCACCCGCCCGGTGCGCAGCAGCCACTGGGCGAGCGAGGCGTTCAGGCTGCCCGTCACCGGGTCCTCCGCCGTGGCGTCGTCTTTCGGGAAGAACGCGCGGACCTCGAACGCTTCCGGCGAGCCGGCCGGGTACGGGCCCACCACCCCCAGGTCAAGATCGACCACGCCGGGCCGCACCGCGAGTACCGCATCGGCGCTGGCCAGCAGCACGGCCACCCACCCGGGCCCGTTGTCCGCCCATTCCAGGTCCACGATCTCGGCCCGCCGGATGCCAAGCAGCGCGGCGATATGCTCCGCAAGTGACTCATCCACCGGGCCGGAACGCAGCAGCGGAGGCGCGGCGAAGGCCAGCCCGTCCGCGGTCCGGCGGACCGGGATCAGCCCCGCCGCGCATTCCTGCACGATGACGTCGGGGCGCTGCGGGGTTCCCCCGGCGGACAGCCAGGCGTGGCAGGTGCCCAGCGTCGGATGGCCTGCGAAGGGCAGTTCCAGGCTCGGCGTGAAGATCCGCACCCGGTAGTCGGCGCCCGCGCTGGAGGGCGGGAGCACGAAAGTGGTCTCCGAGAGGTTCATCCAGCGGGCAAACCGCTGCATCTCGCGGTCAGTCAGGCCGGCGCTGTCGAGCACTACGGCCAGCGCGTTACCGAGATACGGCGTGGTGCTGAAGACGTCGACCTGCCGGAAGGAACGCTGCATAACAAGCGAGTCTGCCACGCGCGGCAGGCCCTGATAGCGCCACGGGCGGGTTGGAGTTCTCAGGTGACCGGCTGGTCCGCCCGCTCACCTGCCGCCCGACTGCGGCGGCTCGATGAGCAGCGGGACGAGGCCGGTGCCCGCTGGGACCTCCTGCGCCCAGCTGAAGCCGCCCCACGACCAGCCCGCATTGATGTCGTAGCCCAGCGACGGCTGATTTTCGGCGGCGAGGTCGATCAGGACTCCTGAGCTGAACGACCTGACGGCCGGGGCGTAGAAGTCATCGATGACGGTGCCGGGCGCCACTGGCTGACTGGAGAACATCAGCAAGACTTTCCCCAGCGGAACGACAACCTGCAGGCTGTTGCCATACAGCGGGAAGGCGCAGAAGGGTGCCGCGCCACTGCCGCCCCCGCCGCCGATGCCGCAGGTGAAGTACGTGCTGGTGGTGTTCAGGATCGAAACGGCACCCGCGTGGCCCGCTTCCACCTCACCGAAGCCGCCGGCTTGCACCTGAAGCTGCTGGCCAAGCTCGATCGCGTCCGAGAATCCGGCCACCACCTGCACACCAGCCTTGATCGGGTCCAGCGAGGTGTAGGCGTTGTAGCGGTCAGAACATTTGATCTGGGTCATGACCGAGTACGGTGCGCTCATCCACACCAGGGGGCGGCCCGCCGGGTCGGAGGCCTGCACGGCTCGGAACACGTAAAGGACGTTGCCGGAGTTGATCAGATCGGCGACCGTCGCCTGCGGCATGGTGATCGTCACCTGATATTGCTGCGTCATCGGCGCTCCTGGGTGTCGGGCTGCGCTGGTGTCTTCCGCTCGCTCATGTGTCTCCCGCTCGCCTACGGGGCGCCTGAAGGCGCCGCCTTCCCTCGTCGCTCGTGCTCCGCTGTCCGCTCGCCCGCCGGGGCGCCGTGAGGCGCCGCCTTCCCTCGTCGCTCGTGCCTCGCTCCTCAGTCCAGGCGGCACCGCGCCCCTCCGGCTCGCTCACGGCTCCTCAGTCCAGGCGGCACCGCGCCCCTCCGGCTCGCTCACTGTGTCTCCCGCTCGCCTACGGGGCGCTTGAAGGCGCCGCCTTCCCTCGTCGCTCGTGCCTCGCTCCTCAGTCCAGGCGGCACCGCGCCCCTCCGGCTCGCTCACGGCTCCTCAGTCCAGGCGGCACCGCGCCCCTCCGGCTCGCTCACTGGCGGGCGGGGCGCCGCCGGTCAAGGTGACCGGCGGCGCCCCTGGGTGACCGCGTCGAGCGGTGGGGTGGCGCCGCTAGCTGGCGACGAGCGAACGGGGCTGGACCACCCCGCCTGCCGATCCCGCGGCGGGCTCGATCAGCAGCGGAACGAGGTCAGCGTTCGCCGGGAGCGACTGCGCCCAGCTGAAGCCGCCCCACGACCAGCCCTTGTCGATGTCGTAGGAGACGGCGCGCTGGTTCAGGCTGGTCAGGTCGACCAGCACACCCGGGCCATAGGCCTGCTCGATGACCGTGCCGGTGTTGACCGGCAGCGTGGAGAACATCAGCAGGACCTTCTCGATGGGCGCGATGATATCGAGGCCGCCGCCATGCAGCGGGAATGCGCACATCGGGTTGGTCTTGCCGTCGGCGGCCTGCTGTGAGATGCCGCAGGTGAACGGGGTGCTTTGGGTATTGAAAATGGAAATTGCCTGCATGGCACCGCCGTCGGTGACGTCTCCTTCCCCGGTCGCTGTGACGTTCAGGGTCTGGTCGAGGTCGATGTCAGTGCTGAAGCTGGCCTCGACGCGGCCTTTCGGGATGATGCTGCTGATCGAGGTGTACGCCTGGTACTGAACCGACCAGATGACCTGGGTGAGCGCGGAGTAGTGCGGGCTGGGCAGGCTGAACCAGACCAGCGGGCGGGCACCGCCACCCGCCGCGGCCTGCACCGCCTTGAAGCCGTACAGGGCATATCCGTCGTCGTGCAGCTGAGTCACGGTGTCCGAGGACATGGTGATGTCGATCTCGTACTCCGTGGCGCCCACCTGGCCGGGACGCAGGACGGCACTGGAGCCGTTGCCGTTGACGCTGACCTTCGCGTCAGCCCAGGTGAAGTTCCAGCTGGTGCGCTTGCCCTTCGCCACCTGGATCAGGTTGTTCTCGAATATGGTGTGGTTGACGGTCCCGGTGTAGTCGACCCGCTTGCTGGCGTTGGTGCCCTGCACGCTGGTCACCGTGCCGCCGGACTCGGTCATCGCCTTCGTGATGTCCTGGTTCGACGGGACGCTGGCCTGGTTCTTTTCGATTACCACGAAACTCATGATCTGTGCCTTTCGTTGGACGTACCTGCCGTCGCTGGCTTGCCTGTCCGATCTCGAAGCAGGGGCGCGCCCCGGGGGCGAGCGGCCCACGGCGATCGGCACCAGCACCGGGGCCGGGCTGCCCGCCTCCTTTTCCGGCCCGCCAGCCGGGGAGGCAATCGCACCAGGATCATAACGTTTAGTAACGATCTTGTTACATTTCGTAGTCACAGTTCCCGAGCATCTCCCGGCGCGGGCGGAGGAACAACCCACCTGCGGGCGAATCTCTCGAACTGGTTTCCCCCGGCCGGCGGAGCCGAAGGGAGGAGGGCGGATAGCCGCGCGAGGACGGCCCGCCCGCCTTCCGAGCAGGTCAGCGGCGGGGATCTCATCCGTTGGGAGGAATCCGGCCGGCGGTATCTGCCATCCACGGGGTATGTCAGGGGTAGCCGAGTCGCTGCCCTGGGGAGGTCCCTGTGTCCTGCACGCCCCGATTCCTGTCCCTGTCTCAGGTCCAGCGGGAACTTGGGCTGACGCGAGAGCAGGTGACAGTGCTCATCGAGAAGGGCACCCTGCCGGCCTTCCAGATCCTCGGCGAGTGGCGCGTGGAGTACGTGATGCTCGACCGGCTGGTGGACCAGTTGTACGAACAGGACGCGGACTGGGCACCCGGCATCGTTGCCGCACCGCCGGACAGCCACCCGGCCCACCTCACCACCGCACCGGCCAGCCGGGCCCCGATGGACGCGATGACGCCACAACAGCAGCGCATCGGCCATCTGGTCGGCCAGGGCCTGTCCAACGCCGAGATAGCCCAGCGCTTGTCCCTGGAGATCAGCACGGTGAAAAGCCACATCTCCCGGATGCTGCAGCGCCTGAACCTGCACAACCGCCAGCAGCTCATCGCCCATCTGTGGCGCACCGGCTTCGTCACCAGCCCGGGGCCGGAGACCGGAGCCTTAGTACCGCACTCGATCACCAAGGCCTGTCATCGATGGGCTGGGTTGCTTCTCAGCCGAGGCCGGTCAACGATACGGGCCGGCGTGCCGTGCGAGACTGTGCCGCATGGCCGCGAATGAACGCCTGATGGCTCAGGCCGCGTCGTTCGGCGCCGCTGCCGCCACCTACGAGCGGGGCCGGCCGTCGTACCCGTCCCCGGCCATCGACTGGCTGCTGCCACCGGGCGCACGACGCGTTCTGGACCTCGGGGCGGGCACCGGGAAGCTCACCCGCCTGCTGCGCGGCCGGGGCCTTGATGTCGTTGCCGTCGAGCCGTCGGGCGGGATGCGCGAGCAGCTGACCCGGTCGGTCCCGGGTACCGAGGTCCGGGCGGGAACGGCGGAGGACATCCCGCTGGACGACGGCAGTGTCGATGCGGTTTTCGTTGCGCAGGCCTGGCATTGGGTGGATCCGCGCCGGGCTGCCGGTGAGGTGGCGCGGGTACTCGTTCCTGGCGGGCAGCTTGGCCTGTTGTGGAATGTCCGCGACGAGCGGGAGGACTGGGTGGCCCAGCTCGGCCGGATCATCCACGGCGATCACAGCCAGGACATGGCCAGCGCCGCTCCCCCGGTCGGCCCGCCGTTCGGGCCGGTCGAGCGCCTCGACGTCGAGTGGCGCAGCCATCTCACCCCGGACACCGTGATCGACCTGGCCGCATCCCGCAGCTACGTCATCACCATGCCGGCCGACGAGCGGGCTGCGGTCCTCGCGGCGGTTTGGCACCTGCTGGACACCCACCCCGCCCTGGCCGGCGCGGCTGAGATCGTCCTGCCGTACGTGACCCGGTGCTCCCGCGCGTTCCTGCCTGGCGGGGACCCGGACAACGGCCCGGTCAGCGGGGTGTAAGGCCGAGCAGCAACTCGTCCACCACATGCTCCGCGTAGTCCGGGGAAATGGCTTCCGGCTCATACTTGCCGCGCATCATCACGGCGCCGACCAGCATGAACAGGGCCGCATTGATGTCGATGCCGGCGCGTAGCTCCCCGTTGGCCGCGCCGCGGCGGAGCACCTGCCTGAACACCTCCCGGCGCGGCTCGACCACGGTCTGCTCGTAGCGCGCCAGCAGCCGCGGGTATTTCTGCCCCTCACCCAGCAGCAGCGCGAATTCCCTGGTGCGCCGGGGGTCCCCGGTATCCGCGGCCATGGTCTGGAGCAGGGCGATCAGGTCCTCGCGGACCGAGAGCCCACGCGGCTCCGGCAGCGGCGTCTTCAGGGAGGCGAAGGCGTCGAGGAGCAGGTCCTCCTTGCCCGGCCAGCGGCGGTAGATGGTGGCCTTGCCGACGCCGGCCCGGGCCGCGACCTGCTCGATACACAGGCCCTCGACCCCGGACTCGGCGAACAGGGCGAGCGCGGCCTCGATGATGGCACGGTCGGCACGCTCACTGCGCGGCCGGCCCGGGCGGCGGTGCGCGGGCACCGGGTCCTGGCCGGACCCGGTGCCCTCGTCAACGACGTTGTTGACCTCGGTTCGCATCGACTTACCCTTCTGCCGCCGCCGGAACGGCCGAGCCGACCTCCGCCGGAACGGCCGAGCCCACCTCCGCGGGAACGGCTGAGCCAGCCTCTGCGGGAACGGCCGAGCCAGCCTCCGCCTGCGGGCCGGCCGTCACAGGCACGGCGCCGGCGGCCGGGCGGCCGGGCATCCAGAGGAGCACCACGATGGCGCCGATGAGCGTGATGGCCGCCGAGACGACGGTGGTCACGTGCATCGCGTGCACGAACGCGGAGTCCGCGAACCCGTTGAGGCGCACGCCGGCCCCACCGAGCTTGGACGCCACGGTCTGCGTCGCGGTGATCGAGCCCGCCGCGGCGTTCCTGGCCACCGGCGGCAGCCCAGCCAGGTGCGGGCTGAGCTGGCTGCGGTAAGCCTGGGCCAGGATCGATCCCAGCACCGCTACGCCAAGCGCCCCAGCGACCTGGCGGGCGGTGTTGGTCAGCGCCGATCCGGAGCCAGCCCGCTCCCTGGGCACCACGGACATGACCGCCTCGGTGGCCGACGGCATGACGGCGCCCATCCCGGCGCCCTGCACGAAGAAGATGACACCGAGCACCCAGATCGGCGTGGCCGTGCCGAGGGTCTGGTAACCGGCTAGCGCCAGCGTCACGAGCAGCAGCCCGGACGCGCCCACCGCCTTGGCCCCGTACCGCCGCACCAGCGGGGCACTGCGCGGCGCCGCCAGCATCTGGCCGGCTGCGAACGGAAGCGTCAGCAACCCGGCGGCCAGCGGGCTGTAGCCGCGCACGCCCTGCAGGTAGAAGCTGAGGAAGAAGAACGCGCCCATCATGCCGAAGAAGGTCATGGCCAGCGCGGCGATCGCGGAGGAGAGCCGCGGGTCGCGGAACAGCCTCACGTCCAGTGACGGATGGCTGAGCCTGGTCTCATACCAGCCGAACGCGCCGAGCACAGCCAGGCCGACCAGGCTGGTCCCGAGCACATCCCAGTGGATCCAGGAGCCCTTCTCCCCGCCCTGGATGATCCCGTACACCAGGAGCACGAGGCCGGCGATGGACGCCAGGACACCCACGTAGTCAATCCGGCCCGGGTTCGGGTTCCTGGACTCGGGGACGAGCAGCAGTATCGCCACGACGCCCAGCGCGGTGATCGGGACGTTGATCAGGAATACCGATCCCCACCAGAAGTGCGCGAGCAGCAACCCGCCCACGATCGGGCCGATGGCGACGCCGATGCCCACGGCGATGGCCCAGATGCCGATGGCGCGGGCCCGTTCACGTGGGTCGAAGACGTTGGAAATGATCGACAGCGTCTGCGGCATGACTGCGGCAGCGCCGAGGCCCATCGCCGCACGCGCCCAGATCAGCTGGTCAGGACTGTGCGAGTACGCGGTGAGCAGTGAGAAGATGCCAAACATCGCCATGCCGAACATCAGCATGCGCTTACGGCCGATCCGGTCGCCGATCACGCCGAAGGTGAACAAGAGCCCCGCGAACACCAGGGTGTAGGAGTTGATCCCCCACTCCAGCTGGCTCTGGCTGGCGCCCAGGCCCACCTTGGGCTCGGCGATGATCTTCAGTGCCACGTTCAGCACCGTGTTGTCCAGGACGATGGCGATCAGGCTGATGACCAGGACGCCGAGGATGAGCCATCGGCGCCGGTAGATCTTGTCGGCGGAGTCCTGGTCCCGCCTCGGAAGTGAGATAAGCGAAGCCATGGTGCCCTTCGTGGTCAGACGGAAGCCCGCGACGTATGGCGGCGTTACCCTGACGAGTCCTGCCCGGCCCGGCGCAGGTTAGCTAACGATACGGAACAGGTCCGTATCGCAAAAGATTCCCCGCCACGCCGGAAAATTCTCGCCTTGTCTAGGCAGCACGCTGCGGGACTATCTCAGGCGCACGGAACATGCCATGATCGAAGCGTCCGGGGACGCCGTAAGGGCGCCACGAGGCGTGGAGGATTCCAAGATGCACGCTCATCAAGAAGCAGGTTCAGGCACGGCCGCGACCAGCCCGCGGACCGCAGCGCAGAACCCGGCGGACCGCGGCGCGGATACCGCCACTGGGCCTGGGGCCCAGCCACAGCACGAACCGCTTTACGGCGGGCACGCCAGCCGCCGGGTCACCGTGCGGGACCTCGCCGCCGCCAAGGCGCGCGGCGAGAAATGGCCGATGCTCACCGCCTACGACGCGCTGGTCGCGCGGGTCTTCGACGACGCCGGCATCCCGGTGCTCCTGGTCGGGGATTCGGCGGGCATGGTGGTGTTCGGGCACGACACCACCATCCCCGTGACCGTCGATGACCTGATCCCGCTCACCGCCGCCGTGGTGCGCGGCACGAGCCGGGCGCTGGTCGTGGCCGACCTGCCGTTCGGCTCCTACCAGGCGTCGCCGGAGGCGGCGCTCGCCACGGCGGTCCGGTTCCTCAAGGAGACCGGGGCGCACGCGGTCAAGCTGGAGGGCGGCCACCGGGTGCTGCGTCAGGTCGAGGAACTCGTCGCGGCCGGCATCCCGGTCATGGCGCATCTCGGGCTGACCCCGCAGTCGGTCAACGCGTTCGGCGGCTACCGGGTCCAGGGCCGGGGCGAAGAGGGCGAACAGCTGCTGCACGACGCGAAGTCGCTGGAGGCGGCGGGCGCCTTCGCCATCGTCCTGGAGTGCGTGCCAGCCGACCTGGCCGCGCGGGTGACCGGCACGGTGTCCGTCCCGACCATCGGGATCGGAGCCGGACCCGGCTGCGACGCCCAGGTACTCGTCTGGCAGGACATGGCCGGGCTGACACCACGGACCGCCAAGTTCGTCAAGAAGTACGCGGACCTAGCGGGCATGCTCGGCCAGGCGGTCCAGTCGTTCGCCAGGGACGTGATAGCCGGGGAGTTCCCCGCGCCGCACCACTCCTACCGCTGACCCTGCGACTGTCGTGCTCGCCGGGACCGGAAAGACCGGCTCCCGAGTGGCCGGCAAACTGACGAAGTTCGGCCTCAGCGTCCGCACCGCGCCGACTTCGCCGGCGAACCGCACACGCCTGGGCCCGGCAGGAGGACTGATGACCACGATCAACGACCTCGACGACTTCACGGCGCTGGAGCCGTTCTTCCGGATCATCCAGGAGGGGCTCGACGGCCTCGCCGATGGCGGGCACTTCTTCGACCTGCTGGCCGAAGACGTCGTTTTTGACTACATCATCACCGTTCCTGGCTACCCGCGGCACGTCGAGGGCCGCCAGGCCATCGCACAGCTATACCGCCCCTATGGCGGCACGATCGTCTTGGACCAGTGCTACGATCTCGCCGTCCATCACGACCCCAGCACCGGTGTCGTCGTGCTCGAGTACGCCTCGCAAGGCCGGGTCGTTGCGACCGGAGCTCCCTACGCCAACCGGTACATCTCGGTGCTCACGATCACGGATCGCAAGGTCAGTCGCTGGCGTGACTACCTCGACCCGCTGGCGGTCTTCGACGCTGTCGGCTGGCCTTCGCACTAGGGTGCCGCACACTAGATGTCGGTGAACCGCAGGCCGGCGTGCGACTTGTAGCGGCGGTTCACCGACACCAGGTTGGCGGTCAGCGCCTCCACCTGCCCGCAGTTGCGCAGGCGGCCCGCGTAGACACCGCGGACACCGGGGAGCCGGCTGGCGAGTTCCTGCACGATTTCGGTGGCCGCCCGGTCGTCCCCGAGCACCATCACGTCCAGGTCGATCGCGATGACCTTCGGGTCAAGCAGCAGCACCGCCGACACGTGGTGGAACGCGCCGACGACCCAGCTGCCGGGCAGCACCGCGGCCGCCTGCTGAGCGGCGCTGCCCTCCTCGACCGGCAGCGGGTAGGCGCCACGCCCGTCGAATCCGATCGGGTTCACGCAGTCGATCACGATCTTCCCGCTGAGTATGTCCGCGAGGGAGGCGAGCAGTTCCCGGTGCCCATCCCAGGGCACGGCGACGATCACCACATCCGCCTCGCGGGCCGCGTCGGCGTTGGCCATGCCGCGGATCCGCCGGTCCGGGCCAAGGGCCTGCGCCGTGGCCACTGCCCGCTCGGCGCTGCGCGACCCGATGATCACTGGGTTGCCCGCGAACGCGAACCGGTGCGCGAGGCCACGGCCCTGCTCACCGGTGCCACCCAGGACCGCGATCACCAGATGGGCGAGGTCTTTGGTGATAACGGGTGATCCGTGCGCTGCGGGCATGCCCCGATCCTGCCAGAACGCCAATGTCCGCAGTGGCACGATGGACCCATGGATGCCAGGCAGGTGACCGCGCTGCGCGGGTTCCTGGCCAGCACCGGCTGGCTGGAGCGGACCACAGAGTTCGCGCGGGCCCTGCGCCGCTCCTCCCGGACCCGCGGTGGCCTCCTCATCGTCGGCACGCCTGATGCGGAGCCCTGGCACCTGACCGCGCACCTGGACGAAGAGAGCCGGATGAGCGGGGTGCCGGAACTTGAGCCCACGCTGATCCGCTGGGACCCGCCGCCGGACGCGCCGCCGCACCTGCGGACCGGCCTGACCCGCCTTGAGCAGGCCCAGCGCGGCGAGACGCTGTTCGTGGTCAGCCCGCAGGCGGCCCCCGACGCCCTGCTCGAACGGGTGCACAGCGCCCGCAAGGTCGCCACCGTCCTCGCCCTGAACCAGGGTGACCCGGAGCTGGAGCAGATGGCCCACGAAGTGCTCACCATGCGGCCGGATAGCGCGCCCATGTCCTTCGATGCTGCCCAGCACCTGGTCAGCTCGGCGGCCGGGGCGGCGGGCGACGTGCCCAAGGCCGGGCTGCGGGAGCGTCTCGGCCGGCTGCTCAACGCGGTGAGCGGCCCGGCGCCCAGGTAACCCCGGCCCTCGTGCCGCGCGCCTGAAAAGTGTCAGAGGCACTCGATACATTGGCCGCCATGAGCGATCAGGAGACCACCGGCCACACTGGCCGAAGCGGCGCCCTGGGCAGCCAGCCAGCGAGCGCCATCACCCAGGCCGACCAGGCCGAGCTGTTCCGTGCGCTGCACAACGGCCCTGAGCCGCTGCTGCTGCCGAACCCCTGGGACGTCGGCTCCGCGAAGCTCCTGGCCTGGCTGGGCCCGCCCGTGAGCTGCGCGAGCAGGGCAGCTACGGCTTCCTGACGCTAGCCGGGGCCGGCCGCTCCGCGGTGCGTGCGGCGTTCGGCGGCTAGCCGGGGCTTGCTCAGGAGTCCAGGCTCAGCACCATGGTGGGCCGCTCGATCACGTGGTCCTCGCGCAGCGGCCTGACCGCCGTGCCGATGGCGAAGAACTCGGTGGTGTGCGAGCCCCAGGTGTGGCTGTGCTGGCGGAGCTGGACCCCCACGATCCCCTCCGCGTGCAGTTCCTCGGCCTCGGCCTGCATCCGGCTCATCGCCAGCTCGCGGGCATCGTAGAGAGCCTGGGTGAACTGCTCGAGTTCCACGTTGCGCCCGATGTTGCCGATTTTCCCGCCGAGCCGCTGATGCGCGATGTGGTACACGCACGACCCCATCACCATGCCGAGCGGCGCGTAGCCAGCCCGGATCAGCGTCCAGAAGTCCTGGCCCGACAGGTCAGAGGTGAATGGCTGCTGCTTGTTGTTGCGCCATTGGGTGACTCCCCCGCCACCGGCCCCCTCCTCGGCCTTGACCGCGGTGCCAACCGCGATGAACTCGGCGATGTCGTTGCCGAACTCCTTCATCTCCACATCGAGCCGGACCCCGACGATGCCGTCCGCCTTGAGCGCGTCCGCCTCCGCTTCCATCCGGGTCATCGCCAGTTCCCGAGCGTGGTACATGGCCTGTGACAGGACATCCAGTTCCTGGTTCTTGCCCCAGCGGCCGACTTGCAGGCCCACGTGGTAAATCGAGCTGCCGAGGACCAGGCCGAGCGGGCGGAAGCCGGCCTCCCGGACCAGCAGGAACTCGTTCACGGACAGGTCTGAGGTGAAAATGGCACCCGGCCGCCCGGGCTGCAGTTCGGCGAGACGGCGCAGGGCGTCCTGCGGTACTCCGGCCACGCCCAGCGCGGCGGCGTTCTGCTCGGTCATCGCTCTCCCTCAGCTGCTGTCATCGAGAATCTTCGCTCATCAGTCGGCGGCGTGAGCAGGGGCGGCATCGTTTCAGCGCCCGAGCCGGGTCCGGGCCGCCTGCCGCCGCTGCGGATCCAGCGACAGGATGGCGAGGCTGCGCGGCTGCTGGACCCCCGGCGACGCGAAGCGCGCCGTGGCGGTGCCGACCACCGTGACCTCCACGATGTGGTCTTTCCCATGCTCCTGCATCGGGCACTCACGCTCGTGGACCCGCATGTCCATCCGTGACACCACCACGCCCTCGGCCCCCAGCCTGCGGACATCCTTCTCCAGCTGGACCCGCCCGTCGTGCCTGGCCTCGTTCACAAGATCGGTATACCCGACTACCTCGGCGTTCCCTGCGCCCCAGCGGGTCTGGCCGACGGTCAGCCAGTCGTCGTGCCGGGCGCCGACCGAGATGCCGAGCGCCAGGCCGACAGGCACCCAGCCCGCCATCATCAGCTTCGCGAAGTCCTGGCCGGACAGATCGGAGGTGAACGGCGCGGGCAGGGCCACGCCGCCGCCCTGCGCCCGGACCGCGGTGCCGATCGCCTTGAATTCCAGGCCCCCGGCGGGGAAGCCGCCGATCGTGAGCAAGACGCCCACGATTCCCTGGCCGCCGAGTTCCACGCACTCGGACATCATCCGGTCGATGGCCTTGTGCCGGGCCTCGTACATGGCCTGCGTCAGCGCGCCGAACGAGCCATAGCCGCCGCGTCCCGAGACCTGCGTGGCGGTGCGGAAAGGCTGGGCGAAGCCCCCGTACCCTGACCACCCGCCCGGGCAGCCGTATCCGCCCGTGAAGCCGATGTTGTAGACGGCCGCCCCGAGCACCTGGCCGACTGGCTCGAATCCCACGCTCCGGATCGCGGCGAACTCGGCCGTGGACAGGGCGGATCCCCAGGTCCCGCTGCCGCGGATCTCGGCCATCCGCGCCCGCGCAGCATCGGGCAGCCCGGCTCCGTTCTGATCATCGGTCACCGCGTGCCCCTTTCGGCCTGCGCAGCCAGTCCCACGATACCGGGCATGCTGACGCCGGATGGTCACGCGGACTCCCGCCGGGTCGGCCCGGCTCCTGACCAGGGCCGGGCCGGGCTCTTGGCGTGCTTACGAGGTGGGCTCGCCGTCGGCCGCGTCCCATTCCTCGTTCCGTTTCCGCACGGTGTCGAGGGCGTGCTCGGCTTCTTCCTTGGTCCGATACGGCCCGAGCCTGTCCTTGCCGGGACATCCCGCTCCGTGCTCGACGGCGTGGTGCTTGACGCAGTACCACCAACCTTGGTCGTCGTTCATGCGCATTAGACTTCCAGAACATGACGACGTTGCTCCAGCCTGGCCGGCTGTCCCCGATGCGGCAGGTTCCGGCGGGCATCCCGCGGCCCGAGTACGTGGGCAAGAAGCACCCGAGAGTCGGGGAGCCCAACGTCAAGGACGCCGAGACCATCGAGCGGATGCGGGCGGCCGGCAAACTCGCGGCCCAGGCCCTCGCCGAGGTGGGCAAGCACGTCGCACCCGGGGTCACCACGGATGAACTGGACCGGGTCGGGCACGAATTCCTGTGCGACCACGGCGCTTATCCCAGCACGCTTGGCTACCGGGGGTACCCGAAGTCGCTCTGCACCTCGCTCAACGAGGTGATCTGCCACGGGATCCCCGACGACACCGTGATCGCGGACGGCGACATCGTCAACGTGGACATCACCGGATACCTGAACGGCGTGCACGGGGACACGAACGCGACATTCCTGGCGGGTGAGGTCGATGAGGAATCGCGGCTGCTGGTGGAGCGCACCCACGAGGCCATGATGCGCGGCATCCGTGCGGTGGCGCCGGGGCGCCCGCTCAACGCGATCGGCCGGGTGATCGAGTCCTATGCGCGCCGGTTCGGCTATGGGGTGGTCCGCGATTTCACCGGGCATGGCATCGGCACGACGTTCCATTCCGGCCTCATCGTCCCGCATTTCGACGACCCCGAGGTTAGCGTGATCATGGAGCAGGGGATGACGTTCACCATCGAGCCGATGCTCACCCTCGGCACGATCACCTATGACATCTGGCCCGATCGCTGGACGGCGGTCACCCGGGACGGCAAGCGCACCGCCCAGTTCGAGCACACCATCCTGGTCACCAGCGATGGCTACGAGATCCTGACCCTCCCCTGACCCCTGCCGCTTGAAGCAACGATGACTCTGGTTCAGGTTCTCGCAGACGAGACCTCTGTTCACATGGCTTGTGACTTCCGCCTCACGGACCCAGATACGCGACAGCCAGTGACCAACGACGCTCACAAGCTGGTTACTGTGACCACACTTTCAGTATCGGCGCTCATTGAAGTGATCTCAGCGAAATTCATGTGATATGGCCGTGCTCGAAATGGGTCAGGACGAGCGCGGCGCGGGCGATGGCGCCGATTTTGCTGGGGCTGGCGGTGATGTGCTGCAGGGTGCGCCACCGGCCGATGAGCAGGGCGAACCCGCGTTCGCCCAGGCAGCGTAGGGACCGCTGGATCGCGTTGCGGGTGCGGGCATTGATGTCGAGTTCCCGGCCGGCGGTGAGTTGTTTGACGGGAATCAGGATGCCGATGCCTGCGCCCTCATATCCGGGGTCGGCCAAGGTGGGCAGGCCGGTGGCGGCGGCGTGGTAGAGGGCAGGAAGGGCGTGGGCGCGGGCGGCGGTGATGTCGTGCACCGAGCCGGGCTCCACATCGGAGACCCACAGCGGGAACCCGCCCGGGGCGGTTACCGCCTGGATATTGCCGCCGTGGGTGTGCGCCTTGCCCGAGTACCACAGGTCGATGACCTTGCCTTTCACGCTGACGGCCGGCTCCTTGCATCGGTCGGAAGGGATGATCGCCCCGTCCAGGATCACGTGAGAGAAGCCCTCGTCCTTGGCCCGTTCCAGCGCTTGGCGCAGGCCGGGGGCCTGGCTGGCGAGAACCTCGATGACCTCGTCCAGGTACCGGTAGGCGGTGGCCCGCGAGACGCCGTGGTCGCGGGCCAAGGCGTCCGGGCTAGTGCGATCGCGGAACCAGCGCAGCGCCAGCACCGCCTCCCAAAAGCAGGTCAGCGCCCTGCTCCCCTTCGGTGTGCCGCGGCGGCGCCGCTCCGCCCACAGCAGCCTCGCCACGAACTGGACCAGTTCCCTGGGGACGTCAAGCGTGGCACGATAGGCGATCACGTGGAGCCTTCCGGAGAAGAAGATCTTGTGGTGAGAGCTCTTCTAACGATCTTCAATAGTGGGGGTATTAAGGAAGCCGTCGAGGAGGCCGGGCCGGTACTGCATCCGCCTGAGCCGGGCCTTCACCAGCGCAGTCAGCTGCTAGATGTTCCGCCTGGTGAGGTTGGCCAGCGATCGTTTCAGGTTCGGCCAGACCGCCCGGCTGGGTTCAGTTCGTGCGCATACGGCGGGAGCTGGCAGGCCGTCAGCTGTGAGCGCGCGGCGATCAGCTAGCCCGCTGCTCTTTGCGGTGGGGTCATGCCCCCCGATGACTGCTCGCTGGCGGGGTCGGCGGTGCCGGTGGTGAGGGTTTTCTCGGCGGCGTCGACGACGCCGAGGTCGGCGCGGGTGTGCAGTTCGGCGGCGGTGATGAGCAGCGACTCAACGGCTGTGGTGCTGGTGGCGGCGCGGGCGCCGGCGAGGGCGTGCAGTTGCCGCAGCAGGTGGGCGCGCTGCCGGCTGAGCAAGGCGGGCAGTGCGGCGGGGTCGGCGGAGCGGACGGCGGCCATGATCCTGAGGAAGAAGTCGTCGCGGTAGCCGCGGGCAGGGATGGCTGGCTCGGCGAGCCAGCGGTCGAGCTCGGCCCGGCCGGCCGGGGTGAGGCGGTGGATGACGCGGTCGGGCTTGACCTGCTGCGGCTGGCGCCGCGACTCGATCAGGCCGTCCCGGGAAAGCCGGTCGAGGATCTGGTACAGGTGGCCGATGTTCAGCCCGCCCCACTGGTCGCCGACGGCCTGCTCGAAGCTGGTTTTCAGCTCGTAGCCGTGGGCGGGCTTGGCCGCCAGCAGGGCCAGAACCGCGTGGTGCAGGGGCATGCGCTTTACCTTGCCGCTAGGTAACGATCCGGTGGCATCCTTGCATTGTCACTATGTAAGGCGTGAGCATAGTCCCAGCCCCCGGCCGGCGCCAGCCCCCCGGGGACAGGCACTGGCAAGCGAGGGATGCGGTGATGGGCAGGCTCGCCTGGTCGCAAGCGCGGTTCCGCCCGGCCCGCACGCTGGCGCTGATTGCCGGCGTGCTAGTCGCGGCGATCGGGTTCACCGTGCTCACCGCGGCGTCACGGACCGCGCAGCTGCGCACGACCGGCACGGTGTCGGCGCACTTCGTGCCCGCCTACGACATCCTGATCCGGCCAAGGGGGGCCAGGACCGCGGTGGAGAACCGGACCGGCACCGTGCAGCCGGACTTCCTGTCGGGCATCTACGGCGGGATCACCATGGCGCAGTACCACCAGATCCAGCACGTCCCGGGGGTCCAGGTCGCCGCGCCGATGGTGATGGTCGGGTACGCGGAACTCCAGGCCGCCATATTCGAGCCGGTGCCCGCCGCGGCGCTGGCCGGGTCCGGCCGCCAGCTCTACCGGATCTCCACCACCTGGGTCAGCGGCAACGGCGCCAGCCGCGTCGCACAGCCGCCGTCTTACTTGTACGTGACGCCGCTACGACTCACGGGCGGTTACAACGGCATACCCCCGACCGACGGCACCGGCCCGGGATGCATGCTGATGAGCGACCGGGCCCCGTCACCGGGAACAAACCCGTTCGGCACGGCCGCGCAGTCCCACACAGGGTGCTGGTCCCGGGTGAACCAGTACGACCTACCGAAGCCGCCAGGCGGCGGAGGCGGCAGCCCCACCGAGGCTGGCTACTACGTCGAGTGGACCGTCCCGGTGCTGATCGCGGCCATCGACCCGGCCGCCGAGGCGAAACTGGACGGTCTGAACATGGCGGTTGTCTCCGGCGGTTACCTGAAGGAGAACGAGGGTGACAGCGGCCCGATATTGCCGGTACTGGCCTCCTCCGCCAGCGGCATGAACGAGTACGCTCAAACCACCCTGCAGCAGCTGGCGGCACCGTCTGTGATGCTTGACATGAACGCTGGCTGGGCGAGTGCGCAGGCCTCGGCTCCTGGCCGCACGGTGGCCACCGTGCGCACTACGGCCCAGCAGGCCTACGCTGCCGTGCTCAAGGGGCTCGGGCCGACTGCCACAGCAAGAACGCTGAGCCGCGTCTACACTGGCACTCCCGTCGAGGGCTACTGGTCCGTCGGCCCGGTGGACTACCAGCGCACCAGGGCCGGGGCGCTGACACCGCGTCAGGCTGTCAACAGCTCGTCGGTCTGGTTCACCGGCAGCGGGGCTCCGGTCTCCGTGGATAACGAGGACAGCCAGTACCGGACGGTGACCTCGCACGTGAAGGTGACCGCGCAGACCACGCAGCCCGGCGGCTCCCAGCTCGCCTTGATCAAGGTCGCTGGTGTGTTTGATCCAGCCAAGATCAGGTCGTTCGACCCGCTGTCGCGGGTGCCGCTCGGCGCCTACCAGCCGGTGGTCGCGGCGCCGGCTACCGCAGCTAGCCGCCAGGCGCTGCACGGGGGCGACCTGCTGCCCAGCCAGAACCTGGGTGGCCTGGTCAGCCAGCCGGTGAACCTGATCACCACGCTGTCGGCGCTGCCGGCGCTGGAGAACAGCCTGAACTACCCCGGCGTACCAGCCGCTGATCCGATCAGCGTGATCAGGGTCCGGGTCGCGGGCGTCACCGGACCGGACGCGCTGTCGCGGGAGCGCGTCAACGCGGTCGCGCAGCAGATTGAGCAGCGCACCGGCCTGGATGTAGACATCGTGGTCGGCTCCTCCCCGTCGCCAGTGACCATCGGCCTGCCCGCGGGCAAGTTCGGGCGGCCGCCGCTGACCCTGTCGGAAGGCTGGGTTAAAAAGGGCGTCGCGGTGGCGATCCTGAACGCCGTCGATAAAAAGAGCGTCGCGCTGTTCACCCTGATCCTGGTGGTGTGCGTGCTGTTTGTCGGCAATGCCGCGACCGCGGCGGTGCGTGGGCGGCGGCGCGAGCTGGGGGTGCTGGCCGCCGTTGGCTGGCGCCGGTCGCGGCTGTTCGCCACCGTGCTGGGCGAACTGGCCGGCATCGGGCTTGCCGCCGGGCTGCTGGCCGCAGTGATCGCGTTGCCGGTGTCGGCCGGGCTGGGCCTGCGCGCCTCGCCTGGGCGGGCGCTGCTGGCGGTGCCTGTCGCGATGGCGGTGGCCGTCGTGGGCGGCCTGGCGCCGGCATGGCTGGCCGCCCGGGCCGACCCGGTCAGCTCGGTCCGGCCGCCGGGGCTCGCGGTCCGCCGCGCGCACCAGCCCCGCGGGATCACCTCGCTAGCGGTGCTCAACGTGGCCCGCACCCCCGGCCGCACCCTGATCGGGGTGGTCAGCCTGGCCGTGGGCATCGCGGCGCTGACGCTGCTGACCGCGGTCACCTTCGCCTTCCGCGGGGTAGTCGTCGGATCACTGCTCGGCGACGCCGTCGCGGTGCAGGTCAGAGGCGTCGACTACCTCGCGGCCGGGGCGACGGTCGCACTCGGGGTGCTGGCCGTCGCCGACGTGGTGTTCCTGAACATCACAGAACGCGCGGCCGAGCTGGCCACCATGCGCAGCTTCGGCTGGCGGGACACCGCGCTGGCCCGGCTGGTGATCACCGAGGGCGCGGTCATCGGCGTCACCGGCTCGCTAGCCGGCGCCGCATCCGGGCTGGCAGCCGCCGCCTGGTTCGCCGGGCAGCTGCCCGCCCGGCTGCTAGCCATCGCAGCCGCTGCCGCAGCAGCCGGGATCATCATCACCGCCGCGGCCGCGCTGCTGCCCGCCGCGCTGCTGCGCCGCCTGCCCCTCGCCCACCTGCTAGCAGAGGAGTAACCGACATGGCTGCGAGTGCCCCAGGCAGCGGCGTACTTGAGCTGCGCGGCGTCTGCAAACGCTACGGCACCGGCCAGGGCGGGCAGGTCACCGCCGCCGACAATGTCACCTTCACCATCGAGGCGGGGGCGTTCGTCGCGCTGACCGGCGCCTCAGGCTCGGGCAAGTCAACAATGCTGCACATGATCGGCGCGATCGAACGGCCCGACTCCGGCGGGATCATCAGCAACGGCACCCAGGTCACCGCCCTGCGCGGCGCCGCCCAGGCCGACTACCGGCGCACCGTCGGCTTTGTGTTCCAGCGCTACAACCTGCTGCCCGGACTAACCGCCCTGGACAACGTCATCGTGCCAGTCCTGCCGTATCGCACCCGCTGGGACAAGCGCCAGCGGGCCAGGCAGTTGCTGGCAGCCGTCGGCCTGGCCGGACGCGAACGGTCACTGACATCACGAATGTCCGGCGGCGAACAGCAGCGCATCGCCATCGCCCGCGCCCTGATCAACACCCCCGCGCTGCTGCTCGCCGACGAGCCCACCGGCAACCTCGACTCCGCCAACTCCACCGAGATCCTCGACCTGCTCGCCAGGCTCCGCGCCGAACACGACATGACAATCATCCTCGCCTCCCACGACCCGCAGATCGCCGCCAGAGCCGAACGCCTGATCCGGCTCCGCGACGGCGCAGTCGTCGACGACATCCAGCTCACCGGGGACCGCCCGGTGGAGGACGTCATTCGGCACATCAGCCAGCTCGGCTGACCAACGCACCGGCCGGGCGCGTCAGTAGCTGAGGCTGCCCTGACCATCAGCAGCATCAAGCCGAAGAGCTCGAGTTTCTTTGCTACCGGAGCTGCGTATGCGGTGCATGGCAGGGAGCGCGACAAGCTGCTGCGCTCCCTCCGTGCGGGTCAACCGGACACGCAGCTCCAGGAACAACTAAGCCAGGTCAATGAAGCGGTGAGCCGGCGGGACGAGACCGTCAGTCCTGGGTGCTACACGGCATCTCTTCATGCCACAGGCGCCGGCTCCGGCCGCCCGTTCCTCACTGACGAACAGCAATGGGACTTCATACGACCAGAAGTTGCGGAAATGCTGAAGCGCACCGGAGTCCGGTTGGTCCCGAAAATGGGCCCCGATGGCCGACCGATGCCTATCCGCGAGCGAGGATTCGCCTCCGCCAGGACGGGTGCGTCACCCGAGTACTTCCGCGAGCAACTCAAGTTGCGCCCAGACAGCACCGAAGTCTGGAACAACTACGGTGCATTCCTATGGGGCAGGAGGCAGCCCGAGAAGGCGATCGAAGCCTTCCAAAAAGCAATTGAGCTGGACCGCTCTAACGCAACGGCTCTGGCGAACCTTGCTAACAAGCTCTGGCTGCACAGCGGCGATGCTGCAGAGGCCGACCGTCTCTATGCCAGGGCCGTCGAGGCAGCGGAACCGTCCGTCCCCGCATCGATCCTGTCCGACTTCGCCGCCCTGTGCGATGAAGGCTTGTCCGAACCTGACCGCGCCGCCCAGCTTCACGAGCGCGCGGCACAAGACGAAAACTACCCCCTCGCGCGCGCCCGGTACGCGTTGTTTATCCTCAAGTACCGGAACGATCCCGATGGCGCGAACGCTCTGCTCGCGCGGGCGCTCGAAAAGCAACCTGATAACCCTCAGATCCTTTTTATGGCGGCCCAGGCAGACTGGTTTTACAACAAGAATCCCGAGGCGGCACGGAGAAGGCTGCATAAGGCTTGCTCGCTCGACTCTAACGATGTCCAGATACTGGGGATGACCGCGTACGTCTCCATGGGGCTGGGTGACTCAGCCAGCGCCGCCTATTACTACCGCAAGCTGATTAAGCGCGGGCAGTCTGACGCGCAGGCTCACAACGACTATGTCCTCGCCCTTCTCATGGGGAGGAAGCCGGACGGCGCACTTCGCCATTTGGCACAGGCAATGCGTGCCGCCCCAGATGATCGCATAGTCCCTATGATCCGCGCTAACCGCGCCGCGGCATTGTGGGCTCTCCGCAGGCACGATGAAGCAATCGAGCTAATGCGTGCGATCCTGAATGACACGCCACCGCCGCAGCTCGAGCTAGAAGTCCTCGCGATGCTCCATGTGGCCGCACCATCTTCTGCGAACGACACCGACCAGCGTATGCACCAACTAATTGAGAGCGGTGTCCGTAGCGATGGCAACACAGTGCGGAGCATCGCCCGCGACAAACCCCGTACAGAACGGGATGCCGGATATCAGCTTGCCAGCATGATCGAGGACGCGCTCGCAATCTAGCCGACACTTGACAACCTCACAGCGCCAGAAGGGCCGCCGATGCCCTTACATCTCCCAGCGCTCACTTGTTGCCCGTTCTGCTTCGAGAGTCAATTAGTTAACGACCTCATAAGCCGAGAATTCATGGCCACGCTTTTGGCGCATCTCCGCTAAGATCGTGACCAAAAGTTACAGGGTCGACGATGTAGTGCCGAGCATCCCCACGGCGAGCGAGGAAAGCCAGGCGAGGTACGGTCACCGCAGGTCGCGCGCATGGATAGACATGGTGCCGTAGTCTGGGCGTTGCCTAGAGCACTGAGAAAGGACCGGGATTGTGGACGCGGCGAGCATGATCGGGCGGCGCATTGCTCATGCCCGCAAGCTCAGGGGCCTGACGCAAACTGGCCTGGCCGGACGTGCTCACGTGTCCAAGAGTCTCATCGCCCAGGTGGAATCGGGCCACAAGCCAGCAACGCCCTCACTGATCGCAGCCGTGTCAGGGGCACTGAGCGTGGACATCACCGACTTGACCGGTCAGCCTTACCGGGGTGACAACCCGCGCACCGACCGCATACACGCCGCCATCCCGCAGATCCGCCAAGCCCTGGTGTACTGGGACATCCCCCCGGACCTAGACGTGCCACCCCGGCCGCTGGCTACCCTGACAGCGGAGACCCAGGAAGTCACCCGCCTGCGGATGCAGGCTGGCTACACCGAACTCGGCGCACTACTGCCGGCCCTGATCAAAGAGCTAGTTGTCCACGCCCACGAAGCGTCCCGCCACGAACGCGCCCACGTGTTCCGACTGCTGGCCGACGCCTACACGGCCGTCGATTCCATGGCCTACAAGCTCGGTTACATGGACCTGTTCGCGCTCGCGGTCGAGCGGATGTCGTGGGCCGCCGGGCAGGCTGACGACCCGCTCCTACGCCCGGTGGCAGCTATCCGCCGCTCGTCAGCGTTCCTCGCGACTGGAGCTTGGGACGGGGGAACACAGTTGCTGGGACGTGCCGGACGCGAGGTCAGCGACGGCCTGCCTGAAGATCAGGCGTCCTTGAGCGTCCTGGGCACTGTCCACCTGAGGACAGCGATCATGGAAGCACGCGCGGGGCACGTCAGCCCGGCCTGGGCCAGCATGAGCAGCGCCCGCGAGGTCTCCGACCGCATCGGCCATGACACCCGGGACTACGGGCTGTTGTTCGGGCCAGCCAACGTCGCTATCCACGAGGTGGCCGTCGCGGTCGAACTCGGCGACGCTGACGAGGCCATCCGCCGTGGCGCAGACCTGACACTGCCCGCCGACACGCCGCGTGAGCGATCCAGTCACCATTACATTGACCTGTCCCGCGCGTGGCTGTGGCAGCGCAATACCGCCAAAGCCCTCGCCTGTGTCACTAAAGCAGAGCGGCTCGCCCCGCAGAGGACGCGGTACCACCCGATGGCCCGCGAAACCGTAACTGGGCTGCTCGACATCCAACGTCACGTGCCCGAGCCGCTACGCAACCTGGCCGCACGCATGAACCTGTCTTAACAGCACGTCCTCACGGTTTCACAACCGGTGAAACTTCACCGGTTCGCCCGCGCGCACCATAACCCCAAGACCACTACACCGTGGTCCCCCGTAGCAAGTCCGGGAGGGGAGCGGATGGCACGCGCGCACCGCGACACCACCAGCCAGCCAGGTGGGAACCCTGCTGACCATCCAAGTCCCCAGGGCGGCCGTGAGCAGCCGGCGCGCTGGCTTCCCAGCCGTGATGACGCTGGTTCCCCGTTCGACACGGCGGTCGCGCATCCGGCTCGCGTCTACAACGTCTGGCTGGGCGGGAAAGACCACTACGCCGCCGACCGTCACGCCGCCCATGAGGTCATGCGCCGCAGCCCGCAAGTGGTCACCGGGGCACTGGCCAACCGTCACTTCCTCGCCCGCGTGGTGCGGTTCCTGGCTGCTGAGTGCGGCATCCGCCAGTTCCTGGACATCGGCACCGGCCTGCCCGCCCCCGACAACACCCACGAAGTCGCCCAGCGGATCGCGCCGCAGTGCCGGATCGCCTACGCCGACAATGACCCGCTCGTGCTCACACACGCCCGCGCGCTGCTGACCAGCACCCCGGAGGGAACCTGCGACTACATCGACGCCGACATCCGCGACACGACCGGGATCCTGAGCCAGGCCGCCCGCACCCTGAACTTCACCCAGCCCGCCGCCGTGCTCCTGCTCGCCATCCTGCACTTCGTGCCCGACGCCCACGACCCGCCCGGCATCGTCAAGACCCTCGCCGCCGCCTTAGCCCCCGGCAGCTACATCGCGATCACCCACCTCACGGCGGACTTCGCACCTGGCACGGTGACCGCCGGCGTCGAGACCTACAACCTGCTCGTGCCCGGATCACTCACCCCGCGCACCCGCGCCCAGGTCACCGCCTTGTTCGCCGGGCTGCCGCTGATCCCGCCCGGCGTCGTGCCGCTCACCGGGTGGCACCCCGACCTCTGCGACCCGTCCCCCCCGGACTGCGACCTGTACGCCGGGGTCGCCCGCACCCCGGACGGCGCACGTGACCGCCGCGCATGAGGCTCCTGGCGGGCCGTGCGACCCGCAGGAACACACCACCGCCGCGCGCATCGAACGCGGCAACCCCCGGTGGCTGGTCATCTGGGGCACGCACAGCCGCCGCTACTTCGCCTTCCCGCGGTTCGCCGCCGAGCCGGGGACCATCGTCACCGGCCCCGGCACCGCCGAACTCCTCGACGGCATGCGACACGCCGAACTCACCGCCGCCAGCAGCGCGCAGCGGCGGCCATGATCCCCGGTTACGCCCTGACAGGCTTGCGCGATGCGCTCGCCGCGCACGGCATCACCACGACCGGGATGGCGCTGACCCGCTGGTCGCGCACGCTCTACCCTGCGCATGGCCCCGCCATCGGCTACCACCACGGCCTGTACTGGTGGCCCGCCCGCCGCCCGCACCGCACCAGGCCCCTTTACGCCATCCATGACGCCAACGACCCCCCAGGCGCCGCCCGCCGGATCGCCGCCAGCC
>Ga0207684_10000946_pt1 | contig 32709 bp, 20 predicted proteins | sample KBSK5501metaG_FD_184342 | JGI IMG/M metagenome (GOLD analysis project Ga0207684, IMG submission 184342) | Corn, switchgrass and miscanthus rhizosphere microbial communities from Kellogg Biological Station, Michigan, USA - KBS K5-50-1 metaG... | ecosystem: Host-associated > Plants > Roots >... | reverse complement strand
ACGCAATCTGATCAGAGGTACGACCTGGGTCTCACTGGACCCTTGCCTTATTGCTCGAGAATTCGCGAATTCATTGGCTTCTGAGGCGACGGCGGGAATCGAACCCGCGATGAAGGTTTTGCAGACTTCTCGCTAAATTTTCGAGCTCACTCGCGAATTCCTTAGCAATCTCGCAAATTTCGCTCCCGGCTGACCCAACTCTTTCGTCGCAGACTTCTGTCGCGGGACGACCACGCTCTCATCAATCTCCGCCCGCGATCATTCTCAGGAGTGCGCCTCGTTGATTGGGCTCACGCGATGCATACGGCTCTAATGTCTGCGTGGGCCGGGAGGCGGCGGGCGTTCAACTCCCCAACCAGTTCCTTCGACCGGGAATGCCATAGGTTGACGTTGAACTGCATCCGCAGGTCGGGAATCGGCGTAGGGTCCCACAGGACTCTCTCGTGTATGAGTCGCCCATCGACGCGCCAACGGATGAAGCCCGGACGCCATTCGATTTCATATCGATGAAACTCTTCGGCACTATCGAAACCTAGATCGATTAGCGTGGGCGTTCCCCGGTAGCCGTATTCCAGCGTGGCCCCCTCGTTGCCTGGGTTGTAGTACACGTTAACGAGGATCTTGCTCGTGTCTTTCCCCAGTAACTCGACATCGATCTCTTGGCGTGGTCCATTTCTGTGAAGAAACATACCTGTGATCAATCCAGGCACATTCGACGGTCGCAGCTCGGCTGTGAAGCATCCGTATAGGAAGGTCTGTCGACTGGCAATTGCGGCAGAGGTCAGTGATCGGACGGACGTGCGCTCTTTGCGTAGCGTGACCCTTGCGACGCGACTGCTCACAGAGAAATTGCCAGGCCGGAAGAGGGCGAGGTTGCTAGGAAACGTGTCGTCGCGGAGTACCCAAAGGTCGTCCTTCAGTAGTCCCTTGCCATCCCATGTCCCGGCGGCGCCGGTTCGTGACGGAGTCCCTTCGCCCAGGTCAACGACTGAAATGCCCCGCCAGTTCTTTAGAGGAACGATCCACGGGGACGAGTCGAACATCAGCCTGCGCTCGGACCGCGCGGGTATCTCGCTCTCGTGATAACGAGCGATGGGCGGTCGCTGACCAAGCGGTCGCTGACCAATTTCCCGCTTGTCCGGATACGGAATCGTGGGGTAATCGCATCCGAGAAACGTGCTCAGCAGTTCCCACTTGTCCCGATGCTGAACCGGAAGGAACAGGGCTCTGCCCGGTGCCTGCCTTGAGAGCCAGTTCAGGGAGAGGTGAGACGAACCCTCCTCAACCGTTCGAGGCTCGTCGACGGGCTTGTGGCGCCATCTGGGATTGGGCCCATCAAACTCCAGTTCTCGGCGGGTGGTAAGGATGAACCGTGCGTGCCGGTAGACCTTTGCTAGTCCAGCGAGCTCGCTGGTACCAAGCGTCCCGATGTTCACGTATGCGTTGAATGCGCGGTGGCCCTTTTTCTCGAATAGACCCCCGTGTTCCGTTGGGGGCAACTCACTGATGTCGCTGCAACACCGGTAGCCCAGAATCGAGAGCGCCATCGCGAGTGCGGTTAACCCTGATCCACTTTCGCCGAGAGCGAAGACCGGACCGGGGAGAGCACGATCTCGGACAACGAGGGCCTTCTCGCGTGTTAACACTCCGACCTGGGAGAGAATTGGAAGTACGGAGTACGAATTCGTCGAAGGAACGTCTGTCCTCTGCTCAATGATGGCGCGGCGAGTGGTGAGCACATCGAGCTGGCTGAACTGAAGGTTGAGCCACAGGTCTATGGGGCCGCGCGCTGGCAGGAGGTCAAGGAGTTTCTGGGCTCCAGCGCGCGAGAGTACATATCCAGACAACTGCCATAGCCCTCTCTGTGGTCTGCGCAACGGACCTGAGGATGGCTTGCTCGGCGGACCCTCTCCGGCCTCTTTAAAGGACAGATAGAGCACGTCGACGGGTCCGCTGTTGAGAGATCGTGCCAACAGGGCTGCCCAGGCCTCATCGATACTCTGGACAAAACCGCGCCGGAAGTAGATATCGTCCTCCAGCACGAGCGTGTAAGGCACGCCGCTGGCGGCTATCAGTCGCCACACCCCGATGTGAGAGAGAGCAATAGCCACCTCCTGCGGCGTCATGCCTATACGTCGCTCTCGCGTCTTGGGGTCAGTGCCTAGCTGCGGAATCGGCTCGACCAACAGCTGATCCGCCAACGTGTAGTGGGGCTGGAGTTCCTCACCCGGAGGCACCCCGTGGAAGTACCTCGCGTCAACGGCAGCGAACCGTCTGCTGATCGTGGACAGCGGTATGCCGGACGGGCCACTCAATCGCCCGAGCTCGCGACTTACTTGGCGCCATCGGTCAGGCTTTCGGTCAAGATTGATGACGTAGATACGCAGAATCGCGTCGTGGTGGTCGCCGAAAGAGAATGCCGTGGAGCTCCGGGTCGTATCAAAGAGCCTCGTGCGGAGCATGACCCAGAACCGCAGCCGATCGAACGACCCGGAGAAAGACGCGAGGTTCACGGGGAACCGAGACCACCGATCATGATCTGGTGTTCTTCATCTCGCCGTCCGGCTCCGCGGGTGACAGAAGGGGGCTCCGGGTTCCCCAACTTATTGCGATTGGCGCCAGAGCCTCCAGTTCCGCTCATCGCTTCGATAGCTCAGTGGCCATCGGCTCACAGAGACCGCGTCCCAGTTAGGCAGGAAGGCGAAGTCTCGGGCGCCGCCCGCGACCACGGAGGCAACGGCGTGTCTGACCAGGCTAGCGGTCAAATTTCCCGGTCCGGTGGTCGACTGGATGTCTCGCCTGTCACCCGCATGACTCAAGAGAAGCTGCGTAGATCTAGCAAGGGCTAGGCGAATGACAGGATGAGATGGCGGAGCGATGAGCGGATCGTTGTTTACGTAGAAGATCCAGTCAGGCGAGTCACTGCCTTTCCTTGTGAAGACCCTTGTCTGGACCATCGTTCCGGTCGAAGTGTCATAACAGAGTGGCTGCAGTTTCAGTCGCTTGTCATGGAGTAGGTACTCAAGGTCGCCACCTTGGTAGTAGTCATCAGCGTCGATGTAGAACCCACCGTTTCGGGCAATGAAACAGAGTCGGAAATAGTCGGACTGCATCGCAGGGTGGAAGCAGAGGTCGAACGCAGCTGAGTGACGGCGGCCAAAGTACCTGGCAATGAAGCGTCCAGCTTTTTGCTCATCGAATAAGAGGTACGCGAAGCCCAGTTCTTCAAGCGGTCGCCAGCTATCCAGACACTCACGCACGTCTGCCGGCACAGCCGTCGCTTTGTCCCAAAACTGGACTAGTACTCTCGGCAACTTCGCCGGAAGCCGTTGAGCGTCACCAATTTCCACTTCTTGAACGAGGTGCCGCATATAGCGGGATCGGTGGCGATCGTCCTCTGCGAGGTCGGACGGGCTCTTGGCTTCAGCCGGACTATTACGCGGAGTTCCGGGAGCAGCGGTCCGGAGCTGGTTCGAGTTCGTTTCCCTTTTCGTGCTATTCGTCAGCGTGCGCCTCCCTCCTATTTGCCCGAACAGTAGGATCAAACGCGCCAAAACGATCGTCCGGCTGTGATGGGGTCGAAAACAAGGGAGGGCCCGCGATCAATCGCAGCGCGAGCGGCCCTTGAAGTTGGTCCCCAAGGTACGCGGCAAGTTCGTGCAAGTGTTCGTTCTTTGGTGGACCGCATACGGCCGCGGCATCGCGACCAAGGTCGGTGTTTATCGAGAGCGCATCGATGGCGAAATCGAAACATGCCTCCGTATCCCCAAAGACAACCCTGAACGTCGGGGCGGTCGAGGCCGTGCCCGCTACAGGATCACCACAACCCCAAGCGCGCTTCTTTCGACGCAATTCGACGGGGACGACCTCGAAGAGATTCGAGACGCAACGTACCCAAAACGCAAAGGCCGGGTCGTGTTTTGCACAGAACTCGCGAGCGGCGAGGTACTGGCTGCCCTCGCGTACCACTTTCCGCGCAAACCGGGCGACCGAATTGAGATTCGTCGGCTGGCAATACGAACTGACGCGCTGCGTGAGGAAAGCTTCCTTTGCACCCTGCTGTTGAAGGTATACGTCCACGAGTTCGCTCGTCGAACGAAGGACGACTCGACGCTGGAGATGCGGTGTGATCCTGGGGAGGCGACGACCTTCTGCCGTCGGTTGGGCTTTACGCGTGCCGGCGGCGGCCCTTCCGGACCCGTGCGACTAGCTCAGGAACCTTTCCGACTTTTGCCCTAAACGCGTTGCTTACCCCCGCGCGAGGTTTCTGCAGGTAGATCGCCTCTACCTGCCGGTACATCCCGCGGGGCAAGGAGCGGCGGGCTTCGGCCAGGAACTCGTCTCGGCTCAACTCACGCGCCCGAAGCTCATCGCGTTCAAGCAGGAACGCATCGGCCTCTTGTGCGATCTGCCGTGCCTCGGCCTTGCTGGCGCGCTCGAGGGCGACTTCATAGAGTCCGGCTGCGACCTCTTGCACGGGTACGCGCTTGTAGAAGAGCGCCTCGGCCAGTACGACACGCGGGGATAGGCGCTTCTCACGCCCACCGAATTCCTCGAAAGGCAAGTCGCGTCGCAGAAGCGTAGATGGCTCGACCCCGAGTAGGCGCGACGCCTCGGTCTGGTTTGGCCAGGCGCGAACAAGCTCTGCGCTCTGGGCAAGTCCCGGCGTTGGCTCCTTCGTCCGTGGCATGGTCTGTCTTCTCCTCCGTCTTTCGAAATGCACTCTAGCTACTTGCGCAAATAACGCAAGTGACGCAAGTGTCGCAAGTAGCTGCTTGACAGCCGGTTGACTCGAGCGGACACTTCCACACCAAGGGGGCACTAGATGTTGGGCGCGCTGGCCGGGCGGCCACTAGATAAGGGCATTTGCAGCGGCGAGCGCCCCTGGCGCCCTTGGCCGCCGGGACTTCCTTCACAACGTCCTGACCTACCGCCGTGGCGGAACCATCGACCACAGGCGAGGCGATTCAGATCGTGCGCCGAGCAATCTATGAACTCGCCCGACAATCGAACTACCGCGGCTCGGGGTCAACGGAGTTGGAGATTGTCAACTACTGCATGGAGCAGAAGTGGCCCGTACCGATAAAGTGATCGTGCGTCTACTCACGTGGGATGCCTCAGCGGCGAGCGCTCGAAGTCTTCAGTCGGCTGGCATCTTCGAGGCGAAGTACTGGCTCACCGCGAAGGGTGATCTTGAGGAAGAAGCGAGGCGAAAACCGTGGGCAAGAGCATTCGTCGCTGAACTCCGGCCGCCTCAGGCGGCTTAATCGCCGCAAACTCGGGATGGGCACCCAGGTACGGTCACCTTGTCCCATGTCCTCGCGACGGCTTTCTGATGTCTCTTGTGAACAGGCTGACTGCATCTAGCCGCCAGGCAGGTCCTCCCCGCGACCGGAAATTAGGGATGGCCGCTTTCAATTCGAAGGGATTCCCACAGTGCCTTGAGGGCGGACTCGTCCTCAATTTCGCCTCTACTCTGGAAGCGCTCAACGGCGATTCGGCCGTCATTCATGAAGGTGGCTTCCCAGTATTGGCCGGGTACGTAGACCCTGACCGTCAGCCCCCCCGTATCGCGTCTGAAGATTTCGTAGGCGACTCTCCCTGCGTCGAGGCGGTTCAGAAAGCCGTTTAACTCCGGGTGGGCCGGACTCGCGGTCGATGCCAGATCAAGACGATCCCATAACTCCGTCAGAGCCTCCGCACCGGCGGCCTGCCCCAGGCGCCCGTAGCGTTCGACCTCGGTCCGGCCCCAGTCTTCGGTCATGAATTCGACCTCCCACCGCTCGTTGGAAGTGGCGGCCAAGACCATGACCGCCTCGGGCCGCGCCTTTCTAATCGTGTAGTGCACCCGCATTGCGGCTAGACGGTCCAGAAAGCTGTTGAGCGACTTCACATCAACTCTGGGCTCAATCATCTGCCTCTGCCTGACAGTATTCGCCCGACCATCTTCCACGCGAACTGCATGCCAGGCTCTCTCGCTCTCGCTTCAGCCTGCACTTCCGTGAGGTCCATGTCACGGATCGCATCCCAGCCCGGGAAATTCTTCGGCGCTGGTGCCTTCATGATCGTAGCGGCACCGGGCATGCGTAGGACATCGGCGACGGTCTTCGCTGTCTTGTCCTTGCCGCCGCCACCGCCCCCACCGCTGCCACCACCACCCCCACCGCCGCCGGGGGGTGTCGCGCGGTAGGCGGCGGTGCCAATCATGATCCCATTCGGGAGTACGACGACCACGACCGAGGGTGGCACCGGGTTGGTGAGCACCACGCAAAGCGATTCGCCGGCCTTCAGACACCCGTGATTGTCGGGACCGTTAGGGGCGTACGGATCTTTGTCAGGTACCTCCCCCCAAGCCGCCGGTTTGCCGGTGTCCGGGTCAGAGAGGAAACACGCGCAGGAGATCTGCGCGTCGAGTACTTCAATCATCATCCCGGTAGGGTCGTAGAGCGAGCTAGGATTCCCTCCTCCATACGCGAACGCGCTGTCGGCACCGTCGTCCATTACGTCTCGTGTGATGAATCGCCCGACAACCGGGTCGTACCAGCGCGCGCGAAGGTAGTAAGCGCCGGAGGAGTCAAGAAGCTGGCCGGTATATCCAAGGAAGCTTGGGTTTGACGCGCCAACTGATTGCGCCACTGTTCCGTATGCGCGGTAGCGAAATGCCGCGGTAACCGCGCCCGATCCATTCAGCTCCGCCCGAACGCTCTTCGCCCCATCGCGGGCGAATGTCGTGGTGCCTGAGCTCGTCACGACATAGAGCGGCCCAAGGCCATACACAATCCTGTCTGTGCCCACCTGAATCAGTTGGCTCGGCGACGACGCCGGATCCCAAAGCAAGTTCGTCGTCGATCCCCCTTGGGTGCGACTCTGCATGAGGCTCTCACCGTTGTACGCATAGGTGCGACCAGTCCCGGAGACTGTCGAGCTGGTAAGGCGATCAATCGGGTCGAACCCGAACGTATCGGAGCCTCGGCCGGTGAGTCGATCAGCGTTGGACCAGGTAAATGTCTGGCTTCCGTCGCCGGTAAGCCGGTTCGACGTGTCATATGTGTAAGTCGCCAACGGCCCAGTGCGGCTTGAGATATTCGAGGTCGAGTCGAGCGTGAAGGTCTCCGCATTCGTCGTTGTCACGCCGGTGAGTCGGTTGAGGCCGTCGTAGGAGTAGCCGAAGGAGTCCGAGGTGCCGGTCGTGATTCCGGATACGAACTCGGTCTGGGCCGTGCGGTTGCCCGCGGCATCGAGCGTGTAGCTGTGGCTGGTGATCGTCGTCGAGCCCACAACGTTGGTCAGCGCCGTCAGACGCTGCGCGCGGTCGTAGGTGTAGGTGGTAACCAGGCCGTTGGGTAGGGTGGCCGTCGCGGCGAGACCGGCGGGCGTGTACGTGTAGCTGGTCGACCGCGAACCCCAGTCCTGCAGGCTGGAAAGCCGACCGGCATTCGAGTACGTGTAGGTCACCGCGTTCGAGCCCGGGTATGTCAGTGTCGTACGGTTCGAGTCCAAGTCGTATCCATATGAGATCGTCCCATTGGGCTGCGCTGCTTGGGTGAGCCGGCCCATGCGGTCATACGAATATGTCGTGTTGCCCGTTCCGTCGCCCATCGAGGTGCGCCGGCCGAGCTCGTCGTACGCGTAGGCGATTGTGGATAGGCCGGTGGCCGCGATCTGGGTGAGCCGGCTCAGGTTGTCATAGGTGTAGGTGGTTACCACGCTGTCGGCGGTCGTGCGGGTGAGCGTCTTGCCGTTTCCGTCGAGCGTGTAGGTCGTCGCAAGGTTAGTGCCGCCAGCCGGGTGCGTGGTCATACTCGTGAGGCGATTTAGAGCGTCGAAGGCGTAGTTCGTCACCACGCTGTTCGCCTGGGTCATGCTCGTGGCGTTGCCGTTGTCGTCGCGGCCGACCGTCGTGGTGTAAGTCAACGTTGGCTGTCCCGACGGATCAGGTTTCTGCACGACCGTCGCGAGGCGTCCGGCAGCGTCGTATGTATACGCCGTTACGTTGCCGTTCTTGTCGGTCGAGGTGGTGCGGTTCCCCGCCCCGTCGTATGTTGACGAGGTCGCGTGAGTCAGCGGATCGGTCGAGCTCGTGACCCGATCGAGCGCGTCGTACGCCGTGGTCCAGGTGTGCTGGCTTGGCGTGCCGCCGCTGGCGTTTCCGTCGGGATCGACCATGGTGGTCTGGCGTCCCACGCTGTCGTATCCGTAGGTGGTCTGGCTGCCGTCGGCGTCGGTCGAGCCCGTGAGGTTCCCCGAGCTGTCATAGGCGAGAACCGTGGAGTAGGTGTTATTCGGTGTGCCTGTCGTGTTGCCCCGCGGGGCGACGACGCGCGTCGGCAGACCGGGGTTGCTCGTGTCCCCGTAGATCCATTTAGTCGTGGCTGAGGTCGAGGCATCGATAGGCGCCGTCGCGGAGAGGCGCGAGTTGGTGGTCGCGTCGTAGGTCCAGGTCGAGACGAAACCCTTGGCGTCGGTCTGCTGGGTCGGGTTGTTCTTGGAGTCGTAGGTCCAGTCGGTTGTGAAGCGCGGCGTGGAGGGGTTGAGCTGCGGCTCCTGGCGCTCCACCAGATTGCCCTTGCAGGCCGTGTCGTAGGTGAAGTCAGTGCGGTTGCCGTTGCGGTCGGTGACGCTCGAGCGGTTGCCGCAGTCGTCGTAGGTGTAATAGAGGTGGTACGTCGTCCCGCCGACCGGGTCGTCCTGCTGGATCGGGCGGTTGCGGGTGTCGTAGCTGATCGTGGTGGTGTGGCCCCGGGGGTCGGTCGTGGCCATCTGGCCGCTGGAGTAGTCGAAGGTGGTGGTCTTGCCGAGTCCGTCCTGCTGGCTCGTGAGGCGCCCGAGGGTGTCGTAGGCGTTGGTCACCACGACCCGACCGTCGGGGTCGGTGACCGAGACCAAATGGCTCGAGCTCCCGTCGTAAGAGTAGGTCCAGCGATGCGCGGCGGGGTCGGCGCCGGAGCTGTTGCCGAGCATGTCCACGACGCCGACGAGCCGACCGGGCGCGTCGTAGCTGTAGGTGACGCGGCGCCCGCTCGGATCCTCGAGCGCGAGGAGGCGGTCGCCCTGCGCGGAATCGAAGAGCTCCGCGCCCGGCTCGTAAGCCTGGACTTCGCCGGGGAAGAGCCACTCGCCCCCGGTGGTCATGCGGAAGCGCAGATAGCGCGTGATGACCGGAGCGAACGTCGTGTCGTAGTGCCAGCGGTTCCCCACCTCGTTGACGGAGGCCGCAGCGGTCGCGGTACCGCGCGAGGTGAAGGTGCTGTTGTCAGAGCTGGTGAAGATCTGCACGCTCGTGGGCTTGTAGATGCCGTTCCCGGTGTCCTGGTAATAGGTGCTGCGGACCGTGTTGATTGTCATCCCCGAGCCGAGATCTACGGTCACATCGAGCGGCGTGGAGCCGAGGCTCTGGTATCCCTGCCAGGAAGCGTCGCGAAAATCGGTCGGCGAGCCGAGCCCGCCGTCGGTCAACTCGACGCCGCTCGTGTCGGGGTAGCTGGCACTCGCGGTGAGCGACTTCGTGTACGAGGCGCCCTGCGCCTTGCTCGCTGCCGCGATGAGTCCTTGCGGCCCGACGGTCACCTCAGCCGGGAAGAGCCAATTGCCCCCGGCGGTGATGCGGTAACGCACGTAACGGGCGCTTGCGTTCACTATCACGTCGTACCGCCAGCGGGCACCACCCTCGTAGATCCCGCCGGTCGTAGTGCCGCGCGAGGTGTAAGTGCTGTTGTCGGAGCTCGTGAGGATCTGCACGCTCGCGGGCTTGGAGATGTCGTAGTTCGCGTCTTGATAGAAGTAGCCCTTGGCGATACCGAGGCGCTTGGACGCGCCGAGGTCCACGGTGACGTCGAGCGGGGTCGAGCCGAGCCCGTAGTAGCCCTGCCAGGAGTTGTCGAAGAAGTTCCCGGTCCCGAGATTGCCGTCGGTCAGTTCCATCCCAGTTGAATCCGGATAGCTCGAGCTCGCCGTCGCCGACTTGGTGTAGGTGCGCCCGGCGGCGTAGTTCACCGACGAGAACGTGAATCCGAGCTGCCGGCCGACCGTGTCGGTGATCCCGGAGAGCTCCCGCCCGGTGTACGAGAGCGAGACCTGGTTGCCGGCGGGTTCGTGAACGCGGGTGAGGAGCCCGCCCTCGGTCTGGTCGACGCCGGCGTAATGCGCGGCGATCTGAGTGGCAGTTAACGCGCTGCCGTACACCGCGACCTCGTCGATCATCCCGTTGAAGGGCTGCGAGTAGTCGAGCCGCTCGGCGATGGTCGTCGACGTGGGCGTGGCCGTATTGATCGACACACCAAAGGTGCCGTTCTTCGTCGCAACGCCGTTCAGGTAGTAGTGCCAGGTGTTCGCGTTGCCGTCGAAAACCAACGCGACATGGCTCCAGGTGTCGAGAAGGGGGATCTCGCCGCCGTTCAGGGTCACGTTGTTCGCGCCGTTGGCCCCGTCGGTGAAGAGATACCAGCTGCTGCCATAGAGGAGATCCTGGACGATGAACTTCTGTCCGGTCGCGGCGTTGATGGCGAAGATCGTCCCACCCGAGCCTGTCGGCTTGATCCAGGCCTCGACGGTGCGCGCCGTATTCCCGGAGGGGATCCCGGTCACGCCTGCGGTGACCTTCCCGGTTGTGCCGTTGAAGGCGACGGCCGTGCTCGAGTCCCGGAGGGCACCCGGTAACGCGAGCGTGTAGCCGCCGCTGTAGGTGCCGGTGTCGCTGTTGGGGCCGGCGTCCGCCGCGCTCGTTCCAGTGCCCTCGTTCAGGCGCCAGTACGCCACGGGGCTGTCGGTCCCGACGGCCGCGGGATACGCGCTCGGATGGCTCGGCGCGCTGAATTCGTACTTGACCTGGTTCGGCGTCGTCAGGGTGTAGCTGTTGTCGGTGTTACGCGTGAGCGTGTCGAAGACGCCGGGTGCGTTGGAGAACGTCCCGTCCTGATTGCGGGTAAAGCGGTCCTGCCCACCATTGCCGCGGCGAATGGTGACGACGTCGCCGTTCTCGCTGATCCGCCAGTTGTACGAATAGGTCCAGCCCGGGCCGAGCGGACCGGAGTCGAAGCCGTTGGCTGAGTTGTACGTTCGGTTGAGCCCGAAGCCGAGGAGCCGGCCGGGCAGTGCGAGGTCGGTCGCCGAGGTGGTGTAGCTGCCGGCGCCGAGCGAGCGCAGCAGGAGGCCGAAGTTGTACTCGTACGCGGAGCCCGCATCGAGATCCCCGCCGGAACTGCCGAACAAACGCAGCGTGCCAGTGTCGCCGATGGCTTGCGTCCGGGACCAGAGCGGCACGACACGCACGGTGTCCTCGCTCCCGCCAAAGCCCGCGTACCAGACGTACTCGCCGAACGTGGACCCCGGAACGTACAGACCGACCGGCGCCGCGGTGGTGTAGTTGGCGATGCCGTCGTTGTACGCGCTCACACGTGGACCCCAGCTCAAGCCACCGTTGGTGGACTTCTCGACGTACAGCCACTCTCCGTATCCGCCGGCGCGGACGTAATAGACGGATCCGTCGCGATCAAGGAAGCTCGTCGCAGTCGATTCGCCACCGCCCGAGAGTCCCCCCGACCCGCCGTGATCCACCTGCGTGGACCACGAGCCGCCGAGGGTGCCGACCTGCGTCCCGCGACCGGACTGACCCCAGCCCGAGTCGGACTTCGCGATGTACACCCAGGTCCCGGAGGTCGCCGTCTCCATGAAGCCGAAGGCGTGCGCGCGGTAGCACTCCTGGCCCGCGCTGCCGCAGTTGTTGCCCGACGTGACGCGCATCGAGCTGTCGCCTGCCGCGGCCGCACTGGTCCAGCTCGTGAGGTTGGTCGTCGAGCGGTAGTTCGGCACGTATCCGCTCGTCGCGCTGAACAAATAGAGCGTCGACCCGCTATGCGACGAGACGAGCCGCGGGGCGAAGGTCGACGAGTCAAACGTCTCGCTGCCGAAGGGATTGGCCTCGGCCGACCACGTCGCGCCGCTATCGGTGCTCGTGCGCAGGATGAGCTTCCCGGCATTCGGTGACCGCGTGTCGACGTACGCGGCGACGACCGTCGACCCAAGCACGGCGAGCTGCGGGTACGCCGGTCCGGCCGTGGAGAGCTGGATGGACGCCGCGAGTGCGTGCTCGGCGGTGTACCGGACGAAGCGAGTCTCCACGCTCGAGCCGTTGACGTTCTCGAAGACCAGACCGACCTGGGCACTGGGCATCACCGCGGCGGAGACGAAGCGCGGGCTCGACAGGGTCTCGGCGGCCGCGGGCTGCGGCGCGGCACTCGGCAGCCAAGCCGGGAGCAGACCGGGCGGCAAGGCCATCGAACCGATCGAAAGAATCAGCAACGAGGAGAGAGCGTCGCGGCCGAGCTTGCGCCAACGTCGTTCGTTCATGGCTTTGTCACCACCGCCCCGTCGCTCGGGCGACGGAGGGGTGGCGCCACCCCGCCGGGGGTAACGACGATGAGCGCACTCGTTATTGGATTGATGCCGAGGCCGCCCGGCGTTTGCGTAAGCGCGACGCGGGAGGTTCCGCCAATCGACGTGTTGATTGCGGTGACGGAACGGTCCACTCCGCTCGACGCGTAGACGACGCCCGCCAGCGGATCGCTGAGGAGCGACGCGGTGAACGCGGCGATCGGGGTACGCGCAATTACTTTCGCGCTGAGAGCATCGATCGTGAACAACTGAGGACTGCGGTCGGTGTAACTCGCCACGAACACACGGCCCGCCGCACCGATGGCGATGCCAAACCGTGCCGGCGCGTCGATCGCGACTTCTCCGATGAGCTTGTTGGTCGCCCCGTCGTACACAAGCACACGCGGGTTGGCGATGTCCGTCGCGTAGAGGCGGTTCGCCACCGGATCGACCGCCAGGCCCCAGATGTTCGCTCCCGCCGGCGCGGCGATGGTGGCGATCAGAGCGCTCGTCGTCGTGTCGAGGACGGAGACGCGCGACCCGCCGGCGGCGTAGAGGCGTCCGGTCGCCGGATTGACCGCGAGCCCCAGCCCGCCAACCGAGAGGTTCTTCACGGGCTGATTCGTTGATGTGTCGATGACCGTGATCGAAGCATCCGTGAAATTGGAAACGAAGGCGCGCGTGCCTGAGAGGACGACGTGATTTGGTTGGCGACCGGTCGGAACAAATGCGACCGCCCCACCGCTCGCGAGGTCAAAGACGAAAAGGGTGTTCTCTTTTGCGTCCGTCACATACGCCCGGCCGCTCCCCGGGTCGATGGCGATGGCGAATGGCTCGCCACTCGTCTTCAGGGTCTGGGGCGTCGACAGCTGCGAGATGGTCGAAGTAGCTCCGAGCGAGCCCGAGGGAACCGAGACCGCGCCGAGCACGATCGCCACTGCGGCTACGGCCAGGACAGTTCGTAGCTCGGCGGCCCCCGCCTTCGGCATGACCCGACGAATGAAGCCGACAGAGCCGTCAAACATCCGACTTCTCCTTCGCTCGACGTGCGGACGATCGACCAGAAGTCGGCAGGGTCGGCTATCACTCAACCAAAGTCAATAGCCAGACAAGCTGTAGGTACGCGCGGTTGTCCTGTGCAGGTCGTCTCGCCACCGCCGCCATCTGAACCGCAGCGCGTTCGGGTGGTCGGGGTCCCGGCGCGTCCACCAAGCAAAGGCCCGAGAGAAATCGACCAAGGCAGGACTCCGTAGTCGCGCGGCGCAAGACTTTGCGACCGATCGGCTTGGTGATGAACGCGACGAAATCAACGAGAGGTCTTGCCGACCTCTATCCCCGATCGATGCGGACCTCCGGCTGAAGCGGCGCCCTACCTCAGGCCCGGTCCGGGCTCTTCACACGATGCTCTTCTTCATGGCTCATGACGATCCGCATGAGCTGCAGAATGCGCGGTTCGCGGTCGTGTTCACGCGCGCACAGATTCAGACCACAGGTCCGGCATCGAAAACAGACCGCGCGCTGATTCAGATCATCGAGGTCTGGCAATGGTCGGGGCTCCTCGGCGCGTTCGTGACCGTATTCAGCGATCAGCCTCGTTCAATCTCGGCACATCGGCGAATCGACGGCCCTACTTCTTGGGCCTTTGCGGAGGACCTTCGCCGCCTGCGGCTCCTTCGATTCACGGGTGTGCGGGTTCCCCAAAGTCCTAACCGCATCGCTCAATTGTTTCTTCCTCGGCTTCCCTGCCATCTCATCCTCCGTGAACTTCGCCAGGCTGACCAGATTACGCGTCTATCACGTACGCATACTCAGTTCATCGATTAGATCAGCGACCTTTGCCCCGTGCTCGATTATCGGCACCACGCGCATCGGTCCAGACTGCAGACCGAGACGTCCCGTTGAACAAGAAATGCGAGAGTTCGCTGTCGAACTAGGAGCTGAGAAGACTCCCTCCGGATCGCGACCGAGATGTGTTCAATGAGATGTGCGCCCAAGACCATCCAGGGCTGCCCGGCGAGGCGTCGACGACCCCATGCAGTCTTCACCCCCTCCGCTTGCTACCGCCACGCGAGCACCCGCGCCACTAGTTCATCGCGGGGCTCGGCATGGTCGGTGGCCCTTCACCAGCTTGGCTACTCGAACGCGCTGCGGCCGGCGCCCGTTACCGCGCTGGTGGGACGAATCGCCGGTGTCAGCGGTCGGGGTGTCGGATTGCTCGCTCGTCGTCCGGGCCGCCAACGTCGAAACTTGGCAAGACGACGATTAGCGGAGAGCTAGTACTAGTAGCCTCATCCGCCGAGACCTCAACACGCGCCGCCGTCAAGGCGTGTTGGTCTCGGAGGAGCCATGCGATTACGTCTCGTTTCGCTCGCTTTCTACGCGCCGCTGTTCAGCGTGATCCTTTCGCTTGTTCTGGGAACGGTGAGCGCCGCGGAACCCTGCCCATCGCAAACCGGCGGAGGCTGCTAGCGACTGAAGTTGTGGGCGGCGCGGAACGGCGGCGCGTCGCCCGCTACGCTGGTACTGGTAGCTGACGAAAGGGGCGACACTTGCCAACGCAAACAGGTATACGAGTGCGTCAGCGCGCGAAAGGCCCGATCGATCCCGTCCTTGGACAGCGCGTCCGCGCGCTACGCGTCGCCCGTCAGATGACGCAGGCGCAACTCGCAGGCGACGATTTCACGAAGGGCTTCGTCAGCCTGCTGGAGACCGGACGAACCCGTGTCTCGCTGAGGGCTGCGGACATCCTGGCGCGTCGACTCGGAGTGAGTGCCTCCGATCTCGTCCGTAACGCGGAGCCAAGCCTGAGCACGGCGAACGAACTCGCGCTCACGCGCGCTGAGGCTGAGCTGGGCGCCGGCCGGCCCGAGGCGGCGCTCGATCTGATCCAGACCGTGAGCTCCCGCGAAGCGGAGCAGGAGCCGCGGTTGCTACGTCTGCGGGGTCGGGCGATGGCGCGGCTGGGCCGGAGCCGTGAGGCCCTCAAGCTACTCGACGAGGCGCTCCGGAGCTATCGCGCCAAGCGTGACGGTGAGGGCGCGACCCGCACACTCTTCGACCTCGCTGGTGTGCACGCGCAGCTCGAAGAGCACGCCGAGGCACTCAATCTCGCCTTGCAATGCGAGTACGCGATCAACGCCAGCGAACTGATCGATCGGACCTTCGAACTCAGGGTCATGGAGTTCATTGCCTCCATCGCTGTGACGCTCGGCGATTTTGGCGCGGCCGACCTCCGGACCGAACGTGCCCGCGCGCTGGCTGAAGATGTCTCCGACCCGCGGACGTTGGCGGGTCTGTACGAGAACCTCACCGTGACTCGGCAGCGCCAAGGAGACCTCGAGGGCGCACTGCTGTACGCACGCCGCAGCCTCGAGGCGTACGAACGTCTGCGGGACCGGCGCGCGATCGGTTCCGCCTGGAACACAATGGGCTGGGTTTATGTTCGGCGCGGCCAAGTTGGCCGTGCACGTGAAGCACTCGAGCGCGCCGGCGAGATCGCCACTTCGATCGGAGATGGCCGGCTCATGGCGTACGTGCTGCAGACACGCGCCGAACTGGAGCTCGCCCGCGGGAATGCCGACGAAGCGCGCCGCATGGCCGAGGCCAGCATCGCCCATCCGGAAGCGTCCAGCCGTGGGAGGGCGATCAGCCAGTTGGTGCGGGCGCAGGCGCTCGCCGCGACCAAGGCCACCGACGCTGCTGTGGCCGCGGCGTTCCGCGCATCGTTCGAAGCCCTCGAGGCCCATGGCCGACGGCAGCTCGCGCGTGCGTACCAGGCGCACTTCGAGGCGATGATCGCCCGCGGTCGATTGAAAGAAGCCGCGGAATCCGCCCGTCACGCGCTCGAACTCCTGCAGCCAGCGCTCGCATAGCGGGAGCCGCCGGCGTCGCCACGCGGCTGGTGCTCTACGCACAGTCGTTCATCGCCCGCACGCGACTGCATCACGGGGTGCGAGAGGTGGCCGGCCATCCCTCGCACGAGGGACCCGTCAGGTTACGGCGACACCGCGCAGCTAGGTTGAGGTTCCGCAGGATGTCCCCGCTCGAACGTCGCGAAGGTCGGCTGCGTCCGTCGAGTCATTCACGGGGACGCTTGCGGGTTCCGGCATGGGAACGAACCGATCAGTCCAGCGACTGTTCGTTCATAGCGGCGAGCTCGAAGGGAAATCACTTCGGAGGTCACTGCGGATCGATCTTCGGGCAGCTAGCCGAGTCAAGCCGCACTCGGTGTCTTCGACGTGCCGACTTGACCCACGTGTCGAAATCAGCGGACAGTCTCGCGGAGGGCGTGGGCATGTCGGACGTCGTCGGCAGCAAAGCTACCAAACGTCGACCCGACGCGGGTGGAGCGCTCGCACCGGAGACAGACCGAGCATGGTCGGCCTCGCCGACAACGTGCGTGAGATTCGGCATGTTCTTGAGATGCAAGCAGCACGGCTCGACCACTTGGCCGCGGAAGGTGCCCGCGCCCGGCAACCGAATTGGCGCGATCTCTCGCAAGCAGCGCACAACCTCGGCTAGGGCCAGAACTGGCCATCGACCCCGAGCCGCCCTTCCCGATGCCTCGTGCTTTGGGGCGGAGATTCGGCGGAGGGAAGGAGGCGTTTTGTGAAGGCCGTTTTTGCGCGCCATTCCCGACCTTGGCGACGCTATCCGAGCTCCTGTCGCGGGGGACTCCAGCCGACGTTGCGTCGAAGAAAGGGATGCTGCCAAAGGCGCAGGGTGTAGAAGCCGGTCACAACAAGGAAGAGCGCGCGCAAGACCCAAGTGGCGTAGGTAAAGGCCTCCCGGGGCGCCTCCAGCGAATCGACCATACCGGCGATGGCGTCGGAGTAACTTGCGACGAGCAGGAACGCAATCGTTACGGCAACGACGAAGAACGCTGCTTCAAACGCAAGCGAATTTGCTCGGCGCCGGCGCTGCTCGAGTTGGCGCTGCGCGGTGCCGGTGACAAATTCGCGTTCGCTTCGGTCGGTGCGATCAAGAACTCCCTGGAGAACCAGGGTTTGGTACAGGGCAATGATCGAAAGGACCGCGCTGTACGCTCCAAAGAAACCGATCGCGACCTCGATCTTCACTTGAGCAGGGTCTTGATCACGCCCAGAGTCTGCTTCTCGATCGCCCAGGTGAAGAGTCCCGGACGTGGCCGAGGGTACCGTTTGGCGGGCGAGACGAAACTATTTCCCATCTGCTGGGCGGCCTTCTCTGCACGCTCCTCGAGATCAGCGCTCAGATAGTCAGGGACCTCGACGATCGCGTACTCGAGCCCGGAGCGCTCCTCCGTGTCCTTCGTCTTAAGTGCCTTCTTGAGAAGATCCAACCGCCGAGCACGGTCTCCGATAAATTCTCGACGCAGCTTGCGGGCGAGATTGGCATTCAGTCCGAAGCAGGCCGTGAGGACGGCCTCGCTGGGGACGTCGGGGAGGATCCCTGGGACCAGCATCCGCATCCGCGCGAGCGCAACCTCGTACGGGAGCGCCTCACTGTTGTCGAGCCAATTCGTCCAATCCTCCGCCGCGATGTTCTTGACCTTGTCGATCTCGGCGGATGTCAAAGACCGGCCCAGTGCCTCCTCGAGTGCAACAAAAGCGCCCACCACTTTGCCTCCCACGTTCACTCGATGGTCGGTGTAATAGCAATACTAGGGTTCGCTAATCAGCCGCGACCACCCGCCAGACCGCCAGGTACGTCTAGCCTCGGCGGGAACGTGGTTGCCGTTCCGTGAACAAGTCTGGCAGGCGCGGTCGGGTCGCGGAGGCCAGGAGTTCCTCGAGTCGCGGGTTCACGGCGTGAGAGGCATTTGAATCGAACGCGCTCGATAATCACGATCGAACTCCGCATCGGGTGCCTTGGTGGCGGCCCATGGGAGGCGCGGACGCGCCGGGTCCATCGCTTTGCGGGCAGCGAGCAGGGCGTCGTGCTCACGATCGCGTTCACTCAGCGAGTCGCTGTAGTACTCATACGCACGCGCGAGTTGGCTGCGACCCTGATTCTTGAGCGCTTCAAACGCGCTCTGATAAGCGTGATCGATCTCGGCATCTGATGCCTTTGTGGCGGCAAGCGCCCGCGCGCGGACGAGGAGGCTCAGCGCACGACAGCGGGCGGAGGCCTGCGGATGGGATGCGCTTGCACCGGCGAAGGTCAGAGCTAAAGCGGCGTCCGCTTGAGCCAGGGCGACCTCCGCGCGCGTTTGCAGCACGTAAGCCTGCAGGCGTCCCGCACCGTGCTCGCTTGCGATTCGCTCCGCTCGGTCCAAAGCCTCGCAGGCGCGTGCGAACTGCTGACGCTGCAGGTAAACCCACCCAATCGTGTTCCAACTGGATCCGATCGCTTCAAAGTCCGCAACCTGCTCGTGCGCAGCCGGACCGCGCTGAGCGTACGCCAGCGCCGATTCGAGATCTCCTTGCGCCTCGCGCGTCATCGCGAGTGTGTCGTACATCGCGGCCACTGTGCGTAGATCGGTGATCTCCTCAGCGAGCGCTTTGGCGCGCTCGGTGCGCGTGTCGGCGGAGCCAAAGTCGGCGACGGTCGCGAAGATCCCAGCCAGGACCGCAAGGACCTGCATTCGAGGGTGCGATCCACCAGCTCGCGCGCGGCAAAGGCGCGCTCGACTTCGAGAGCGTACTGGACGGCCTCGGTACGCTCCTCGAGGCGAAGGTGGGCAGCGGCGAGATCAAAGCGCATGCGGATCACCTGATCGCGCTGGCCCCCAGCTCCGGAGAGCCGAACTGCTTCATCTAGCGCCGCCAATGCTGCGCGCGACCGCTGCTGAGCGAGAGCCCGACCCTTCAGACGAAGCAAGCGGCGCGCTGAGTCCCGTGCGTGCGAGTTTCGATTGGTTCCAACAAAGAGAGGGCGCGCTCGAAATTGCCGGCGCTTAGCTCGCGTTCGCCGCGGACGAGCGCCGGCTCGAGCTCCTCGCTGCTGGTCCCCCGGCGCTACGAGATCGGCGAGCTTCACGCCCAGCTTCGCGGCAATGATTTCCGCAGCCCGAACCGACATCCGGGTCCGGCCGGTCTCCACCAAGCTGATGAACCCTTTAGAGAGCTCACGTCCGGCGAGCTGTCCCTGGGTCATCTCCCGAGCGATGCGCAGCGTGCGCACACGCGCTCCCGGCCCGGGATCGATGGCTCCGTTGGCGCGCTGGTGGACGACGCGGCGGCTCTTAGTTGCGGGCACTACTGCCATGAACCTAAGGGCTCGCTATCCCAGGCCCGCGCCCGGGCGTATCGTCTGCCCTCGGGCGGATTGGCCCTTGCGTGTGGGCAGGTAAACGATGACTACGGATCGGTCGCGCGCACTGACCTTGTCTGTTCAAAGCGCACCCAAGAAGGCCAGCTTCGCCTGTCTCGAAGTCGCGGAGCGGCCGAAGCCGCCGACCATCTCGCCCGATGGTGCGCCGGATTCTCGGGTTGAGGAACACGCTCGCAATTGGCGTTGCCGTTCGAGGGGCGAACTCGTTCTGACTTTCTAGGGATGGGTCAGGTGGTTCCACTCAGCGCGCGCGAGCACGTGGAGGTGTGAGATGGCGACCCCAAGCAACGTCCGGATCCGGCGCGACATCTGGAAACTGAGTGAGCAGAACGTCTGGCACCCGATCATCCTCAACTACGCCAAGGCGATCGCGCAGCTCCAGACCCTCGATGCCAGTCCCTTCGCCGACCCCAGAAGCTGGCGTCACCTGGCTGAGATCCATGGCAGCAGCATCCCGCGCAGTCAATGGCCCGCGGGAGCGCACTGGAACGCTTGCGAGCACGGCAGCTGGTATTTCCTGCCCTGGCACCGGGTCTACCTGCATCACTTCGAGAAGATCGTTCGCGATGCGGTCAAGACCGTGCACGGGCCAGCCAACTGGGCGCTGCCCTACTGGAACTACACCGATCCAGCGCGGCCGAAGGTCCGCCACCTTCCCCCGGCTTTTCGCGACCAGCTCCTACCCGATGGCAGTCCGAATCCGCTCTTCGTGAACCTGCGCGGTCCGACGATGAACACGACCGGTCAGCTCGGCACAGCCGCCGTTAGTACAACCACGGCCCTCGCCGAGTCGGTGTTCACCGACCCCGCCGGCGGCGGAATCGTTCCGGGCTTCGGAGGTGGGGTGAGCGGTCGCACCCACGCGGGCGGGCTCCCCGGCTCACTGGAGAACACGCCCCACGGTAGCGTTCACATCGGAGTGGGCGGGGTCAACCCGCCGGGATGGATGAGCCGGTTCGAGACGGCCGGCCGCGATCCGATCTTCTGGCTGCATCACGCCAACATCGACCGACTGTGGGCGCAGTGGCTGCGCACCTCATGGCATGCGAATCCAAACGATGATCGCTGGTTGCGCGAGAGCTTCGAATTCGGCTCGGGTGCCTGGCGGACCATCCTTGCAACCAGCGACGTGCTCGACTCCAGAGGCGCACCGTTGCGGTATAGGTATGACGACGAGCCCGCCGCGCGAGCACGACCGGCCCGCGCCACGCGAGCGAGATTGGAGGCGGTCGTGCGCAGAGGACCACCGGAGATGCTCGGCGCTACACGCGAGTCCGTCGCCCTCGGGGAGACCCCGACCCACGCCGAGATCGAGGTATCACCCGCGCGTGCCGCCGCCTTGGCGAGCTTCGCCGGGGCCGAGCAGCCCCAGCGCGTCTATCTCAAGATCGAGAACGTCCGCGGCGAGAAGCTCTCGGCGGGCTCTTTCCATGTCTATGTGAATGCTCCGCCGCAAGCCCGTGGCGCGGAGCTGGCCAAGCACCTGGCCGGGACCATCTCGATGTTCGGGGTCTTGGAGTCTTCGCAACGCGGCGAGACGCATGCGGGCGAAGGCCTTACCTATTCGTTCGATATCACCGACCTGGTGGCGCGCTTGAGTAAGAGGAAGAACTGGGACCCCAACAAGCTGCGCGTAACCTTCGCGCCTATCCCCGATAGCGCCGGCCAGGTCTACCCGGGTGACCTCAAGGTTGGTCGGGTCAGCCTCCATCGGGGATGAAGCAAGGCTTCGTCAAATGAGAGGCGAGGCTTCACGTCGAATAAGGACGAGGCCGCGGCGGGTCGTGGCAATCAGTGTGCGCGCAGCTCTCGCTGGCCAGCGCATCGCCTGGCGGGTTCCCCAGTGGTGGGCCGCCTTGGCGGCGTTAGCGGCCTGGCTCGTACTCATTGGCCTGACGTACTGGCCGGCTGCGTCCATCGCCCATCTGGGCCACATCCATGCCGCATCCGCGTCCATTCCCGAACGCCCAGGTCCGTTCGTCTCCGTGGATTGCGTCATCGCGATGATGTTGCCCGTCGTGTTGTTCAACCTGCGGCAGGTCGCGATCGCGAGCCTTTGGGGGCGGCGCGACCGCGCAATGCTCGGCTTCCTCGTCGGCTATTCGGGGATCTGGATCACGACCTCGCTGCTACTCGGGGCCGGGATCGACGCTGTAGCCGCGCTGCTTGATCCCGCGGCCACCATCGCTCTTACGGTCATCGCCGCGTTCGCATGGCATCTGAGCCCGATCAAGCGTCGGGCGTTGCGCGCCTGCCATCAGATGGTCCCCCTGGCTCCGCGGGGCTGGCAGGCGGACAGGGACTGTGTCGGATTGGGACTGAGAGTTGGATCGAACTGTGTGGTCAATTGTTGGGTGCTGATGAGCGTTGTGTTCACGACCGGACACCATCCAGTGATCATGGGAGGGGCCATGGTGGTGATGGTGATCGAACGGTTCGGTCCGCACGCCTTCGCTGACGCCGCACGGGCGCTGAAACGCGAGTTGGCCTTCGCCCTGACAGCCCCTTCGCCCGCCGTCGCGCCACTGCTGTAGAGACGCCAAACGATTCCACCCGTGCGGTCAGAAGATCTCATTCCCTGGCCTGATCGGACAGCTGGGCGAGCTTGAGGTGCGGCAGACCTTGGACGCGTCTGTGTGTCTCGGTGCCCCAGACTGCGCCCAGCTCTTCGTGACATCTCCAGCGAACCGGATGACCCTGCGTCGCTCGCCATTGCCGAGTGCGAAGATGCACGCGCAAAGCAGTGCCGGAGCGTTGCAAGAGCTCGTCTGCAGAGCGCCGACGTTGGGTCGCCTACGTCGACGAACCGAGCGGCCGGATGCGCACGGCGCTTTGCCCTGACGATGCGGCGCTGCTTTTCATGGTCCAGGTCCCGGCGCGACGGGCAAGGTTCTATATCTCGACGGTAACCTGAGTGAGGAATTGGCCGCCCTCGCCGTCCAGGGGCTCGCGCGCCATCGCGGGGAGGTCGAGGTGATCTCCTGCGCCCAGTTGCCGACACCGTAGAGGCGACGTCCGGCGACGGCGATCGGTCGCCGCCGGACCTCTACCCGCACCGGTTCGATCCTTCGAATCAGTTCAACGGCAAGCGCCTTCCATCTAACAAGCACAGATGCCCCCTTCTGCCTTGCTCCGGGCGGCCAAGCATTACTTGACATTCGGGAGCAGACTCAGGGGGCGCGAGCGGGGAGGGCGAGGTTCCCGTGATTCGAGTTGCGTCGTATCGGGGAAATACATTGCACGCGCCGGAAAACACACATGCGGCGCTTCAATCGGCGTACACCGGAGGCGCGGACTTCTTGGAGTTTGATGTCCAGGCGACCGCCGACGGTGTCCCGGTCGTCCTCGCCTCCGACGCGCTTCCGCGTCTGACCGGTACCGCCGGAAATGCGGCCGCATTAACCCATGCGCAGCTCGCCGATATGGACCTGGGCGCAACATTCGCTGTTCGCGGATCGAGCGCGCGACCGTGGAAGCTCAAACGCGAGCCTCCGCTCGCGCGCGTTGAGACCCTCGGCGGACTCCTCGATCGGCTGCCCCGGCCGGCGCGCTTGATCGCCCGCGTCCATGCCGAACCCTCTGCTCGGATTCGCGACCTGGTGATCCGGATCGCCGGAGCGTTGGACCGTCGTGGTTTGACAGCGACGACGCTGCTTAGTTCCGGGAGCTTGCAGATCCTCGACGCGGCGAGAAATGTCGCCCCGGCGATCAGGCGCGCATTGGTTCTCGAGCTGAGCGAGGCCCATCGGGGGCCGCCGGACTCGCTGGTCATCGAGGGGCTGGATGCACTGATCCTCCCGGGTCCCAGTCTCCTCGATGCCGCCGCCGCATTGACATCGCTTGCGAAGTCGGTTCAGCAAGCGTGGAATCAGGGGAAGCTGCGCGACGGCGCGATCGTGACCGTGGCCGGGGACCGCCCGCACATTATCGACTGGATCCAACGCCTTTCCGCGCTTCCTTTCGTCACGGCGATCACTGTGCCCTCGACGATCGACGTGGCGGATCACCTCCGCAAGCTCCGCCGACTGGAGTCCGAGAGTTTTTCCGGCGAGCAAGAGCGCTCCGCCCGTTTCCATTTCGGGTACGCCAAGGCCAATCGCTTCGCGCATGTCTACCAGTCCGACGGCGTCCATCTCGACTTGGCTCCGTATGTTGAGCCACCACCGGTGATCCCCCGAAGGACCGGCGATCCGCTCGAGGATCGGCTCACCGCTCTGGAAGAAGCCGCCTGGGACGCCGCGCGTGACTGGCCGTTCTATTCCGGTGGCGGGGTCGGAACCGCGTTCCCGCTCGATGGCGACTTCATCGCCGAGGTGTCCTTCGCGATGGAGCGCACGACTCAAGCAACGATGTGCGAGATGGCCGCCACGAACGTCGAGCCCGGTCGCCACATTCCGGGATGGAAAGCGGATGCCAGCGGCAAACCGCTGGTCGGGTCCGACGGTAAGCCGATCGCCAACCGCCCCGAGTCGTTCCGCGACAAGGACTCCTTTTTTGATCCGCACGGAGCGCCGCCGTTTGTCGGCGCTGAACACGATGAGGACGACGGTTACCGCATCAACTACAACCTCGGGGTCGACTACGACAACAATCACTACGGGCGGCCAATTGGCAACGGATCTACGAAACAAGGTCGCTTCCGACTCGAGCGTCGGGGACCGTACTTCTCCGCGTACTACACCGACACCGAGAATCCGGAGTGGGTGGTCGCGGGCGTGTGCCGCAACGACTCGATGAATCCACAGGTCTTCATCCGCTGCGCCGGCAAGCGCTGGCGGCAAGAGACGATGCCCCCTCTCCTCGAACAGCCTTATCTGCCGGTGGTCGACAACCACATCGTGTTTCGCAACTTCGCGGTTTGGACGATCCTCGACGCAGCCTTACCAACGAGCCGGTCAGCCGGAGCACCGGCTGAGCCCGAACCGCCGATCCCTGAGTCGGTGAAGGTCTAGGGCCTCGCGGTGTCCACGCCGACAACGCAGGTGTCTGGACCGGCAGCATCGGTCCCGGATGTTCAGTCGCATCTGCTGACCGAGCTGAGCCAGGCGGTGGAGGACTCCCAGACCAAGCCCTACGACGCCGTGGTGGTCGGAGGTGGCTCGGCGGGGATCATCGCCGCGCGCACTCTGGCCGAGCGGGGAAGACGGGTGCTCATTCTTGAGGCGGGGCCCCTGATCTTGCTCACGCACGTGATGACGACCGACCTGCGCTTCGATCGCGAACTCGTCCGGGCGATCCAGACCAGCCTCCAGTACAGTCCCGCCTCCGAGAACGGACCGTTCGGAGCGCTGATCGGATGCGTCGGCGGGCGGGGCCTGTTTTGGGATGGTGCCGCACCCCGTTTTCGAGCGGAGGATTTCGCCAATTGGCCGCTGACCGCGGCGGAGCTCGACTCCTTTTATCAGTGGGCCGAGGCCGAATTCATGGTCAACACAACCTACGGCGGCGGAGCACTCGGGCATGAGATCTGTCGGTTGCTTCGGCGCGCGGGTTTGGCGGCCGAGCTCGGGCGACTCGCCGTCGACACGAGTGCCACGCGAGATGGCTGGGTTGGAGGCACGGTAGGAAACGCGTTCGCCCCCCTGCTGCGGAGCGGCCTTCTGACCGCGCAGCCGCGGAAGCTCGCCTTGGCCGCTGAGGTCTTCGTCGAAAAAGTCGTCTTCGATGAGACGGGCGCGCACGGGGTGCTGGCCCACGATCGCAAGAGCGGACAATCCCTGACCGTCCACGCGCGGAGCGTCGTCCTCGCAGCCGGTGGCTTCGAGTCGGTGCGCCTGGCCATGGTCTCGCAAGTTCCGGACCGCAGCGGCCGATTGGGAAGGTTCCTCAGCGATCATCTCTTCTGTCGTGCCTTCTATCCGTTTCCTCCCGAGCTCTACGACGCTCAGGAGCCCGAGGTCGCGATCGTCGCGGTGCCCGCCGACGACACGGAGCGTTACCAGATCGAAGTGCATCTGCCTTCCGACAACATCTATCGGCTGCGCGACCGCGCCCGGTGGAGCCCGGACCGTTCGCGCGATTACGCGGCGATGGTGCGCAGCTTCGCGCCGGTGCGGCCGCGAAGCGAAAATTGCCTCCAGCCTTCCGTCGGGTCGAAGCCGGGAAGTTACACGGTTCACCTGAACTACTCACCCGAGGACTGGGCGCTCCTCGAGCAGATGCGCGCTGGGCTGGAGAAGGTGCGCGTCGCTCTGGGAGCCGACCCGGCTGAGATTCAGACCCTCCCTGCAGGTGCGAGTCATCACGAAGCGGGCGGGTTGATGATGGGAGCCGACCCTACGAACTCGGTGACCAACCCGCACGGCCAGTTCCACTCGATCCGGAACCTGGTGGCGGTCGACGCATCGACTTGGCCCGGCTGCGCGGCGGCCAATCCGCACCTGACCATCGCCGCACTCGCCCGCCGCCAAGCGTCGCTTTTGAGTCAACACCTATGACACGGCGCCGAGCGAGGGTCGGCCTGCAACCAAGGATCCGCTTGTGAGCGCCTCCGAGTATGCGACGCCGCCGTCGGCGATCCGGGTGTTCCAGGGTTACCGATACCCCAATCTGTCTCCGGAGCAATTTCTCGCCGAGCTGGGCAACACCTTCATGCCCGGCACGGCGTACATGCTCGCCCCGCTGGGCTGCGCGGCGTATCTGCCCGGCGTGATCGCACCGGAGGATCCGCTGCTTCCGAACGAGTTCGCCCTCATCGTCTATCCGTCGACGGCGGTGTGGGAGTACGCCTCTCGCACGAGTCTGCGTGGGCGGGTGTACACGCAGACCCATTCCGGGGTGTACGACACTTCCCGCAGCCACGCCGCCTTCCCCGTGTCGATCGCGCGGTTTCAGCCCGTCGCTCCCCAGCCGTTCTGGCTCTTTGACGCCTGGGTCGATTGGCAGAGTGGATCGACGGTCGTGGTGATTGCCAAGAAGCCCCCGGCTCAGTCCAGCGCTGACTTCAACCTCGGGCTGCGCGACCGATTGCTGAGCCAGTCGAGTCAGGCGCGAGCGACCGGTGTCGATCAGGTGATCGTCCTCACCGACGACGCTTTCGCGATCGCCTGGATCCACGTGGGCGCCCCCGCCGATCGCGTCGAGCAAACCGCGCCGGGCGAGGCCTTGTTCGATCGAGCCGAGATTTTCACGACGGTGCCGGTGCAGCGCGTGATCTGTCGGAGCGAGCCCCCGACCTTGACGCTTACGGCCACGAGCGCGTTCAACTACATCTTCGTGAGAGCGGCGGCGATGTTCCTCAGATGAGGAACCTGCTTGTTGCCGTCATGGGTTTGATCGGGGCCGGACTCGTAGCCGGCGCTCTGAGTTACGCGGCGGCGTTTCCGGCGCTCGCGGCGGCCGATCCGTGCACGCTGACCCTCAATGGTCAGAGCTTGCCGCTCAACGGATCACCCGACCGTCCCCTAACCATCGCGCTTGCAGACCAGCTCGTTTTGGAAGGAACCGTTCCCGCAGCCGGAGATCCCTACCGCGTGTGGCTGGACTACTTCGGGATCCCGATCGTCCTGCACGAGGATCACGCCCCCGGAACCATCTGGCGCACCGATCCTCTCCCTGTCCGTGATTACGCAAGAGTGGGAGCGGGGCTGTATCGCATCGAGTGGGAGACAGACGGACGCATCCGCTGTGCCGGGGTCGCGTACGTGAAGATCGCCGGCACGGGCATCACCGCGATCGGCGCAACCGGCGCGGTCATCGCCTTACTTGGACTGATCTTCCTCATCCGCACGCTTCTTCTAGCCGGTCGTGGCCTGGCGCGATTGCCGCGCGTACGCGCCCCTGAGCAGGTTCGGCCGCGGCCGCACGCGCTGGAGAGTTCGGAGGCTCGCCGTCTGCGCCAACTCGCAGCCTTCAGCGCGCGGGCTGGAGCTCGACGCGGCGTTCGTTCGACCCGAGGTTCCCGCTCCGGCGCGCCCACCCGCAAGCCCGTGCTCACCGAGGCGATCGATGTGTCCGCCCCAGCACCGGCCTATGACGCGTACGAGTTGGTGTTCGAGCATTCGCTCGGATCGGATGAGCGCAGGCGGTTACGCCAACTGAAGGTCGAACTGCTGAGCTACTTGCCTCCGGCGACGTATCGCGCGCTGCTCTCGCACGAACAGGTCGTGAAGATCGCGGCGTTGCCATTCGTGCACGAACTTCGTCGCTACGGCCTGGATCGTACGATCGCCGGAGAGACCTTGGAGGTCGTGACCGAGGGAACGGCTCCCTCCCAGACGCTCTTTGACTATTCGCTGCATCGTCCGGCGGATCTGGACTCGGTCCGCGGGGCGGTGAAAGCGACCAGGGATCTCAAGGTCGTCGATGTCGGAGAAGACGCGATCCGCGTCGCTGCCGAACCTTCGTCGCCTTCGCTAGCCGTCGTCGCCGACCTGCCCGAAGTCCGCCGACTTGCCGCCTACCGAGCGCCCGAACTGCTCTGTGATCACGGGCGTGGACTGATCGGGATCGATGCGTTCCCGGCAGGTGCCGGCAGCGCTCCGACTCATTGGACCGGTGACGGCGAGACCGTCGCGGTGTTCGACAGCGGGATCGACTCAGCCCACCCCGATTTCAAGGACCGGGTCTATGCCACGAGTGTGTCTGGAGCTCCGGCTGAAGACGCGTACGGGCACGGGACGCATGTGGCCGGGATCATCGGCGGATCGGGCGCGGCGTCGGCTGGTGTCGTGCGTGGGATGGCCCCCGGAGTCCAACTCCTCAGCTACGGGATCCGCAGCCCCGAGGGAACGCTGCTGCTTCCGCCCGACCTGCGCACTCTGTTCGACCCGGCCGTCGCGAAGGGTGCCCGAATCATCAATCTCAGCTTGGGGATGCCGATCAAGGGCGACTACGACACCCTTGCTCTGAGCCTCGATCGCTTCGTGAGAAGGCACCCGGATGTGTTGGTGGTGGTCGCGGCGGGGAACAGCGGCCAAGCCCCGCAGGGATATCACCAACTCAAGACCTTGGGTACACCGGCATCGGCGAAGAACGCGCTCACCGTCGGAGCCTCCGACACCGATCGACAGGATTTCAGTCAGCAGCACTGGGGACAAATCCGTCAGCAGTTTTTCCCGCTTCCGCCGGCGGCCGACGAAACGGTTTCCGGGTTGCCGGACCTTCCGGCGGCGATCAGCAGTCGCGGTCCGACCGAGTACGACAGCATCAAGCCGGATCTGATCGCCCCCGGAACCTACATCCTCTCGGCGCGGGCGAGCGCGGTCGAAGACGGCCGAGGCTTTCCCTGGATCGCCCCTCCGGCACATCAGGATCGCTACGTCTATTGCTCGGGCACGAGCATGGCCGCTCCGATCGTCGCCGGAGCCGCCGCGGTCGTGCGCCAATATCTACGCGCGACCGGACGGAAGCCCTCTGCGGCGCTGCTGAAGGCGGTGCTGATCAGCGCGACCCGACGGGTGCGGCCGCTGAGTGTGTCCGATCCGCAGCTGTACGGTTATCCGGACTTTCACCAAGGGTTCGGCCGACTGGACCTCCGGGTCTTGTTCGGCGATGGAACCGGGACCGTGCCGACGATCGCGACCGAGGACGTGGCCAACAACTCGCCCGATGCGCTCATCTCGCGCTCGGAATCCGCTTCCGCCGTGGCGGCGTACACCTTTGAGCTCAAGCAGGTGCTGCCGCTTCGCGTGACGCTGGTGTGGACCGACGCGCACGGGAAATACGTCCAAAACAATCTGCAATTGGAGGTGCGCGGGCCGGGCGGACTGAAGGTCGCCGGCAACGGCGAGCACGTTTATCTCAGGAACCCCGCCGTCGACGATCCCGAGGGCACGGGGATCTTCTACGACAAGCGCAATAACGTCGAGCAGGTGGTCATCGCCACGCCGGCGATCGGGGAATACCGCGTGCGCGTGATCGCGCAAGACACGGCCGTCCCGCCGCAGGGGTTCGCGCTTTGTGTGGTGGGAGGGATCGCGCCCAAGCTGGTCCGCGTTCGCTGAACGGAGAGGAGATCTACATGAGCGTGATTGGTGAACCGATCGTCGCCGGCGTGGTGCCATCCGACGATCGCAAGGAGGTCGCCCGCGCGCTTCTGGCAAGCGGGATCGACGCAGTTGACTTGGAGTTGGAACCGGCGCTCGAGGGGCTGCCGCCCACCGCCACGCTGACCGCTGATCTGGGGATCGACTTTCCCGACGGCCTGGCGCCGCTGCCCCAGCCACCGGCAAAAGTTCCGACTCCCGGCCAGGCGTTACCGCCGGCGGACGTGCTGGTGGTCACATGGACGGTCGACGAGCAGGACGCGCTCGCCGATGTGTTCACCCCCGGACACGGCCGGAAGACCTGGTACCGCTACGACCGCAACTTCAGCGAACGATATGCGTCCAAGATCCGGCCACACGCGCCCGCCCAGATGGCGAAGCGCCTGGGCAGCTGGCTCCCGACGAAGATCGGCGCCCAGAACGTTCTCTGTTTCAAGTCCGAACTTCACCTCAATCAAGACGGCATCCGGACCGGTGACGGAACGGCGACCCTCCCGGTTGCCGATCTGTTCCGGCAGCTCATCGCCGAGGTCAAGCCCAAGGTGCTTCTCACGATCGGCACCAGTGGCGGGGTGTTCCCCGAACACAACCTCGGCGATGTCGTGGTCACCCGAGCGGCGCGCTTCCGGCTCAACGACGAGTTCAAGAAAGAACCTTTCGCCGGTCAGACCTTCATCTCGAGTTGGACCATCCCTACCTCTCGGTTCGACGATGCCCAGACCTTGATGGCGCGCTACGCCGCCCGACTCGCGGAGCCTGCCTTCGCTCCTCCGACCAAGCAGTTCCCGTTCGCCACCCCGCCGATCAAACGCCAAGCTTCCCAAGGGCCGCGAATCTGGCTCGAAGGGCGTGACCTGCCCAAGGATCACCCCATCCTGACCACGGACTATTTCGAGTTCGGGACCTCGGCCAACCATCTGCAGCAACACGGCTGCGCCGTCGAGATGGGCGACGCCGTCCTCGGCATGGTCGTGGCGCAGATGCCGCAACCCCCGGACTGGGCGGTCGTACGCAACCTCTCCGATCCGGTGATCAACGGCGACCTGCCGACTGGGCCGGGCCCCCGCAATATGCAAACGCACTGGGCGGTCTGGTACTACGAGACCTACGGCTACTGGACGAGCGTCACCGGCGCGCTCGCCGCCTGGGCGATCATCGCCGGGCTAGGGGGCTAGCGATGGACCGTACCCGACTGCCGATCGAGGTCGAACTGGTCTACGAAGTGATGCCCTGCAATGCGCTGCGCACCGTGCAGGAGCCGGGCTTGACGCCTCATCCGTGCACCTACTTTCGTCGCTGGGGCTCGTATCACAGCTACGACTACACGATCGAGGGTGCCCCACCGGAGCCGAACATCTCTCAGCCGATCCGTTACGTCGGCCGGGCCACCGCTTTGCCGGAGATCCTGACCGGCTGCCGGAAGGCTCCGATCCTCGCGCTCGGGATCAATCCGAATCTGCCCGGCTGGTGGGCGGGCCGGCGCCGGTGGCTCAATCCGGTGTTCGATGACTACCGGCAGTTTGCCCATTACTTCCGTTATCGCGCCTCGGTGAAGCTCGAGATCACCGCCAAGGAGTTCCACGACTTTGGCGGCGAAGCTTCCGAGGATCCCTTCGACAAGCGCGAGCTCACGGTGCCGCCCGATGCGCACGGTGATCGCCTTATCGAATCCAGGCGTCAACCGCAAGCGATGTACCTCGCGTACCAGTCGCTACTCGATGGCCTCGCCCAGGAGATGAAGTGGGGAGGAAGTCACCTTGCGGTAGGCGAAGACCTCGCGTACGCAAACATGGTCGCCTGTCCATCCGCTCGCTGGACAACGGCGGCGGATCCAGCCGACCCTCAGCTGCCACCGATGACCACCGTAGAGCGCGACGGCATCGTGACCGAATGTTTTCACAAGCGGCGGTATTTCCTACGCCAGCTCTTCCAAAGCTTGCCCCCGATCATCGTGATCTTCAGTCAGGCGACCGCCAACGTGTTTAACGCGGAGTTAGCGGCGCGGTTTGTCGAGGGCAAGCCTGCACTTGGCGAGGGGCTGGCGACCCTGGGCAGCCGCGCGGTGCGGCTTTCGTACGGGAACCTCTCCGATGGTACCGAGCTTGACGCACGCGTGATCTACGCGCCGCACGCTACCGGCAATCCCGAATCGTTCGCGGCCGCGCGTGACCATGTCGTCGCGCAACTAGTCGAGGAAGCCAAAGCGGGAAACATTCGGCTTAACCCGGCGACCAAACGGCTGCGGCGAGGACGGGGCGCGTGCGTGTTCTGCCCGATGCTCGAGATCGGAATTTGCGACTACGAGGCCGAGCTGGAGCCAGTTTCGCAGCTTACGGCGTTGACCGCGGACTCTCCCGCGATCGATCTCCGCCGGGAGCGCACCACACTCGAGTCGTTGATGGCCAAAGTAGAGATTCCACCGACGGTGCCGGAGGCCTGGGGTCGGTCGGATGAGCCCTACGACCAGGGCATTGATGGCTGAGCGGAAGCCTGCGCCGAAACCGACTTTCGTCCTCGATGGCCGGATCGTCTGTTGTGACGCGAACGATGAGGTCATCGAGGACGGGCGCGTGGTGATCGCCGCTGGACGCATCGCCGCGCTGTTGCGAAAGGGACAGCCGCGCCCCAGCGCGTATGCCAAAGCAGTGGAAGTGGATACCGCAGGGACGATCTACCCCGGACTGATCGACCTGCACAATCACTTCGTCTACAACTCCCTGCCGCTGTGGGCTCCTCCCAAGACATATCAGAATCGAACGCAGTGGGCCCGCGAGGGCGCCTACGCGACCAACGTCGCCCTCCCGGTCCGCGCCCTCGCCGCCTACGAGACCACCGCCAAGGCTCTGGTCCGCTACGTCGAAGCCAAGGCCCTGGCCGGGGGAACGACCACTGGCCAGGGGATTCGCACCCGGGTCAATGGCGGTCTGAGCCTGTTCCGGGGCGCGATGCGCAACGTGGAGCAAAGCGACGATCCGCAGCTGCCCAATGCCGGCACCCGGGTCCCCAATCTCTATCCGAACCCGGCGAACGTGCTGGAGTTTCGCGGACGGCTCGATGCCCTTCAGGCGTACTTCTATCACCTCGCGGAGGGAACGTCGCT
>Ga0207684_10000945_pt1 | contig 32719 bp, 28 predicted proteins | sample KBSK5501metaG_FD_184342 | JGI IMG/M metagenome (GOLD analysis project Ga0207684, IMG submission 184342) | Corn, switchgrass and miscanthus rhizosphere microbial communities from Kellogg Biological Station, Michigan, USA - KBS K5-50-1 metaG... | ecosystem: Host-associated > Plants > Roots >... | reverse complement strand
CGGGCGCGAAGCGCGCGGGCGGGACAAGCAGAGCGCGGGGGCGGGACACGCAGGGCGCGGGGGCGGGACACGCAGAGCACGGGGGCCGGGCAGCGAAAGGGGCCGGCCATGAGCGGGCAGGAGACGGCGCGGGCGGGCCAACCCGGCCAGGCGGAGCAACTGCTTGCGAGCCTCGGCACGCCCGGAGCACAGGAGGATCCCTATCCGCTCTACGCGCGCCTGCACGCCCTCGGCCGCGCACACCGGGCGCCGTCCGGCGCGGTGTTCGTCACCGGCCACGACGACTGCGCGGCGGTGCTCCGCGGGCCCTCGTTCGCCGCCCAGAGCCCCGAGTGGCACGACCGGATGGTGCCGGGCTGGCGCGACCAGCCGGCCAAGGTCGCCACGTTCGAGGCGATGCTGTTCCGGGATCCGCCCGCGCACACGCGACTGCGCCGCATGGTGGCCGGCAGCTTCACGCACCGCCAGGTCCAGCAGCTGCAGGCGGCCATCGCGGCACTGACCGACTCGGTCCTGGACCGGCTCGCCGACGCTGGCCGGTCCGGCGGCCGTGTCAACCTGCAGCGAATCCTCGCCGGTACATTGCCCATCTCCGTGATCGGCGCTCTGGTCGGCGTGCCCCCGGCCGACTGGCCCGGCCTGCAGGCCTCGATGTCGGCGTTACTGGAGATCGTCGAGCTCGGCACCACACCGGAGCAGCTGGCAACGGCCAACGAGGCAGCGCTCCGCCTGCACGGCTACTTCGCCGCGCTGGCCGCGGAGCGACGCGCCGTCCCGCGGGACGATCTGGTATCAGCCCTGGCGCTGGCGGCCGGGCCCAGTGGCCACGGGGACGGCGGTGCCGGAAACGGCCACGGGCCGGGCGGCCGGGCGGCGGACCGGTGGCTCACCGAGGAGGAGGTCGCGCAGACGCTGACGTTCGTGTTCATGGCGGGCGTGGACACCATGATCAACCTGCTCACCAACGGGACCGCCGCACTGCTCGCCCACCCTGCTCAGGCCCGCGCGCTGCGCGAGGACCCGGGCCTGCGCCCCGGCGCGGTCGAGGAGATCCTGAGATACGACGCTCCTGTCCAGTTCGTGGGCCGGGTGCCAGCGGAGGACGTGGTCGTCGGCGGCATCGGCGTTCCGGCCGACGGCCTGGTGATCGCGATGCTCGGGGCGGCCAACCGCGACCCCGGCCGGTTCCCCGCCCCGGACACGTTCGACATTCGCCGGGCGGGCACCACCGTGGTCTCGTTCGGCGGCGGTATTCATCACTGCCTGGGCGCGCCGCTGGCGCGCATGGAGGCGGGGACCTTCTTCCCGGCCTTGCTCAGCCGGTTCCCCCGGATGGCGATCGCCGGGCAGCCGCAGCGGCGCGGAGTGGTGTTCCGCGGCTTCAGTGACCTCCCGGTGGCGGTGCGCTGACCGCCGCGGTCAGCGCAGCAACTCCCGGGGTGGCCCCGGCCTGGCAGGACTCCTTGACTGCCCCCGCCCGTTGTGCGAGCCTCGCGACAAAGGCCCCATATGTTCATGATCTGAGCCGGTGATGACTCATGACTGACGGCGCCTTCGGTGTGCCTGCGGCCGGACGGGCATCCGCCCCGGATGGGGACTGGGTCGATGCCATGCTTCTCGCAGGAGCCGACGCCGACGTCTGCCTCCAGTTGGGCCGGGCCGTCGACCGGCGGGAGCTGCGGCGGCTGGTGAGCGAGCACCAGAGCTTACTGGGCCAGGCAGGCCTGCGCCCCGGCGGGACGGTCACCCTGGTGCTGCCGCCGTCTCTCGCCTACGTGGCCAGCCTGCTCGCAGCCTGGCGGATCGGGGCACAGGTCAGCCTCCTCGACCACCGGCTGGCGCCCCGGGAAATCGAGCGCGCGATCGACCGCTTGGCCCCCCAGGTGGTGGTGACCGCCGAGCGGATCACGTCCGCGCCGTTAAGCGGCTACGCGGAGGCCGTCACAGCCGTCGCGGCGCAGGACGCTGGCCAGCCGGCCGGCACGGCCCACTGCCTGATCCAGCTCAGCTCCGGGTCCACCGGGCCGTCGAAGGTCATCGCGCGCACCGCCACCGACCTCATCGCGGAACTCGGCCGCTACCGCCAGTTCGAGGAGTACCCACAGGACGGCCACCGGATCGTCTTGCTGGCCTCCATCGTCCACGTGCTCGGGCTGGTGGGCGGGCTGCTGCACAGCCTGCACGCGGGCGTCACGCTCGTCTTCCCCAGCCGCGTCACCGCGGACGGGATCCGGGCGGCCGTGGCGGCGGGAACCGAGCCGACCATGGTGCTCGGCGTCCCGTTCCACGCCGAGCTGCTCAGCACGGCGGGCGGGCCCAGGCTGCCCCAGCTATCCCGGATGGTGGTCGCGGGCGAGCTGACCAGGCCGGGCGTGCCCGAGGCGTTCACCGCGGCCTACGGCGCTCCGCTGGGGTCCATGTACGGAATGACCGAACTCGGCGTCATCGCCACCGACCTGTCGGGCGGGCACCGGCCCGCGGTCGCGCCCGCGCCGGGGATGACCGTCCGCACCGAAGACGGGGAACTGCTCGTCTCGATGGCCGCCTCCCCCTATATCGGGCTCGTGGACCCCACCCGCTGGTCGGCAGGCTGGCTGCACACCAGGGACGCCGCGCGGATCGACCCGGAGACCGGGCTGGTCACCATCCTGGGGCGGCTCGACTCGCAGGTGTCCATCGGCGGCCTCAAGGTGGACCTCACCGAGGTGGAGCAGACCCTGTGTGAGGTGCCCGGGGTCACCGCGGCGGTCGTGGTCTTCGACGGCGCGATCGAGGCGTACGTGGTGCTGGCGGACGGCTGCCCCGCCACGTCGGTGACCGCCGCCCTGTCGGGCCAGCTCGCCTCCTACAAACGGCCCCGCCTGCTGCACCAACTCCCGGAGATGCCCCGCACCGCCACCGGCAAGATCGTGCGGGACCGCGCGGTGCTGCGCGCACACGCGGGCCAGCGAACGGCGGCGTTGTCATGAGCGATGGCGTCTCCCGGCTCCCCCGAGGGCCGGACGGCGCGGAGGGTCATGGTGCCTGGTCACGCCGGACGGTGACCGGCACCCCAGCGGCTCTGGCGTGCTGGCACGCGACGGCGAGCACCGCGGGCGCGGCCAGGCGCGCGACGGCCGCGGCCAGCGGAGGGCCCGGTTCCCCGGCATCGGGCAGCGGCGCCAGCCGCAGCCCATCGGGCCCCGGCAGCGGCAGCGGCGCGAGCACCGCCCGGCGCAGTCCCTTGCCGCCGCGCAGGCCCGTGCCGAGGGCCTTGCCGGCCGCCTCCTTCTGGGTCCACAGGACGAGGAACGCCTCGGCGCGGTGGCTCTCCGGCAGCCCGGCCAGCCAGTCCGACTCCTCCGGGCGAAACCAGCGCCTCGCGAGGGCCAGGGCGTCCAGCGGGCGCACCGGCTCCACGTCCACGCCAACCGGGCCGAGCGTGCTGACAGCGGCGGCGGCGAGCCCTCTGCTATGGGCGATGCTGACCCTGACCTGGCCCGCTGCAACACCAGCGAGGTGCGGCGCGCCGTCCGGCCCGTGCACCAGGCGCAGGCCGGTGGCGGGAACGCCGAGCAGCGCCGCGGCGGCCCGGGCGGCGAGGACGGCCGCCCGCGCCCGGGCACCGCGATCACGGCCCCCGGCCGGGCGGTCGCTCCAGGCCAGCCACACGTTTATCCCGGTCAGGCCTTGTCCTGGTCCTGATCGCACAGAAGGGAGTCCACCAGATGGAGGACGAGGTACGCCAGTTCGTCGTGACCGCGCTCAGCGAGATGAACTATGACGTCAGCGGCGTCACCGGCGGCACCGATCTCGGGCCCGCCGGGCTCGACCTGGAATCGCTTGCCATCGCCGATCTCGCGGTGCAGGTGGAAGACAGGTTCGGGGTGAAGTTCACCGAGGATGACACCGAGCAGCTGGCGCTCATGACGCTGGACGAGTTCGCCCGCGAGGTCGCCGGCCGGGTCGCTGTGGGGGCCGGTGGCGACTGATGCCCGCTCACCTGCCGGACCACGACGAGGTTGTGGCGATGCTGGCCGCCCTCGGCGACAGGCCGGCCGAGGCGGTGGACGGAGCGATCGGCTCCCTCGAGGTGACGTGGCTGGTCACGCAGGTCGAGCAGCGCTACGGCGTGACCCTGGACCTCACCGATGACCAGCTCACCCAGATGACCACGGTGCCGGCGGCCGTGGCCACCTTGCGTGACGCCCTGGCGGGCACGGCACATGCCTGAACGACCGCGGGTGGTGATCACCGGCATGGGCGCCTCGTGCGCGTTCGGCCGGGGCACCGGCCCGCTGCGCGACGGGACGCTGTCCGGCGAGCCCGCCTTCGGCGAGGTGACCCGGTTCCGCGCGGACGGGTGCCGCGTCCGGACGGCGGCGCTCATACCCGGGCGCCCGGCGACCGCCGACGAGCTGTCCGCCGTTCTCGGCGAGGCGTGCGGCCAGGCGGGCCTGGACGCTGAGCTGCGCGAGCGCTGCCCATTACTCGTCGCGCTGCACTCGGATCCGGAGGCGGCCAGGGAGCCGGCCGCGCCCCAGGTCACCGGCGACACGGCGGCGCGGCTGGCGGCCGAGTGCGGCATGCCCGCGCCGCTGCGGACCTACGTGGCCGCCTGCGTGGCGGCCAGTACGGCGGTCGCGGACGCCGCCACGATGATCACCACGGGAGAGGCCGACCGGGTCGCGGTGGCCGCCGGGTTCCTCGTGGACTCCGACAGCCAGGCGTTGTTTGACGCGGGCCGGGCGCTGGCCACCGATGGCCAGGTGCGGCCGTTCAGCGCGGGCCGCAGCGGCATGCTGCTCGGCGACGGCGCCGCGGCGGTGATCTGCGAATCGGCCGCGGCAGCGGCCGCCAGGAACGCCGCCCCGCAGGCGGTGCTCGCGGGCTGGGGCCGCGCCGGCGACGCCTACCACGTCTGCCAGCCGCGCCCCGACGGCGACGGCTGCGCGCGGGCGATCGGCGCGGCCCTGCGCCGGGCCGGCGCGGCCCCCGGCGACGTGTGCTACGTCAACGCCAACGGCACCGGGACCCCGTTCGGCGACGCCGCCGAGTCGGCTGCCCTGCACCTTGCCCTGGGCGCCGCCGCCGCGCGGATCCCGGTCAGCTCCACCAAGTCCCTGCACGGGCACAGCCTGGAGGCGTCAGGGCTGGTCGAGCTCGTCGCGACGGTACTCGCGCTGCGGGCGGGCACGTTGCCGGTCAACGCCGGGTTCCTCGGGCCAGACCGCGACTGCCCGCTCGACCTCGTCCATCCGGTCCCGCGCCCGTCCGGCCCCGGGTACGGGCTGAGCGTCAACTCCGCCTTCGGCGGCGCCAACACCGCGCTGCTGGTGAGTGCGGCATGAACGCCGTGACGCTCGCCGGGGCCGAGTGGCCCGCGCGCCCCGGCGACCCGCTGATCCAGCTGCCCGGCTTCGTTATGTCGTCGTTCAGCCCGGCGGTGGCGCAGGCGGCGCAGCGGTGCCTGCGCGGGTTCTTCGGGCCGCCCCCGGTACCCGCTGCGCTGGGCGCGCGGACCGGCGTGGTCCTAGCGAGCGCGACGGGCGACATCGCCACCGCCGCGGCGGTGGCGGCGGCGGTGGACACCGGCCGCCGTGTGCCGCCGCTGCTGTTCTTCCAGTCCAACCCCAACGCGGTCGTCGGGTTCCTCACCGCCCGCTGGGGCCTGACCGGGCCCGTGGTCTGCACCTGTCCCGGCGGGGATGTCCGTGCCGACGCGCGGCGCAGCGCCGCGCTGCTTCTTGCCGACGGGGACGCCGACGCGGTGCTTGTCCTCACCGTGACGCAGGCGAACGCCCCGGGCCAGCACGATCACGCCGAGGCGGAGCTCATCGGCCCGCCGCACTGGGCGGCCGCGGCGAACCGCGAAGCGCCCGCGAGGGAGGCAGACAAATGAGTGCCCGCAGACTGGCCGCCGAGCTCGCCGCCGACCCGTCGGTGGGTGCCGGGAACGTGCTGACAAGCCTGTTGGCCAAGGGTGCCGGGGCCGGCCAGCCCGCGCTGACGTTCGACAGCGCCGTCGGCGGACACCCTGCCTGGCAGGCGCTCACGCTCGGCGACCTGGAGCTCCTGGTGGCCTCGCGCGCGGCCGCGCTCCGGGCGCTGGGTGTGGTGCGCCGGGACCCGGTCGTGATCGCCTTCTCCACGGCGGCCGACTACGCGCTGACCTTCCTCGCCCTGGCCCGCCTGGGCGCGATCCCGGCCCTGGTCAATCCCGGCCTGCCGCCCGAGACCGCGGCCACCTACATCCGCCGGCTGCGGGCGACGGGCCTGGTCAGCGACGCGGCCACGCTGGCCCGCTGGGCTGGCCACGACCTCGGCGTGCCGGTGCTCGCCACGCCGACGGACCTGGACGCGGGCGACCACGCCGCGGCACCCGCCCCGTTCGCCCACCACGGCGAGGACCCGGTGGCGATCACCCACTCGTCCGGCACGACCGCGCTGCCCAAGGCCGTCGTGCACTCGCACCACAGCCTCTACGCGGCGATCCGCTACCGGCTGACGCTGCCGCGGCCGCAGGGCTCGGAGCGGATGCTGAGCGCGCTGCCCGTCCCCCACGCCGCCATGCTCATCGCCCTCAACCTGGGCCTGAGCAGCGGTTCCGAGGTGCTCATGCTGTCCCGCCAGACCGGGCCGGGAATCCTCGACGCGATCGAGCGCTGGCGCCCGCGGTCCGTGGTCGGCTTCTCGGCCACCTGGGCCAACCTGGCCGGCGAAGACCTGCCGGCGCGGGACCTCAGCTCGGTGGCCCTGTGGTGGAACACCGGCGACTGCGCCCACGAGGCGCACATCCGCAACCTGGTCGCGCACGGCCAGCGCCAGGCGGTGACCGCCCGGGGCCGCGAGGTCGTCCCCGGCTCGGTCTTCGTGGACGGGCTCGGCTCAAGCGAGATGGGGCACTCGCACTTCTACATCGCGCACACGGCGGACACGAACCGGTACGGCAGGTGCATCGGGCGCCCGCACCCGTTCGCCCAGGTGGCTGTCATCGGGCCGGACGGGCAGGAGCTCGGGCCCGGCGAGATCGGCGAGCTCGGCACCCGGTCGCCCACGCTGGCGCTCGGCTACTGGAACGACTCCGTCACCACGTACCGCACCAGGATCGGCGGGTACTTCCTCACCGGTGACCTCGTCTACACCGATGAGGACGGCTACTTCTACCACCTGGACCGCAAGCTCGACACGGTGGACCTCGGCGACGGCGAGTTCCTCTACACGGCGGCGACGGAGGAGCGCCTGCTGGCCCGCTGCCCCGACGTGCGCGATTGCACGGTCGTCGCGGTCAGCGAGAACGGCCAGGTGCGGACCGAGGTCCTGCTCGAGCTCGCGCCGGGCGCCGACCCGGCCGCCGACCGGGACGCGGCGGTGCGCGAGGCGCTGGGCCCCCGCGCGGCGGCGACGCTGCGCGGCGTCACGGTCGTCCCCGGCGACCGCATCCCGCTGACTCCCACCGGCAAGGTGCGCAAGGTGGCGCTCCGCGAGCAGCTGGGCGCCCGCTGAGGAGGGACAGGATCAATGACTGGCGCCGACATCACCGGCATCGGGCTGGTCACGCCCGTGGGCGAGAGCGCTGACGAGTTCTTCGACGCGCTCTGCGCGGGCAAGTCCGGCCTGCGCCGCCCTGCCGACGACCACCCGGTGGCCGGTTTCCTGGACGTCGCCGGGTTCGCGCCCCGCGTCGACCCGGGCAGCGTCATGCCGCTCAATCAGGCGCGGTTCGTGGACCGGTTCGTCCTGCTTGGCATGGCCGCGGCCGACCGGGCCCTCGCCGACGCGCGCCTCGAGGTGGGCCGGGACGCCGACCCCGAGCGGGTGGCGGTGGTGGTGGCCACCGGCGGGGGCGGCCTGGAAACCTTCGAGCAGGTGTCGCACGCCAGGATGGAGCGCGGCCGCCCAGCGGTCAGCCCGTATCTGCTCCCGGGGATGCTCTCCAACATGGCGACCGCCAGGATCGCCATCAAGCACGGGATCCGCGGCTTCAGCTCGACGATCGTCACCGCCTGCGCGGCCGGGGCGCAGGCCGTCGCCGAAGGGCTCCGGCTGATCCGGGGCGGCGAGGCGGACGTGGTGATCTGCGGCGGCACGGAGTCGCCGCTCCACCCGACGATCGCCGCCGCGTTCAGCAACGCGCGCGCCCTGGCTCAGGGATGGGACGACCCCACCGCGGCGAGCCGCCCCTTCGACCGGCAACGGAACGGGTTCGTGCTCGGCGAGGGTGCGGCGATTCTCGTCGTAGAACGCTCCGGCCACGCCCGGGCGCGGGGCCAGCCCGCCTACGCCGAGGTGACCGGCTGGGGCGCGTCCACCGACGCCCATCACCCCACCATGCCGAGGCCCGACGGCGAAGGGGCGGCGGCGTGCATGCGCCAGGCCCTGGCCAGCGCCGGGCTCTCCCCCGCCGACGTGACCTACGTCAACGCGCACGGAACCAGCACGAAGCTGGGCGACGTGGCCGAGGTGGTGGCCATCAGGTCGGTGTTCGGCGACGTGAGCCCCGCGGTCAGCTCCATCAAGGCGGTAACCGGCCACATGCTGGGCGCGTCGGGCGCGGCCGAGGCCGTCGCGACCGCCCTTGCGCTGTGGCAGGGCGCCCTGCCACCTACGCACAACCTGGACGACCCGGACCCGGCGTGCGACGTCGACCATGTGCGCGGCGGCCCGAGGAGAGGGGCGGTGCATGCCGCCCTGTCCAACTCCTTCGCGTTCGGCGGGCACAACGTCAGCCTCGCCTTCGGCCCGGCCGGCACGCCCAGGTCCGCCGCCGCACCCAGCTTCTCCAACCTCGCATCGGGATAGGCCGACCATGAAAATCGAAGGAATCGATCACGTTGAGCTCTACGTCCGCGATCCGCTACGGTCGGCGGCCGCGCTGTGCTACGGCTACGGATTCCAGATCGCGGGCGGCGCGAGCCCGGCGACCGGGCTGCCCGGCCAGGAATCCCTGCTCCTCCGGCAGGGGCGCATCCAGCTGTTGCTGACCCGCGGGCTGGATGCAGGTCACCCCGCGGTCGCCTACACCCGCCGCCACGGTGAGGGTGTGGCGGCGGTCGCCATGCTGACCGATGACGCGCGGGAGGCCTTCGCCACCGCGGTCGCGGGCGGCGCCGCGGCCTTAGCGCCGCCGAGCCTCGCCGAGGGGAGCGACAGCAGCGTGCGCACCGCGTCGGTCACCGGGTTCGGCGACGTCGCGCTCACGTTCGTGGAGCGCTCCGGCCCCGGGGACGAGTTCGCGCCGGGGGCTGCGGAGATGCTCGCGCCGGCCCCGCCCGCAGGCGAGCCACTGTTCGACGCCGTCGACCACCTGGCGGTGTGCCTGCCCGGAGGCGGGCTGGCCCCCGCGCTCCAGCGGTGCGGGTCGGCATTCGGGCTGAACCGCATCTTCGACGAGCGCATCGACATCGGCGGCCAGTCGATGATCTCCACCGTGGTTCAGGACCCGTCGGGGCAGGTGACGTTCACGCTCATCGAGCCCGACGTGTCCCGGGATCCCGGCCAGATCGACGACTTCCTCCGCGCGCACGACGGCGCCGGGGTCCAGCATGTGGCCCTGCGCACCGCCGACATCATCACCGCCGTGCGCACGCTGTCGGGCCGCGGGGTGGAGTTCCTCACCGCCCCTGGCGAGTACTACGCGTCCCTCGAGGGCCGGCTCGGCTCGCTGGCCATCGGCGTGGACCAGCTCAGGACCTGGAACGTGCTCGCCGACCGGGACGCCGGTGGCCAGATGTTCCAGATCTTCGCCAGGTCGGTGCACGAGCGCCACACGTTCTTCTACGAGCTCATCGAGCGGCGGGGCGCGCTCACGTTCGGCAGCCAGAACATCAGGGCCCTGTACGAGGCCCTGGAAGCGGAGCGCGCGGCAGCAACCCGGAGGGGCCAATGACGACCACCACGAACCAGTTCGCCCTTACCGGGGCGGAGCAGGACCTGCTCCCGACCGACGCCGACGTGCAGTGGTTCGCCGACCACGGCTGGTATCTGAGCAAGCGCCTGCTCAGCGACGGTGAGGTCGACGCGCTGGCCGACGCCAGCGAGCGCTTCTACGCCGGCCACCGCGACCGGGTCCTTCCGCACCACCCGCCCACGCTCGCCTACTGGGAGCCGGCCCACGGGCAGGTACAGCGGCACAACGATTATGTGCATTACGAATCGGACGCGACAGCCAGGATCCTGCGCAAACCGCTGATCGGAGCGGTCGCCGCGCGCCTGGCCGGCGCGCGGGAGATCCGGGTCTTCCAGTCAACCTTGATCTACAAGCCCCCGGTGGACGACGAGGTGACCAACCTGGTGCCCTGGCACGCCGACCGGCACTACTGGCAGACGTGCACATCCCAGCGAATGCTCACCGCGTTCATCCCGTTCCACGACTGCGGCGAGGACATGGGCACCATCACCATGGTCGACGGCAGCCACCGGTGGCAGGAGGTGGCCGGCGACGACTCAACCCGCCACTTCGCCGAGCGCGACCGCGCGGAACTGCAGCTCATCCTCGAAGAGACCGCCGCGCTCAACGGCACCGAGGTCCGCCTCGTGCCCATGGTGATTCCCCGCGGCCACATGAGCTTCCATCACTGCCTGACCTATCACGGCAGCGGCCACAACCACAGCGGGCGGCCGCGCCGGGCCATCTCCTTCCACCTACAGGACGGCGAGAACCGCTGGCGGCCCTACGGCAGGGCCGACGGGAGCCTGGTGGTCTACAACCACGACTGGATCGTGCGCAAGACCAGCGACGGGACCCCGGACTACGCCGACCCGGTGTTCTGCCCGGTGCTCTGGCGCGACCCCGGCGCTCCCGCCCCCGCCGCGCCCGCCCCGGAGCGGTGAGATGGCGCCGTCCCTGGGCACGCCGGAGGGCCGGTACCGCATGATGCGGCTGATCCGCCGCTTCGAGGAACGCGCGCTGGCCCTGGTCAAGTCCGGGGACATCGTCGGGGGCATCCACCCCTACATCGGCGAGGAGGCGGTGGCGGTCGGCGTGTGCGCCGCGCTGCGGCCCGATGACCTGATCACCAGCACGCACCGGGGGCACGGCCACGTCCTTGCCAAGGGCTCGGACCCGGCGCGCATGCTGGCCGAGCTCGCCGGCCGCGAGACCGGCCTGAACCGGGGCCGCGGCGGCTCCATGCACGCGGCGGACGTCAGCGCGGGCATTCTCGGCGCGAATGCGATCGTCGGCGCCTCCGCCCCCATCGCGGCGGGAGCAGCCTGGGCGCTGCGCCGGTCCGGGAGCGACCGTGTGGTCGCGACGTTCTTCGGCGACGGCGGGCTGAACGAGGGCGTCCTGCTCGAGGCGATGAACCTCGCCGCCCTGTGGCGGCTGCCGGTCGTGTTCGTGTGCGAGAACAACGGGTACGCGACCACGATGCCGGTGAGCGCCGGGCTGGCCGGGACCGCGTCCGGGCGGGCCGCGGCGTTCGGCATCCCGGCCGCGGTGGTGGACGGGATGGACGTGGACGCGGTCGCCGGGGCCGCCGCGACGGCGGTGGCCGCGGCCCGCAAGGGCTGCGGCCCTGCGCTGCTTGAGTGCCTCACCTACCGGTTCGGCCCGCACCACACGATGGAGCTGCGGATCAGGCTCAGCTACCGCACCGCCGAGGAGATCGAGCGGTGGCGCCAGCGCGACCCGCTGATCCTGGCCGGGTCCCGGATCGCCTCCTCCGCCCGCGAGCAGATCGACGCCGAGGTGGAGACCCTGCTCGCCGAGGCGGAGGAGTTCGCCCTCGCCAGCCCGCGGCCCGACCCGGCCGGGGCGCTCGACTACCTGTACGCCACGGGCCTGCGCCCACGGAGCGGAGCCGCCTGATGCCCAAGCTCTCATACACCAAGGCGATGAACCGGGCCCTCGCCGACGAGATGGACGCCGACCCGGCGGTGTGCGTGTTCGGCGAGGACGTGGGCGCCGGGATCGCCCAGCTGACGCTCGGGCTGCTGGCCCGCTTCGGGCCGGAGCGGGTGGTGGACACCCCGCTGTCCGAGCAGGCCTTCACCAGCATGGCGACCGGTGCCGCCCTGTGCGGGGCCCGCCCCGTGATCGAGTTCCAGATCCCGTCTCTGCTGTTCCTCACCTTCGAGCAGATCGCCAACCAGGCGCACAAGTTCTCGCTCATGACCGCCGGGCAGGTGAGGGTCCCAGTCACATACGTGGTGCCCGGCTCGGGCTCGCGGGTCGGCTGGGCGGGCCAGCACTCCGACCACCCCTACAGCCTCTTCGCGCACGTGGGCGTCAAGACGGTCGTGCCCGCGACCCCGTCGGACGCGTACGGCCTGCTCGTGTCCGCGATCCGGGATGACGACCCCACCGTGGTGTTCGCGCCCGCCGGGGCGATGGGCGTCCGCGAGGACGTCACCGGGCCCCTGGCGCAGGTCCCCCTGGGGCGGGCGCGCGTCCACCGCCGCGGGTCCGACGTGACCGTGGTGGCTGTGGGCCACCTGGTGCATGACGCGCTCGCGGTGGCGGAAGAGCTGTCGCCGGAGGTGTCGGTCGAGGTCTTCGACCCGAGGACCGTGTATCCCTTCGACTGGGACGCGCTGGCCGCGTCGCTGGACCGCACCGGCAGGCTGGTCACGATCGACGACTCCAACCGCTCGTGCGGGATCGGCGCGGAAGTCGTCGCCACGGCGGCCGAGGAGATGCGGCTGGTGGCGCCGCCCCGGCGGGTCACCCGGCCGGACGGTGCCGTGCTGCCGTTCGCGCTCGACCTCGACCGCGCCATCCAGCCAGGCCGCGACCTGCTGACCGCCGCGATCCGCGCCGTCATGAAGTAACCTGCCGCCGGGCGACCGCGCGGCAACCCCGGACCCCCGGGTAGGGCGGGTTAGGTGTCGATGTTAGGTGTCGATCCGGGAGGCGTCCAGCTCGGCCGCCCCGCTCACGATGCTCTGCTAACCCGGGGGACAACCCCCGGACCCCTGGGCAGAGCGAGTCACGTGTCGATCCTGGAGGCATCCAGCTCTGCTGCGCCGCTAACAATAAAATCCCGGCGCGGGCTGACGTCGGAGCCCATGAGCAGGTCGAACATGGAACTCGCGGCAGCGGCATCCTCGATCCGCACCCGGCGCAGCATCCGCTGCCGCGGGTCCATGGTGGTCTCGGCCAGCTGACCGGCGTCCATCTCGCCCAGTCCCTTGTACCGCTGCACCGGCTCCTTCCAGCGCTGCCCCCTGCGCTCCAGCTCCAGCAGGGTGCGCCGCAGCTCGCCGTCGGTGTAGGTGTACGTGTATTTCTGCTGCCCCTTCTTCGGGCTGGACAGCTCGATGCGGTGCAGCGGCGGGACCGCCGCGAACACCCGGCCCGCCTCCAGCATCGGGTGCAGGTAGCGGTGGAACAGGGTCAGCAGCAGGCACCTGATGTGGGCGCCGTCGACGTCGGCGTCGCTCATCAAGATCACCCGCTGGTACCGGGCCGAGTCGAGGTCGAAGGACGTGCCGGAGCCCGCCCCGATGACCTGGATGATGGCGGCGCACTCGGCGTTCTTGAGCATGTCGGCCAGCGACGCCTTCTGGACGTTCAAGATCTTGCCGCGGATGGGCAGCAGCGCCTGGAACTCCGAGTCCCTGGCCAGCTTGGCCGTGCCAAGGGCGGAGTCCCCCTCGACGATAAACAGCTCGCTCCGGTCGTCGGCGGACCGGCAGTCCACCAGCTTCGCCGGCAGCGTCGAGGCGGCCAGCGCCGACTTGCGGCGCTGGTTGTCGCGGTGCTCACGCGCGGCGATCCGGGCCCGCCCGGCGGAGGCCACCTTCTCCAGCACCGCCCGGGCCTGCGCCTTGCCCTTCCCGCGCGAGCCGAAGAAGATCCGCAGCTGCTCGGCGACCACCTGCGCGACGATGCGGGACGCCGCGGGCGTGCCGAGGACCTCCTTGGTCTGGCCCTCGAACTGGGGCTCCGGAAGCCGGACCGAGATGACGGCGGCGAGCCCCTCAGCCACGTCGTCCTTGATCACCGGCTCGTCGCCGTTCTTCAGCAGCCGCACCGCCCGCAGCTGCTCGTTCAGCGTGCGCACCAGCGCCCGCTCGAACCCGGTCACGTGCGTGCCGCCCTTGGGCGTGGCGATCACGTTGACGAAGGACCGGCTCACCGTCTCGTAACCAGCGGTCCAGCGCAGCGCCACGTCGACGGCCAGTTCGCGCTCGACCTCAGTGGGGGACATGTGCCCCTGCTCATCGAGCACCGGCACGGTCTCGGTGAAGCTGCCGGAGCCAGCAAGCCGGATCACGTCGGTGACCGGCTCCCCCGCGGCCAGCTGCGAGCAGAACTCGCTGATGCCCCCGTCGAACCGGAACATCTCCTCGCGGGGCCCACCAGGGCGCTCGTCCACGATCTTGATCGCCAGCCCGGGCACGAGGTAGGCCGTCTGCCGGGCCCGGTCCAGAAGCGAGTCCAGGGACCACTGGGCGTCACGCACGAACACCTGCGGGTCCGGCCAGAACCTGATCCGGGTGCCGGTGACCTTCTTGGCCACCCGGCGGACGTTCGTCAGGCCGCTCCGCGGCGCGAACTTCGCGCTGGGCCCGGGGCCGGCGAACTCCCCCGGCACGCCACGGCGGAAGCTGGCCGCCCATTGGTGCCCGTCCCGCTCCACGCTGACGTCGAGCCGCGCCGCCAGGGCGTTCACCACCGACGCCCCGACGCCGTGCAGCCCGCCCGACGCGGTATAGGAACCGCCGCCGAACTTGCCGCCCGCGTGCAGCCGGGTCATCACCAGTTCCACGCCCGTAAGGCCGGTCTTCGGCTCCACGTCGACCGGGATGCCGCGCCCGTTGTCGCGCACCTCCGCGGACCCGTCTGTGTGCAGCACGACCTCAAGGGCGCTGCAGTGGCCGGCCAGCGCTTCGTCTACCCCGTTGTCAATGATCTCCCAGAGGCAGTGCATGAGCCCGCGGCCATCGGTGGAGCCGATGTACATGCCGGGCCGTTTGCGCACGGCATCAAGGCCCTCAAGGACGGATAGATGGCGCGCCGTGTACCCGTCGGCGGCAAGCGTGCCAGCGCGCGACCGCAGCACGGCGGGTTCGGCAGTCACGCGGGTTCTCCTTACCCCAGGGGCGGTCGCTACTCCCGGATCCGCCTGACGGAAGACTAGCCGCCCCGTCGGACAGCCGGGGGGAGCCACGCCGCCGGACACACAGGGTAACCTTGGGCAAAATATGCGATACTGTGAGTAGCGAGACACTTGAGGCTGGAAATGCGATCGTTCGCTCTTGGCGTAGCTGAGCTCCAGATGGGAACGTTGTAGATCCCAGCTCTGTTGGAGAGGACAAGAGGAAAGTCAGGCACGACGCGAGGGAGGCGACATGACCGGAGCAATGGCTCCTAGCCAGCCGCTCACCGCACTGGACTTGTGCGACCGGTGCGGGGCTCAGGCCTACATGCGCGTCGTACTCCCGGCATCCGGAGAGCTTCTCTTCTGCGCTCACCACGGCCGTCAGCACGCCGAAGCGCTGGCCCGCATCGCCGTGGAGATCTACGACGAGACGGACCGCCTGTCCCCAGCCGGGGACGCCCAAGCGCCCAGCGTCTGACCGCCACCTTCCGCTGAACGTCACCTCCTGCAAGGCCGCGTGTCGTCGGCCGGTACCGGGCTCATGGGGGTTCCGGGGGCTCGGGCCCCCGGGCCGGCACTGACGGCCGGGCTGCGGCGAAGGTGACCGGAGGTCACCGAGCAGGCTGAGGCGGCCCGGCCGTCTAATCGAGGTAGTCGCGCAGGACCTGGGAGCGGGACGGGTGGCGCAGCTTCGACATGGTCTTTGACTCGATCTGGCGGATCCGCTCCCTGGTCACGCCGTAGACCTTCCCGATCTCGTCGAGGGTCTTCGGCTGGCCGTCGGTGAGGCCGAACCGCATCGAGACGACCCCCGCCTCCCGCTCGGACAGGGTGTCGAGCACCGAGTGGAGCTGTTCCTGCAGCAGCGTGAAGCTCACTGCCTCCCCCGGCTGGATGGCCTCCGAATCCTCGATCAGGTCGCCGAACTCGCTGTCGCCGTCCTCACCGAGCGGGGTGTGCAGCGAGATCGGCTCCCGGCCGTACTTCTGCACCTCGATGACCTTTTCCGGGGTCATGTCCAGCTCGGCGGCGAGTTCCTCCGGGGTGGGCTCGCGGCCCAGGTCCTGCAGCATCTGCCGCTGCACCCGGGCCAGCTTGTTGATGACCTCCACCATGTGCACCGGGATGCGGATGGTCCGGGCCTGATCGGCCATTGCCCGGGTGATCGCCTGCCTGATCCACCAGGTGGCGTACGTGGAGAACTTGTAGCCCTTGGTGTAGTCGAACTTCTCCACCGCGCGGATCAGCCCGAGGTTGCCCTCCTGGATGAGGTCGAGGAACAGCATCCCGCGCCCGGTGTACCGCTTGGCGAGCGACACCACCAGCCGCAGGTTCGCCTCCAGCAGGTGGTTCTTGGCGCGCCGGCCGTCGTCGGCGATCCATTCCATGTCGATCCGCTGATCGGGGGGCAGTCCCCCGCTGCCCTGGCCCAGCTTCTCCTCGGCGAACAGCCCAGCCTCGATCCGCTTGGCAAGCTCGACCTCCTGCTCGGCGTTGAGCAGCGGAACCTTGCCGATCTGCTTGAGGTAGTCCTTGACCGGGTCGGCGGTCGCGCCGGCCGAGGCAACCTGCGCGGCGGGCAGGTCGTCGTCGTCGTCCCCGTAGACGAAGGTCTCATCGTCGCCCTCTTCACCCGAGCGCGGCGGGCCGGCCTGCTCGCCGGACGCGACCGGCCCCGGCGCACCGGCGGCTTCGGCCGCCTCAGCCGTGCTGGCTTCGTCCCCGGCGGGCTCCGCCTCCTCCTCGGCGTCCTCGGCCTCGATCTCGGCCAGCGACTCCTCGAGTTCGGCGGCGTCGATGTCGTCTGCCCCGTCGATGTCCACGTCGACATCCAGGTCGACGTCCACCTCGACGGCGAACTCGTCCAGGTCCTCGGCGTCCGGGCCTTCGAGGGCCGCGGCCGCATCCAGGTCCGGCTCCGCCACGTCGTCCTCCGGGCCGGCCAGTTCCAGGCTCGCGGCGCCCGGCTCCTCGCTCGCCGGGGGCTCGGCCCCGGCACCGGAATCCGGCCCGCCAGCCTCGGGCGCCGCGTTGGGCACGGCGTGGGCGGCACGACGCGAGCGGGAACGCTTCTGCCGCCCGGAACCGGCGTCATTCGCGCCGCCGGGCGGCTCATCCGTGTCCACCAAGGTGACCGGGGTATCGGCGCCCTTGCGGGCCGTCCCCTCAGCGCCAGCGCGGCCAGGCGCTTGCTGCACCGGCGCCCGGCGCCCGGCGCCCTGTTGGCCGGGCTGCCTCCGCGCCGCGGAGCCTTGCGCGCTTGCCACCGCGGTCACCCCTTCCTTCGCTGAACGACGGCGGCCCGCCAGGCCGCGACCGTTACGTGACTGTCCGACCGGGCAGACGACACAGACAACCTCTCCTGCGCACGTAAGCGGGCAACGGACTTACTGCGTGCACCCCGCTGCCAGGACCGTTCGGGACATGAGGCCAGAGCCGCTCGACGCCACCGCCACGCCCCGCTCTTCTCCCGTGATCCACCTTAGGCGGAGTCGACGGGTAGCTCGTACCGTTCGCAGCCCCCATTGCGCGGCCGGGTCCCCGCTGGACAATTCCCCAGCGGTCATGACTTACCCGTTTTCGCCGCGATCATGGAGGTGGCCGGATCGTCCGCCTGTGCCTTGCCGTCCCGCCTGGGCACGTGCAGCACAAGCACCGTCACGTCATCGTCTTGTTCATAACCCGTGAGCATCCGGTCAACCAGGTATTCGAGGAGTCTCGCGGGATCTTCCGCTACCTCCGGGGCGGCCTGCGCGGCCACCGCCACCAGCTCATCCAGCCCGGCATCGAGCCCGCGCCGCCGGTTTTCCACCAAACCGTCCGAATAGAGCACCGCGGTATGCCCCGGCGGCAAGCGGAACACGTACTGCTGCCGCGGGCTTGCCCAGCCCAGCGGTGTTCCCGCCTCACCCAGGTCAAGCCGGGGCGGCGCGTCCCTTGACAAGATCAACGGCGGCGGGTGGCCCGCGTTGCCGGCCAGGCCCTCCCCGGAAACCGGGTCGAACACCAGGTAGGCGACCGTGGTCACCTGCTCGTCAAGCTCGGTCGCGGTGAACAGCCGGTCCAGCCCGGCCAAGACGGCGGCAGGCCTTGGGTCGGTGAGCGCCAGCGCGCGCAGGGCATTGCGGACCCGGCCCATTCCCGCGGCGGCCGACAGGCCCTTGCCCATGACGTCCCCCGCCGCCACGGCCAGCCGCCCGTCGGGCAGCCGGAACGCGTCGTACCAGTCGCCGCCGATCTCCATGTTCCGGGTCACCGGCAGGTACCTGGCGTCCAGGATGATGCCCGGCACGCTGGGCAGGCGGTCGGGCAGGAGGCTGCGCTGGAGGGTCTCCGCGGTGGTGTGCTCCCGCTCGAACAGCGATGCCCGTTCCACCGCGAGCGCACACTGGCCCGCGAGCGCTTCGAGGAACACCCGCTCCTCGTCGGTGATCTTCCTGGGCCTGGAGAACGAGAACCGCAGCGCCCCGATGGCGGCTCCGGCCGCGAGCAACGGCATCCCGACCCAGGCGTGCTCGTCGGTGTGGGTGAGGAACAGGTCGAGGTCCACGTCCTCGAACGTGCGGCGCAGCGCATCGTCGTTCTCTACCAGGACCGGACGTCGGGTGGTGATGGCCAGGGTGACCACGCTGGGGATGTCCAGCGGGATATCGCCGCCTGGGTGGCCGGGGCTGTCCGGGAGACCGCCCGGGTTGACCGTGCGGACGCGGAGCCGCTCGGGGTCGAGCAGGGCCACGGCCGAGCGGTCGGCGCCGATCGCCGACCGGCCCACCTCGGTGATGACCTCCACCACCTGCTCCACCGTGAGCGCCTCGGCCAGCATCGAGGTGGCCTGCTGCAGCCGGGCCGTGCGCAGCGCAGCCGCCGACAATTGCTCGGTCAGGCGGCCGCGCATCTCCTCGGCCTCACGCTGGGCGGTCACATCGGTGCTGGCACCCACCCACTCGATGATCTTCCCGTCTCGCTCGATCGGCACCGCGCGGACGTCATAGTGCCGGTACGACCCGGTCTTGGTGCGCACCCGGTACCGGTGGTCGAAAATCTTGCCGCCGTCGACGCACGCGCGCCAGTCTCGTTCGACCCGCTCCCTGTCCTCGGAGTGGACCGCGTCGAGCCAGCCGTTGCCCAGGTATTCGTCCAGGCTCTGGCCGGTGATCGAGCGCCATTCCGGGGAGTCCTCCGCGATCTCGCCGGTGGGTGTGGTCACCCACACGACCTGCGCGCCCGCCTGCACCAGCGACCGGTAGCGCTCCTCGCTGCGGCGGACCGCCTCCTCGGAGTTCCGGCGCTCGGTCACGTCCACGGCGATGAGCGCGACCCCGCTGATGCTGCCCTCCGGGTCGTGCGAGGGGAACCAGGAAAAGGCCCAGTGCCTGGGCTGCGCACCGTCCCCGTTCTCCTGCCCCGGGCGGGCGCTTCCCAGCACGCCGATCGGCTGGTCGGGCTCGTAGAGCGGCTGGTCGTCGGCGAGCACGCGGCGAATGGCCGATTCGGCGCGGGCGGCCAGCTGCTCGGGCCAGACCTGCGACGGCAGCAGCCCAAGATGGTCGGAACCATTTCGCCCGTGCAGCCGCGCCAGGCTGCGGTTGATCCGCCGGAAACACAGGTCGGTGCCGAAGAAGGCAAAGCCAATCGGGGCCTCGCGCAGCAGGGTCGCCAGCAACGCGGAGTCCGAGACGTCCATGCCCGACATCCGCGGCTGTGGCACAGATGTGTCAGTGCTCATCGCACCGGCTCTCGCCCGTGAGCGAGCCTGCCATCCCGTGGCTCCTACGATGGTCGGCTGGTAAGGCTCCCTTATCCTAGGCCACATCGTGTCCGCAGGTGAGCGCTACGCGGACCGCGCCCGCCCGCGAGACAGTGCCACGGGCGGATCAGGAGTGCCCCGTGGCCAGGAATTCACGCGGGGTATCGCGCGGAACACACGCGTGGCGGCGCGGATCTGGAAAACTAAGCGGGTGAGCTCGCAGGGCCGCCGGCCAAATCCCCCAGCCGGGGCGGGCCGCTCCGGTCACCGACGGGTACCCCGCCCGTCGCGGCTCCCGGAGCCCCCGCCAAATGCCCTGTTCGCGGAGATGCTGCGGGCATCGCGGGAGCTCCTCGCGGTGCGCAGCCCGCTGGACGCCGAACTGATGGTCAGCGAGTTGCTCGGCACCTGGTGGGGTGAGCGCCAGCAGCGGTCACCGTCTGGGACCGTCGACCTGGACGAGCTGATCGGCGAGGGCCTCGTCGAGTACGCCCGCCATCACGAGAGCCCGGCCGCGCTGGCCCTGCTGTCGGGTATCGCCTGCCTCGGCACCGCCCGGCAGGCCGCCCGGGCCGAAGATGCCGCGCTCGCGCTGATCGAGCGCGGCATCCCGCGTCCCGCCTGGGCCGAGCACGTTGGCGCGGTGGCGGCCGGGGACTGCTACCTGAACTCCGACGCGTTCGGGGACCGTGACGAGGCCGTCTGCCTGTTCAGCTACGGCGGCTTGGAGCCGCACGCGCTGGTTCTCGTGGTGGACTACAACGCGCGCGGCATGCTGGCCGACGGCTGGGTGACCTCGCAGGTGGACACCCTGCTTGGGCGCTGCCGGGAAGGCAGCGCGGCGGACGGGAACCCGGGGCGCGGCACCCTGCGGCCGGTCGCCCCCGCCGCGGCCAGGCAGCTGCTCGAGACCGCGCTCGGGGTCACCCACGCGACCCAGGACCCGCCCGTCAGCAAGTCCTTCGCCTCCTATCACGCGTTCATCAGGTCCCGGATCCGCGCGCTGCCGCCGCCGGACTCCGCGGCAAGGCCGGCCGAGCTTCCCGTGGGCGGGCCGGCCGCCAGGCTGGCCGAGTATGAGCCCGGGTCCGCGTGGGCCGGCGCGGCGGCGCGGCGGCAGGCCTGGAGCGGCGACCGCAGGGCGATGCTGGTCGCCGAGTTCCTCGCCTCGGACGAGGCAGAGGACCTGTCCGACCGCAAGGCGGCCAGCCGGTGTGCCGACCACATCGTCAGCTACGGATGCGACCAGGACTTCGGCCGCCCGCTGCGGATGAGCCCCGCCAAGGCCGAGACCTTCCTGCTCGACTGGCTGCCCCGCAAGATCATGCTCAGCCCGGCTGAGCAGCACGCCATGCCGCACGTCCTCGCGGCCTGGGCGCGCTGGGCCGGGCGGCGCCGCGGGCTTGACGCTGACGCCGTTCACCAGACCCTGGACGCGGTGTTCGGCGCGATGGGGAGCTTCACGAAGGTGTACCGGGACCCGTCCGCGTTCGGCCTTGACAACAAGCTGGTCGCCCGGCTGCTCCCCGACGCTGACCTGGAGGCCCTGCCCCGGCGCGCGTTCGCCTTCCCGGTGCTCAGGGGCCGCTACCGCGGCATCGACATGAGCACGCTGGATCCCGCTCAGCCGGAGGCGCGGCGGACGCTGCTGGCCGCCGACCACGACGACGCACACGGCCGGCCCGCGACCGATCAGCACATCCGCAGGCACCTGGTGCTCAGCGACCGGCTCTGGCGGGGTGACCCGCCGGAGCTGTGGGAGGCCGCGCAGCGCCTGCTCGACCGCGGCGAGAACAGGCACGCGGTGCAGCACACGCTCATGTACCTGATCAGGGACGTCGCCGACGACACCGCCCGCCTCACCGAGGAGCTCGGCAAGCTGCCATAACCCGCCGAGGCTAGGGCTCCAGAGCCGGCCCGCCCATGGCCGTGACCAGGTCGGCCGCGGTGACGGTGGTCAGGTCGGCCGCGCTCGCGGCCTCGCCCAGGTCGGCCACACGCAGGTCGCGGGCCGCGCAGGCGCGCTCGAACAGGGAGCGCGCGTAGCGCCCGTTGCCCAGGTCGTCGATGCGCCCCGCCGCGGCCGCCTCCCGGAAGATCTCATCAAGCACCGGCAGCGCGTCCGGGTCGAACGAGTCGCCCGCCTGTTCCGCGAGCACGCCCATGATCTGGGCCAGCTCCGCGGCCGTGTAGCTGGGGAAGGAGATCCGGACCGAGAAGCGTGACGAGAGCCCCGGGTTGCTGCGCAGGAACAGGTCCATGTCCGCCGGGTACCCGGCGAGCACGATCACCAGCCGGTCCCGGTCGTCCTCGGCCCGCTTGAGCAGCGTCGCCACCGCCTCCGCCCCGTAGGCGTCGCCGCCGGAGTAGCCCGGGTTGTACAGCGAGTACGCCTCGTCTATGAACAGCACGCCGCCGAGGGCGGAGTCGATCAGCTTCCCGGTCTTGATCGCGGTCGAGCCGAGATGCTCGCCCACCAGGTCGGCCCGGTGCGCCTCGATGACCTCCGGCCGGACCAGCAGCCCGAGCGCGGCGAAGATGCGGCCGAGGATGCGGGCGACCGTGGTCTTGCCGGTCCCGGGCGGGCCGGTGAACACGAAATGCCGGACGGGCGGCTGGCTGGCCAGCCCCATCCTGTCCCGCTGCCGCGCCACCTGCAGCTGGGCGGCGATCTCGCGGACCTGCCGCTTGACCGGCTTGAGGCCGATGAGCTCGTCGAGCTCGGCCAGCGCGTCTTCCACGGTAGGCGCCTCGGTGTAACCGCGGAACCGGGAGGTCAGCTCGCTGAACGCCCGCTCCAGGTCACCGGCCCGCACCGTCATCAGCTCGGCGGCGAGAGGTTCCGCTCCGCCGGCCATCACCCGCACGTCGCGTGCCTGGCCAGCCTTGTCCAGCAGGTTGCGGACGAAACGGCCGTTGCCGAGCTCATCGGCGACCCGGCGCCGGCCGACGTCCTCCATCATCCGGGCCAGAACGTCCACCGCGTCGCCGTCCAGCGACTCCCCGCGCTGGGCCAGGGCCGCCTGGGCAAGCTCCATCAACTCGGCCGGCGAGTACCCGCCGAACCTGATCCGCATCGCGAACCTCGAGTTGAGCCCAGGGTTGCTGCCCAGGAAGTCCTCCATCTGCTGCTGGTATCCGGCGAGGATGACGATGAGGTTCTCCCGGTCGTCCTCGGCGCGCTTGACCAGCGCCTGCACCGCCTCGTTGCCGAACCTGTCCCCGTGGCCCTCGCCGTCGTTGGCCAGGCTGTACGCCTCATCGATGAACAGGACCCCGCCGCGCGCGGAGTCGATCAGTTCGTTGGTCTTGATCGCGGTAGCGCCGAGATACTCGCCCACCAGGTCGCCGCGCTGCGCCTCCAGCACGTCGGGCCGCTGCAGCAGCCCAAAGGCGTAGTAGATCTTGGCGATGATCCGCGCCACCGAGGTCTTGCCGGTGCCGGGCGGCCCCAGGAACACAAAGTGCTGCATGGGCTTTTCGGTCTGGTATCCAGCCTGAGCCCGCCTGCGGGCGGCCTCCACCGACGCCTTGAGCTGGCGGATCTGGTCCTTCACCGGCTCCAGACCGATCATCGCGTCCAGTTCCGCCATCGCCTGCTCGACGGTGATCGCCGGCAGTTCCGCGGTGGCCACCTGGCGGTCGCGTGGGCTCACGGCCGCCACCTGGCCGCGGGGCCCCTCCGCCGCGCGCACGGTGCGCGCGGCGTCGGCCCCGGTCGCGGCGCGCCCGGCCGTGGTGGTCTGCCCGGCCCCGTAGGGCGCCGCCAGCGCCTTGGCCCGGGCCTCCTGCCTGGTGTCGGCGCGTGCCCCCTGCCACGCCTTGGCGAGCCGCCAGGCGAGCACGCTGGCGGCGAGCAGCCACCCGACGAGATAGCTGATCGCCGGGTCCTTGGCAACGGCCCACCAGACGATCATGGCTGGGGGCACCGACCAGGCAAGCACCCACGCCACCGTCCGGCATGGCACGAACCGGCGGGCGAGGACCGGCGCGTGAGCGGCGGCCACGGCCGCGACGGGGAGCAGCAGGAACGGCACGAATTGCCAGCCGCCCCGCTGGAGCTTCGCCGCCACGACGGCGACGACGGCCACCCCCCACAGCCCGGCACCCACGGATGCCAGCAGGGTACTCCGGCCACGCCAGACCGCGTATGGTCCGTAAATGAGCGGAAAGATCACGATGAGGTCAGCGAGCCGCACCCCGAGGAAAGGGACCGCCACAACGAGCACCAGAACGGCCGCGACCAGCACCACTTTGACCGGTGCCGGGGCCGTGCGCAACGCTTCGCGCACGCGGTCGAGCCGTTCGCGGGCCGTTCGTGTGGCCGGCCGGGTTTCCTCGTTAGGCCGCATCTCGCTCCCTCGTGCTCATCCTTGTATAGCGCACTACCGACCGTTTACGTGGGCACACAATCGGATACCACCCGGCAAAGGCCGCGTTCACGGCCCCGGAGCACGGGTGCTGAGCGGCCGAAGGGCTCCCCGCAGCATCCGTTCAGAATGGTGTTAGGGAGCCGGCGGGGACGGGAAGCCGCCGACGGCGGCCTCGAAGGCGCGCGCGGTGCGCAGGCATGCGGCGTCGTCAAAGTGGCGGCCGACGATCATGAGGCCGGCCGGCAGCCCGCGGGCCAGCCCGGTCGGCACGGAGGTCGCCGGGTGCCCGCTGACGTCGAACGGCGCCGTGTTGGCGATCATCCCGGTGGAGCACTCAATGACCTGCTCCAGCGAGGCATCGGGGGCCGGGAGGTCGGTGGCCACGATCGGCAACGTGGGCATGACGAGCACGTCCATCCCGGCCAGCGCGGCGTCGTAGGCGGCGGTCAGCTCCAGCGCGAGGTTGCGGGCCATCGCGTAGTGGCGCCCGTGGTAGCGGTCGAGTGTGTAGCGGCCACAGAAAATGGTCATCTTGACGGTGTCCGGCAGCGCGTCGGCGTGCTCCCGGCGGCCGCGGGCGTAGTGGCCGATCAGGTCGGGGTCGTAGCGCCCGGGCCAGTTCATCCCGAACCCGTTCCCGTCGATCATCTGAGCGACCACGCCATCGGTGGCGATCACGGTCCACACGTGCATCGCGTCGCGGTGCCACGGGATGCTGACCGGCCGCACCGTGGCCCCGGCCCTGGCCAGGACGGCGACCGCCGCGCGCACCGTCTCGTCCACCTCCGGCTCGGACTGACCGGGGATGGCGAAGCCCTCGGAGAGGACGCCGACCGTCATGCCGTCCACGCCGTCGTCCAGCCCGGCGAGGTAGTCCTGGGCGGGCGGGCTGGTGCGCTGGCGCGGGTCGAGCCCGTCCGGGCCGGCCAGCACCGCGAGCATCAGCGCCGCGTCGCGGACGGTCCGGGTGATCGGCCCAAGGTGGTCGAGCGTGTTCTCGATGGGGAACGCGCCGGTGTAGGGCACAAGCCCGTGGGTGGGCTTGTGCCCGACCGTCCCGCAGAACGAGCTGGGGATGCGGATCGACCCGCCCTGGTCGCCGCCGAGGGCCAGGTCGGCGTGCCCGGCCGCGACCAGCGCGGCGCTGCCGCTGGACGAGCCCCCGGCGGTCTTGGACCGGTCCCACGGGTTGCGCACGGGCCCGGTTCTGGCGGTGTGGCTGCCGCCGGAGAAGCAGAGGTCCTCGCAGACCGCCTTGCCGGCGATGGTGGCGCCCGCGTCGAGCAGCCGGGTGACCACGGTGGCGTCCCGGCCGGGGATGAAGCCCTCCACCGCGGCGGAGCCGTTCATCATCGGCACCCCGGCCACCGCGATGTTGTCCTTGACCGCGACCCGGCGGCCGGCCAGGGGACCGTCGGTACGCGTGGTGATCTCCGTCGTCACGTACCACGCACCGAGTTCGTTGGCGCCCTCGGCGGGCCACTGGTAGCGGCGTTGCGGAACGGCCTGGCGGGTTTCCTCGTAGAGCCGCTCGACCTCGTCGTAGGAGACCAGGAGGCCGCTGGCGAGCGCCTGGAAGGACCGCAGGTCCGGCTCGGTGAGGTGGAGCCCGTAACGGTCCGCGATCCTCGCCAGGTCCTCGTCGCTGGGGGGTGTGACCGGCATGGCCGCCTCCTCTCGTCGTCCGGGCAGCCACCAAGGTCTCTCCGGCGGCTGTCCGGTAGTACAGCACGGACTGCCCGGTCAGGAGGCGGTGCCCAGCTCGCCGACGGGCACGACCGCGACGCCGGTCCGCCCCCCGACGAGCCTGGTCAGCTGCCGCAGATCGGCGGTGACGACCAGTACGGACGCCGCCTGACCAGCGGCTTCTGCCTGCTCCGCCTCGGCTATCGCGGTCGCGGCCACGATGGCGTCCACCGCCTGCGCGGCCGACATTCCGGCGGCGCCGATCAGGTTGCCTGCCCGTTGCCCGATTACTTCGCTGACCGGCTCCACCGCCACACGCGCCAGCACCCGGTGCAGCCCGGCATCGCGGCTGGTCCCGTGAAGGACCTCGGCGAGAACCGCGGCGGAGGTCAGGACGCGGTGCCCGTCGTCGTAGGCCACCTTCAGCCGCACATACATGGCACGGTCGGTAGTCGCCTGCGACACTCCCTCGTTGTCGAGCACCATCACTCCGGTGCCGTGGGCGCGGATCTGCCTCCTGCGGCTCATCCGGGGGGCCACTCCGACCGCGCCGCCGCCACGTCATCGTCAGTGACCGGCCCATGCAACTGTTCCAGTTCGGCAACCAGGTCGCCAAGGCGATCATGCTCAAGCTGGCGCAGCAGCGCCTGCGTGACATAGGCCGACACATTGCCACGGCCAGCGCGCTCGCGGATCTGGGCGGCAAGCCCTTTGGGAACGGTGGCCGACAGCTTCTCAGTCCCGAAAGGTTCGCTCATACGCCAATCCTACCAATGGTGGGATTGGTCTTCGGCAGGGCAGCGGAGCATTTCACAGCGGAACCGCTATTGCCGGCAGACCCGTACGTCATCCTTAGGTGGTGGACGACGAGAAGGACGCGCTTCTGGCGTCACTGAACTCACAGCGCGAGCACGTGCTTGGCGCCCTGGAAGGACTATCCGAGGACGACCTGTGGCGGCCAGTGCTGCCGTCAGGCTGGACGCCCCTGGGCATGGTCCAGCACCTGGCCTTGGAAGTCGAGCAGTTCTGGTTCCGCGGGGCCGTCGCAGGCGAGCCGATCACGCTGACCTCCGGGGACGAGGCGTGGCGGGTTCCGGCGGATGTACCGGGTGCCGCGATCCTTGATCTCTACCGAGATGAGATAAGCAAGGCCAACGCGATCATCGCCGCGACGCCGATCGATGCGATGCCAAAGTGGTGGCCTGACTTCTTCACGAACTTCCCGCCCCGGCCGCTGCGCAAGACCCTCCTGCACGTGATCACCGAGACCGCCACCCACGCCGGCCACCTGGACGCGGCCCGCGAATTGATCAACGGCAGCCAGTGGCTCGTCCTAACCAGGTAAGCGGCGCTGCTCGCGTCACGGACAGTGACGGCGGTCAGGCTGGTGCTGCTCGTTCCGTGGGCGGCTCGGGCCGTTCCTCGGCACTGTGACCCGCCTTCAGGTGGCCGACCTGGGACAGCCGCAGCGGCCGGAACGGCCCGGCAGTGTGGGCGGCGACCGGCTCGGTGGTCAGGCAGACGTGGTCGCCGCCCTCGTCGAGCAGCGCGATGCGCCGTACGGCCAGCCAATGGGGGCACTGCCGGAGCACCGGAGCGCCGCCGGGGCCGGAATCCACCGAAAGGCCGGCGAACTTATCGACGGTATCTCCGGTCTGGGTGCCGAACAGCTCGGCGAGCGCCAGATCGTCCGCGGTCAGGAAGTGAATGACCAGGTGGCTGGAGTGCAGCGCCACCCGGTAGGTGTAGTTGGCCTTGGACAGCCATACGCAGTACCGCTGCGGCTCGATGCTCGACTGGACGTGGAACTCGACCAAGCAACCCGCTCGCTCCCGCTCATCGGCCGTGGTGGCGACGATCAGCGGGCTGTCCAGCGCGGCCATCAGGGTATTGAAGTCGTGCTCTGCCATCGGCGCCTCGTTTCCGGGTCACGGCGGACGATTGTCGGCGTGCCCGCCATGCCGGTCGGCCGACCCTAAGGGGACAACCTTGGCCACAGCGACGTCAGCTCTCCCGAGGAGCGCGGACATGGTCAGGAGACAGCAGGTCGACCCGGACGGAGGGGTAGCGGGCCGGTACCTTGCGGTCGAGGGTTATCAGCGTGGCGTCCCTAGCCTGGGCAAAGGCTGCCAGGTAGTCATCGGTCCACAGCTTGTGGCTCTTGTCGGCGCGCGCCGAGATCGCACGCCAGACCGCATCCAGTTCGGCTGGTTCATCTGCCCATAGAACGCGCCCGTCAGCCCAGAGCTGATCGTAGATTCGCCATGCTTCGCTGCGGTCGACGGCGTCGTCGCCCATGATGGCGGGGTTGGACAGCAGCCGGAGCAGCCCCATCTGCGTAACCCGGCAGAAGATGATGTCATCCGCCTCCTTGCCGAACCAGTCCGCCGCGACCGGATGGTGGACGTGCCGTCCCCAGACAGCTGCCAGCCATACGCCAACGTCCACTAGCTTCACCGGGAAGCGAACCTCTCGACATCCTCGGCATCGAACGCATCCGCGATGTCGTCATTGGTAACGAGGACCGTATGCGTGGCGTCGCGCGCGATCAGCGGCAGCGTCACGCGTCCTGTCTTTCCCTTTGCCGTGGCAGGAAGGCCTATCTCGCGCGCTACCGCGCGGTTGACGAGATCCTTGAGGCTCTCGCCTTCCTCGGCGGCGCGTGCCTTCGCTGCTCGCATCAGAGTCGGCGGCATGTCAATCGTGGTGCGCATAAAAGCATATTAGCATCACGCTGTAGTGCCAAGCATGCGGACGGCCTGCCAGGTCGCCAGGTCGGCAGCGTTGCATCAGATGCAACGAGCGGCGTCCGGTTAGCGCTCAGGAGGGGCGCGACCATGCGATCACACCCCTCCTGAGCTGGGAACTCTTCTGTTTCAGCGACGCTCAATCAGCTGCAGCCGCTGGTGGCGCCGCAGCCTTCGCAGACGTAGCAGCTTCCGGCCGGGCGCATCTTGGTGCCGCAGATGAGGCAGAGTGGCGCGTCGGCGGTCCGCCCCTGCTGCGACTCCAGCAGCTCGGTGGAGCTGTGCGGCTGAGCGGCCGGCTGGCCGTTCACCGGGACGCGCTCCTGCTCCGCGGGCTGCGCTGGCTGCCCGGCCCGCTCGGGCTGCCCAGCCCGGCCAGGCTGCTCCTGGCCAGCGGGATGGCCCTCGTATTCGGGACGGTCCGGGTGCGGCCGCTCGCGCGGGGCCGACTGCGCCATCTCGGCCGGGTCCATCTCCTCGGCGATCGCGCCGGGGTCCTCCCCGGCGAGCTGCGCTGCGCGCTCGGCAGCCGACAGGATGCTCAGCTCGGCGCGCGTCTCGTACGGCAGGTGGTCGAGCGCCAGGCGGCGGAACACGTAGTCCATCACCGAGCTCGCGATCCGGATGTCCGGGTCGTCGGTGACACCGGCCGGCTCGAAGCGCATGTTGGTGAACTTCTCCACCCATTTCTCGAGCGGGACCCCGTACTGCAGGCTGATGGAGATCGCCATCGAGAAAGCGTCCATCACGCCGGCCAGCGTGGAGCCCTGCTTGCCCAGTTTGAGGAAGACCTCTCCCACGCCGTCGTCGGGGTACTTCGAGACGGTCATATAGCCTTCCGCGCCCGCCACCGAGAACCTGGTCACGCTGGCCGGGCGCTGCCGGGGCAGGCGGCGGCGCACCGGGCGGACCTCGTGCCCGGGCGCCGGGGCCTCAGCCTTGTCTGGCTTCTTCCTGGCGTCCGACAGTGGCTGGCCGACCTTGCAGTTGTCGCGGTAGATCGCCAGCGCCTTCAGGCCCAGCTTCCAGCCCTGGAAGTAGATCTCCTCTATATCCTCGATTGTGGCTGTTTCTGGCATGTTGACCGTTTTTGAGATGGCGCCACTCAGCCCAGGCTGGACAGCCGCCATCATCCGCACGTGGCCCATCGGGCTGATGGCACGCTCGCCCATGGCGCAGTCGAAGACCTCATAGTGCTCCGGCCGCAGCCCCGGCGCGTCCACGACGTGCCCGTGCTCGGCGATGTACTCGGTGATCGCCTCGACCTGCTCGGGCTGGTACCCGAGGCTCGTCAGCGCGCGCGGCACCGTTTGGTTGACGATCTGCATGGAGCCGCCGCCGACGAGCTTCTTGAACTTGACCAGCGCCAGGTCCGGCTCGACCCCGGTGGTGTCGCAGTCCATCATGAGGCCTATGGTGCCAGTGGGCGCCAATAGGCTGCTTTGGGCATTTCTGTAACCGTTTGTCCCGCCTAGCTCCAGGCAGGATTGCCAGGCGGCAATGGCCGCGGCGTGGATGTCGCGGTCCATGCCGCCGAAGGTCTCGATCTGGCCGCAGGCGTCGGCGTGCTTGCGCATCACCCGCTTGTGGGCCGTCGCGTTGCGCTCGTACCCGTCGTACGGCCCGACGACCGCCGCGAGTTCCGCCGACCGGCGGTACGCAGTGCCGGTCATCAGCGACGTGATGGCCGCCGCGATCGCCCGGCCGCCCTCGGAGTCGTAGGCGTGCCCGGTCGCCATCAGCAGCGCACCGAGGTTGGCGTACCCTATGCCCAGCTGACGATAGGCCCGGGTTGTCTGGGTTATCTTTTCGGTCGGGAAGTCGGCGAAGCAGATCGAAATGTCCATCGCCGTGATCACCAGCTCGGTGATCCGTTCGAACCGCGCCACATCGAAATTATCGGAATCGTCCAGGAATTTCAGGAGATTAATGCTCGCAAGATTGCACGACGAGTTATCCAAATGGACGTATTCACTACACGGATTACTTGCCGTGATTCTTCCGGTTTCTGGGCATGTATGCCAATTGTTGATAGTGTCGTCGTACTGGATTCCCGGGTCTGCGCATTCCCAGGCGGCCTTTGCCATCTTCCGGAACAGGCCCTTGGCGTCCACGGTCTCCAGGATTCGCCCGTCCAGCCTGGCCGCCAGGCCGAAGGTGCTGTCCTCCTCGACGGCCCGCATGAACTCGTCGGACACCCGCACCGAGTTGTTGGCGTTCTGGTACTGGACGCTCGCGATGTCCTTGCCGCCGAGGTCCATGTCGAACCCGGCATCGCGCAGTACGCGGATCTTTTCCTCTTCGCGCGCCTTGGTCTCGATGAACTCCTCGACATCGGGATGGTCCACGTCGAGGACGACCATCTTCGCGGCCCGGCGGGTGGCGCCGCCGGACTTGATGGTGCCCGCCGACGCGTCGGCGCCGCGCATAAAGGACACGGGCCCACTGGCCGTGCCGCCCGACGTCAGCAATTCCTTGCTCGACCGGATTCGGGAAAGGTTCACGCCAGAACCCGACCCGCCCTTGAAGATCAGGCCCTCTTCCTTGTACCACTCCAGGATCGAGTCCATCGTGTCGTCGACCGACAGGATGAAGCACGCCGACACCTGCTGCGGGGAGGTCGTGCCTACGTTGAACCAGACCGGTGAGTTGAAGCTGAAGATCTGATGGACGAGGGCGTGCGTGAGCTCGTGGTCGAAGATCTCCGCGTCCTTGGGAGTGGCGAAGTAACCATGCTCCTTGCCCGCCGCCACGTAAGTCCCGACGACCCGGTCGATGAGCTGCTTGAGGCTCCACTCGCGCTGCGGCGTGCCGACCGCGCCGCGGAAGTACTTGGTCGTCACGATGTTGGCGGCGTTGACTGACCAGAAGTCGGGAAACTCCACTCCGTGCTGCTCGAAGTTGACCGTGCCGTCACGCCAGTTGGTCATGACGACGTCGCGGCGCTGCCAGGTGAGCTCGTCGTAGGGATGGACTCCCTCGCGGGTGTGGATGCGCTCGATGGTGAGCCCCTTGACCGCCTTGTGGCCTCCACGCGACGCGGCACCGCTCGCCGTCTCGGTCATGTTGTCCCCCTTCCGGGGTCCGCACGGACCCCTGCGGGCCCTGGCCAGGCCCATCCTGGTGAATGGCACCCTGGTCAGGGCGCAAGCGCGCGGGTGTCGTTGCGCCCGGCCCCGTTGTGGGCCGAACGCAGCGCCGCGATCTCTTCCTCGAAATCAGTGAGTGACTCGAAGCCCCGGTACACCGAGGCGAAACGTAGGTAGGCGACTTCGTCCAGCTCCCGCAGCGGGCCCAGGATCGCAAGCCCGACCTCGTGCGAGGACACTTCCGCGCAGCCGCGCGAGCGCATCTCGTCCTCAACCTGCTGCGCGAGAATCGCCAGCTGGTCCTCGGTGACGGGCCTTCCCTGGCAGGCGCGCCGCACACCCTTGACAATCTTGTCCCTGGTGAACGGCTCGGTAGCGCCGCTTCGCTTAGCGACCATCAGGATCACCGTCTCCTGGGTCGTGAACCGCTTCCCGCATGATGGGCAGGACCGCCGGCGGCGGATCGCGGCGCCGTCGTCGGCGGTGCGGCTATCTATGACCCGGCTATCCGGGTTCCTGCAGTACGGGCAGAACACCGATCACCTTCTGTACGGGAAGGGTCACGGAGCCTGTCGCCGAGACCACAACCACTAGCAAACCACATCAGTGTAACTACTAGATATTGTGCTTTGGCGAACCAGCTACGTTCTCGGCGTGTCGCGCGCGCAACCCGCCGGAGCGGACGGCGCCGGACGCGATTGGCATCCTAAGCAGAGGAGCCGGAGCCGGCGGCGGCTCGCCGCCGGCGTGTCGCGGCGGCGCCGGTGCTCTCACATGAGCCGACGCTGCGAGGTGGGTGCTGTCTGTGCCGTCCCCGGCGCCTTAGCCGCGGGGCACCCACAGGCGCTGGCCAGGCTGGATCGACGTCCCGCTGAGGGCGTTGATGTCGACGATCTCCTGGATAACACTACGCGGGTCGGCCGTGGGCTCGGCCTGCGTCGCGATCGCCCAGAGGGTTTCCCCGGGGCGGACTACCACCGACGTCAGGTTGCGGTATACGTCGGACGCCGGTGCGCCGCTGCGCGCGGCCTCAGCCGTGGCCGTTCCC
>Ga0207684_10000944_pt1 | contig 32785 bp, 28 predicted proteins | sample KBSK5501metaG_FD_184342 | JGI IMG/M metagenome (GOLD analysis project Ga0207684, IMG submission 184342) | Corn, switchgrass and miscanthus rhizosphere microbial communities from Kellogg Biological Station, Michigan, USA - KBS K5-50-1 metaG... | ecosystem: Host-associated > Plants > Roots >... | reverse complement strand
TCGCGGTATTTCCTGATATCAAGGTTATACGCTCCGCCTATTTCAGGGTTGCGGCGCACTAACACCTGAGGATAAGAGCTCGCCCATCCATGGTTAGTCGGATCATAGCTCCAATATCGGAAGGTCTGATCGATGATCATTCCGGACGGCGCAAGCGCGCCAACCTCGGCAGGAAACGTTTGTTTCCATGTTTTCTTAAGGCCTCGCACAACTGCGTTAGCCATCGGCTGATTTGAAGTGTTAGACAGAATCTGCGGTCTATGGATCTTCCCGTCTGGCGTGATCGTAAAACGTGCAGTAACTACGCCTCGGCTATAAGCACGCCTGTAGCTATAATAGATAATTTCTTTGTACCAGCTTGTCGCCGTAGTGTCCTGCAGCTGCCTGAAATATCTGCCCCAAACAGAGCTGTCCCCATAGTGAGGGATAGTAAGCCGCCCACCGGGCGTGGATCGAACGGCGGTAGTTTTGCCAGCAACACTATTGGCTGCGACCAAACCTACGAAGACAGTAAACAAGAAAACCCCCGCGCGCAGGCGACCCGGAAAGTTGTTAGTCATACGGTCCAAACATAGCATAGGTAGGGTTCGCCAAGCACCAGTTTCGGTTTTGTTTTTTTGCACAGCAGTGCGCCCTGTGGAACGGGTGCGCGGTGAACCCTACCATTCACAACTGAATCCCTTCCAGGATACAACTTGCAAAGCGAGTTGCGACATCGCCAGATGGATCAAGCTCAGGATCGAAAATGGTGATTTCGATTCCCACGGGTAGACAGCTCTTCATGAACATTCGCAAAACCGTTGTCAGCTCAGCCATTGAAAGGCCATCTGGTTCAGGGCTATCGACTGCCCGCATTTCGGCGCTCCGGATCACATCGGCATCGAGATGAATCCAAACCCGCTCGATCTTGCGCTGATCGAAATGATCCAATGCCTCTGTGACGCTGTATTCGAGCCCATCTCTTTCGATCGTCAGCGCTCCGATCTTTTTAATAGCCGTGGCATTGAATCTGGACCGATCATATTCGCCTTCCGGCTCATTGTGCTGAAAGCCGAACGCTACAACGTCTTGCTCGGCGAAGTACGGAGACAACTCTTCTATATTGCTTAAATGCGGAGGTCCATTGCCAGTAACTAAGGCCAGGTCCTGACCGGCTGCGCCCCGCATCGTAGCTTCAACTGTGGTAGAAAAATCGTCGTGTCCGTCGAGGAACAGTAATCCGTGACGCCCGATCCGTTTCGCTGCAAGAGCGTTGCCAAGCAGAATACTGCAGTCGCCGCCAAAAACTATCGGGAACCGCCCAGCCCGCAGCTCGAACTCGACTCGATCAGCAAGTTCAATAGCGTATTGACGGATTTTTGGGCCATTCCAGATGCCGGTGTTTGGGTCCGGTGTAAGCTCGTACGCCGGAGCCGGCACAACGCCCAGATCCCGGGCATTCAGCCGTTGAACCAAGTTTTGCTCACGAAGTGCACGCCCAAGAAACCGAGCACCCGGCTCTACTCCTGGTTTCGGTGCAAGGAGTCCCAGGTTGCACGGAGCATCTAGAACCACGAACTCTGTTGGCGCAAACGGCACAATCCAGTGATCTCACGCAAGACTCCACCTCGCAACGGCTCCGCGTGAAAGCGAGGGCATTGAAAGGGCGGGAACTCGCCCGCCAAATGAAGAGTCGCAAGCGGAGGTGCCGGAGTAACGCAGAGTTTCGGATTTTTATTTTTGTTTGGTCTGCGTTCCTCCGCGTCCTCCGCGTGAAAAATCCTCTTCGGGCCCGTTTACACCCTCCATCTCACCGTTCCGCGGCTTGCGGTGAAAGAGCTTCCCGCAAGAAAGCCTGACAATCTTTCAGAAACTCGGCTCGTTCAGATTCTTTGAGCCCGCGAGCAACGATGAGCCCGCCGACCATGCAAGCCAGAGCGCCGGCTGCCTGCTGCTTCCGTTTCTTGGCGCCTCCGGTCGTAAGTTCATAGAGTTTCTCAAGGCGTTTGGTGATTTCGGTCGAGAAAGTTCTTTTCACCTTCTGCCCGCCTCGTTCCAGCTCCGGCCCCAGTGCAGCGATCGGGCATCCTTTCTCAATGTGTTCCAAATGGAAGAAGCTTAAATAGGTTAAAGCAGCATCAAGCAGAGCCGGTGATCCCGATTCACCTTTGGCCGGCGCTGCCGTCACAAGCATCTCATTGGCTTCTGCCGAGGCATGGCGGAGCGCCTCGATCAGCAGATCCTCTTTCGACGCAAAATGCGCGTAGAACCCCCCGTGGGTCAGCCCAGCTCGCTCCATGATTTCGGCAACTCCCAGCTCGCTGATTCCGTCTTGCCGGAAAGCGGAGGCAGCGACTTCGATGATTCGATCGCGGGTCTGGCGTTTGTGTTCTTTTGGCCAAGGCATAGCGGTAATTAGTCTGAGCGATAGCTGTTTAGATCAAACTTCATGATACTCATCATACTCTGAGCAATAGCAGCAATCAATTTTACCGGGACCAGCATTAGCAAAATCGTTCTTGACACTATATGATGATAATCATATAGATTAGCCCGACTACTATATTACTATAACAATATTGTTCCAGTGAACTGACTGACCAGAAAGGAGACCCTGACACAAATGGCTAACTCAATACTTGTTACAGGCGCAGCCGGTGGACGCCAAGGTTCAACCGGTAATCGAATTCTGCACTTGCTCATCGAGCGCGGATCTACAGTACGCGCACTGGTGCACAAAATTGATGAGCGTTCTGAGCGGCTGGAAAAACTAGGCGTTGAGGTTTTATCCGGTGATCTACTTAATCTGGATTCGGTTAGCCAAGCGCTGCGAGATGTTAAACGGGCTTACTTTACCTATCCGGTTGATGACGGACTGCTGGAAGCGACCGCCACGTTCGCCGCCGCCGCACGTGAGGCAGGAACGGAAATGGTTGTAAATATGTCTCAACTGCAGAGCACCGCGATCGTCCCAAGCTTTCGCAACCTGCAACACCGGCTGGCCGACCAAATCTTTGACTGGGCTCACGTCGGCGCGCTTCATCTAAATGCGCCTCCATTCTATGAGAATGTCCGCGCTCTCATCGCCAGAACTGTCACTGATCAAGACACTATCTATCTTCCATGGGGCAAAGGCGAGGCCCGGTTTCCTCTTATAGCCGCAGAAGACGTTTCGCGTGTAGCCGCAGCATTACTGACGGCCGGCGATCGGCCTGCGCAAACCCGCTATGACTTGGTTGGCCAGGTCCCTACGGTAACCGAGATCGTCGAGACTCTCAGTCGTGTTCTCAATCGATCGATTCGTTACGTTGAGATTACCGATGACCAGTGGATGAAAGCAATGGAACAGCACATCAATCGCCACGCGTTGGAGCATCTGGCTAATCTCTGGCGCTTCTTCCGAACCTCGGGCATCCAAAAAGGCGAACAAGGTTTCGAGGTGAGCGCAGTAATCGAACAACTAACCGGACAGCGCCCGCAGACGCTGGAGGAGTTCTTTCGGCTCAACGCAGATTCGTTCGGCGGAATCCGGCCTTAGCGGATGGTGAGAAGTGAGATTGCTGTCGCGAAACGACAACAAAACTCAGCCAGGGGTGAGCGGCAGCGAACCCCTGGAAACTGTGCCATATGCGAGTTGACCCTGAAAGGGCGTCAGATCGGCGTGCCAAATTCTGGAATCATTTTGAACGCGTGCCTGGCCTGGCTAGCCTGGGGACGTTCGTTCTTGCATCCTTTCAGGATGGGACTCTTGGGGGGTCGGTGACCAGGGGTTCGCTACGCTCACCCCTGGCTGAGTTTTGTCGTCGCTTCGCGACAGCAATTCCGGCGAGGCTCGCACGACCTCTCACTTCTCACTTCTCACTTCTCCCCCGCTCCCTCGACGAACCGGAAAGCTTCTGGAACCTGACCAACTCCGTCGACCCGTACGCCCAGGTCATTGATCAGGCCGTCTTCCAGGCCATAGATCCAACCATGCAGAGCCAATTCCTGCCCACGTCTCCAGGCGTCCTGTATGATAGTTGTGTGCGTCAATGTTTTAACTTGTTCGACGACATTGAGCTCGCATAGTCGATCCACTTTTTTGGTCTCACTCCTCAGGGAATCGATGTCTTCGCGATGGCGGGCATAGATATCTTTGATTTTGAGCAGCCAGTTATCAATCAGGCCATGACTTTGCCGGCCGAGCGCCGCTTTGACTCCGCCGCATCCATAGTGACCACACACAATGATGTGTTTAACCAGAAGCACGTCGACTGCGTATTCCACCACAGAAAGGCAGTTCACGTCCGAGGAATAAACGATGTTGGCTACATTGCGGTGAACAAACAACTCGCCCGGCAATAACCCGACGATTTCGTTTGCCGGCACCCGACTATCGGAGCACCCGATCCACAGGAAATCAGGTGAATGTTGTGACGCGAGTTTCGGAAAGTAGTCAGACTCTTGTTTAGACATCCGTTCGGACCACTCCCGATTGTTGGCCAAGATTGTTTCGATTTCGCTCATATCTGTTTGAACGGTAAGACCAGGCTAGTCTCCTTTCTGGATCACCTGGACGATGTTTGGATTCGGTCCGGTAACGAGCGCTCCGACAACGACGGTAATATTGAGCGCCAGCAAAAGTATGGCCAGCGCCAACGACACTCTCCGCTCCATTCGGATTGAACGAGCTTCTTCATTCCGTTCAGTGATGTTGCGCGATCGCAATGTCAGAATGAGTGACACAAAGATAACCAGATAGATGGCGATTTGCAGCAGGTCCATTTGCGTAAAACTGTCGCGTCGCCCGAGAATACCACCGATTTCCCGATGATTAATAATTGCAGCAAACAGACTTGCGATCTGGACTCCCATTCGTCCGGAAAAAACGGGCGGTTGATCGGTCTTCATGAAACACCCAAGCAGGGCAACACCTGCGGCGATGTAAGCGCCAGTCATGAGCTTGAAGAAAAGTCGCCACGGCCGGCGAGTCAGCAAGAAACTAGCAGTCACTGCTCGATACTGGTATGGACCGGTAGCATGCGGGTCGCCAAAATTCGATCCATACGCGACATCCTGCGTGAAGATTCGGAAATTCTCGGTACGCCAGCCGTTCAATGCCAGATTGTTGCCCATGCCTGAATTCTTTTCGTCCACCGCGTAGACTGGCTGCGCATATTCATCCGAATTCGGGACGACGGCGATCGCGAGAACGTGACGATCGAACGGGAAATTGGCGACTGCCCAGTTGTTGAAGATTTCGCAACGATACTTGCGCAACGACCAGAGCTGGTCACCGAGCTTTTCTTTCCATTGATAAAGAACGGTTTGCGATCTGGCCCGAGCAACGCTGATTGTTGTAAGCGGATCGGACGCGTTGGCTGGCGAGTAGGACCACACGTAGAAGTCGGCCACAAAGGAATCGCGACTGGTGTCGATATCAGTGATTGCCGAGACGTAAATGCCGACAGTTACTTTAGCTGGCGATTGCGCTTGCCCAGTCGCCTGGGCGGGCGGAGGAGCTGGTTGACCTGCTAACCTGGCGACCGCCAAAAGTACGATCAAACATGCGACCGCGCTGTTCCTGGCGACGCCGGACCGTTGGCCATGAAACAGCTCTGTCTTAGAGCGCTTCTTTTCCATCAGGAGAAATGTCCCCCCAACGTCTAGCAAGTTTCCTGGCAAACACAAGACGCTCACTTTTGCGTCTCAGAGCTAAAATGCTTGCCGTCTTGACTTGGGTTTTCGCAACGGAGACCAACGAAGTTCTTTTAAGCAGGATTCGTGATTTAACGGAGTTAGGTTATGAAACTACCATCTGGACCTGCGGATATAATCGGCGTCGTTCGGCCGCATGAATCCGCAAAGCGGTCGGATCCCGGCTCTTATTTTCCCGGCGCTCTAGCAGCGAGCATTTGTGATAGCTTCTTAAGACTCCATACCACGGCTCGCGCGATTCCTACCAGCACGAGACAATAAACGTAGGCCACGAAAATCATGGCACACCAGAGTACAGGCTCAGGGATAGTGCTCGGACCAAAAAAACTCAGTTTTCCTAATCCGAGCCCCTCACAAACTATCGCCGCCGGAATTAACACGATTATCATCATCCAGGCTCCGATATCTCCCCCATCGGAGTCACCCTTCCAGGCTGCCCAGGCGAACGACATTAACAGTACAGCAAAGACGGCAGCCTGAACTAGAAACGACCAGATCTTACGACCGTGTGGGGGTGGTTGCATGGCTACTGAAGTCGGTGCGCCCTGTTTTGCCTCAAAAGAATTCCTGACTGCAATCGAAGATTCTGAGCCAGGTCGGATCTCAAACGCTTTCATAGATGAGTCGACCATGCGCGATGCCTTGCCCCGAATCCAATCGATAAAATGTACTGAGATCATCGATTAGACTAATATCCGTCACCCACTTCTTCTTTTGAAATCTTAGCGGCCTTCTGTTCAGTTTTTCCCCGACTCGCATACCCTGCCCATGCCCACCACACTGAATATCCGGGTCACACCCAACGCGAAAGCCAATCAGATCATCGCGATTTCGGAGGGCACCATTCGGGTGAAAATCCGTGCAGCGGCGAAGGACGGAAAAGCAAACGCAGAACTGATCCACTTCCTGAGCGGCATCCTCGACTGCCGCAGGTCGCAGTTCGAGATCGTTAAAGGAGAGACCACACGAAACAAAGTCGTAGAGATCCAGAACTCAAACCCTGCGGAAATCTGGCCCAAGCTGAAAAAGGCGATATCGGGTGGTGCTGGCTAGATGAATACACAATCTTTGTTTTTTCTCCGCCGGACCCGAGCAGCGAAACAGCGTGGAATCAGTTCAGTCTGGCTACTCGTTTGCCTGTGCCTTGGCGGAACAGTAAGCGGAGTCAGCGAAGCCACTTCGTTAGCGATCGGCAACTAATCCAATCGATGCCGGAATTCCCGTAGTTTTTCCGAAGCAGATCGCTTTTCGCCGGATCGAGGATCCGTTCAGTGGTTGACAGCGCCGCAAGTCCCACTGAGTCTGCAGCTCCCAGAAACGAACGCATGAGAACTGGAAAAGAACTAATATTAGCCGCTAAACCTTTCGCGGAAGACCATTCTGGCAAGAGTTGGTGGTGCGTTCTATCGACAGCCACTCTCTTACTCGCTTCAATCGCGGGAACTCTATGGAATTTTCATCCGGTCGGAAAAATCATTTGCAGCATTCTGGAAGGGCTCCTGATTCTCCGATTCTTTGTCATCTACCACGATCAACAACACCACGCGATCTTACCCAACTCTCGTTTGGCGGCCGGATTGATGAACGTGTTTGGAATACTTGTTTTGAGCCCGAGCACGATTTGGACGAGTTCTCACAACCATCACCACAATCACAACTCCAAACTCAGAGGGTCACACATCGGGTCTTTTCCCGTGATCACCAAAGAACAATTCTTTAAATCTCAAAGATCCGAGCGGGCTATCTATTTGTTCATGCGTCACCCGCTCACGATCTTGTTTGGTTACGTGTTCATTTTCCTTCACGGAATGTGCGTTTATCCGTTCTTTACGAAGCCCAGAAAACATCCGGATTGTTTGGTAGCGTTTCTGGTTCACATCGCCATCGCTGTCGCACTGAATCTGTGGGTCGGGTGGCAAGGATGGCTGCTAACGCAGGTCATACCTCATTTGATTGCAAGCGCGATCGGGTCATACCTGTTCTATGCGCAGCACAATTTCCCGGATGTCACTCTCAAGGAGTCAGGGGGATGGACCTATGAGGGTGCAGCGCTAGAGTCTTCCAGCTTCATGAAAACCAACCCGTTAATGGCTTGGTTTACCGGCAATATCGGTTACCACCACATTCATCATTTGAATTCCCGTATCCCGTTTTATCGACTGCCAGAAGTGTTGAAAAAGATTCCTGAACTGCAATCGCCTAAGCTCACTTCTGTTGATCCCAGGGAGATTTATCGGTGTCTGCGTTTGAAACTTTGGGACACTGAATCCCAGCGGATGATCACGATGCCCAGAGCGGACGAATCGCCCTCGGCAGCGGTTTGATCGGTAAGGTTGATCCGGCAGTGGCCGAACCGAAAGCTTTCTGGGCAGCCCTGCCGATAATGGGCACCGTCATGCGATCGCTCAGATCCGGAGCGACAGATCATAAATACGGGCCTATCGTCATTGATGTTACCACCCGATGATCGGCCTATTTCATTCACAGCAGCGCAAATCGCAGAGAAGCTCCAAGGCGAACTCATTGGCGATGGTACCGTGCGGCTCATTGGTTTAGCCCCCGCCGAGTCCGCTCAAGAGGGTTATCTGACCTTTGCTGAAAAGCCTTCCTACTTCGACGCAGCCGAACAAAGCCGGGCAAGCGCTATCGTCGTGTCTGATTCTTCTCAATCCTCTCCCAAAGTGCTGATTCGGGTGCGTGATCCACGAGTTGCCGTCGCGAAGCTCATTCCTCTGTTTTGGCCACCAGAAGAATATGTGGCTGGAATTCACCCCAGCGCAGTCATCGATCCGACTGCTCAGATCGATTCAACAGTTCATATCGGGCCAGGCTGCATCGTCGCAGCCGGATGCCGGATCGCGGCACGAAGCGTGTTACTTGGCGGAAATCATCTCGGACGCGGTTGCCGGCTTGGAGAAGACGTATTCTTGAGTCCTAACGTTGTCTTGTATCCGAGAACCGAAATCGGAAACCGGGTCACCATCCACGCAGGGAGTGTCATTGGTTCAGACGGATACGGCTACGTGTTCGACGAAGGGCGCCACCTGAAAATGCAACAGATTGGAAACGTGATCATCCAGGACGATGTCGAAATCGGAGCAAACGCCGCGATCGATCGAGGCGCGTTGGGCTCCACCGTCATCGGCGCAGGAACCAAAATAGACAATCTGGTGCATGTCGCGCACAACGTCGTTATCGGCAAACATTGCCTGATCATGGGCCAGGTCGGCTTCGCCGGAAGCACGCACCTAGGCGACTATTGTGTGATCGCCTCTCAATCAGGAATCGCAGGGCACCTGAAACTCGGCAACCAGGCCACCGTTGGCGCAAAATCAGGCGTTATGCGTGACATACCCGATAAAGGAACGGTTCTCGGAATCCCTGCCGCGCCGGATAAACAAGCCAAACGGCAAATGATTGCTATTCAACAGCTGCCCGAGCTCATCTACCGGATTCGCGACCTCGAGAAACAAATGCAGCAACGCGGGAAGTGATCTCACGCCAAGACACGCTAACGGGTTCTCACGTCACCCGCGAGAAGCGGTTCAATCATAGGTAGGGCCGCGCTTCTGCGCGGCCTGGATCGAGCGCTTTCCATCCAACAAAGGTCGAGAGCGAGATGGGAGGTGGCCCACGTTGGGTTCAGGTCGCGCAGGAGCGCGACCCTACCACCGCCACTTGACAAATAAACCGGGCCGCGCTTGTTCTAGGCTCTCTGTTTTTTAAACAGCTTTTGCTCCCCAGCAATGATCAGCGTTGAGAAGCTAACGAAACATTTTGGACCGAAAGTCGCTGTCGACGATGTTTCGTTTTCAGTCGAAAAGGGCGAGGTCCTCGGGTTTCTCGGTCCAAACGGCGCCGGGAAATCGACCAGCATGCGGATGATTACGGGGTATCTTCCCCCGACCGCCGGCAAAATTTCCGTGTGCGGCTTCGATATGGTCGAACAACCGCTTCAAGGCAAAGCCAAGATCGGTTATTTGCCCGAGAACGCCCCGCTCTATAGCGATATGTCGGTTCTCGGGTTTCTGGGGTTTTGCGCCGAATTACGCGGATTGTTCGGCAGCGCGAAATCCAAGGCGATCGATCGGGTTGTGGGGCTTTGTTTTCTGGATCGAGTCCTACACCAGAGCGTCGACACGCTTTCGAAAGGATATCGTCACCGCACTTGTCTTGCTCAGGCTTTGATCCATGACCCGGAAGTGCTGGTAATGGATGAACCAACCGATGGTCTGGATCCGAATCAGAAACATGAAGTCCGGATGCTCATTCGAGAAATGGGCAACACCAAGGCGATCATTTTTTCAACCCACATTTTGGAAGAAGTGGAAGCTGCGTGTACGCGGGCGCTGATCATCGACCAAGGCAAAATCATTGCAAATGGCACGCCGGCGCAGCTTAAAAGCCGCGCCCCAGTCGCCGGATCGCTGGTTATCGGTATCCGGGCAGTTGGCTGGAAAGCTGTGCAATCCGAGTTCGTCACTCTGCGTTACCTGGAGCGGTCAGAATTGATCAGTGATGCCGACTCGGTTCTGTCTGTGCGCCTGTTCCCAAAAGGCTCAGGCGAGACCGCAGGTACGACCGGCTCTACCGCCTTGCTGCCAGAGTTCCTCGACTTGGCGCACCGGCAGCGCTGGGAGATTCAACACGTCTCGGTCGATGAAGGTCGTTTAGATGACGTGTTTCGTTCTATCACGATGCCTGACACCGCAACACGAGTATGAGCGTAAACATCAATCGAACTCGTTCTCGACAAGCGGGACTCTCCGAAAATTACCGCCTGAACATGGGACGCCGCCGACGCCTCTTCTGGAGGACGAGGACGAGTTCGAGGACGATTACAGAGTCATGAAAGCAGTTTGGACCATCGCTAAACGAGAGCTTGGAGCCTATTTCTCGTCTCCGGTCGCCTACGTATTTATCGTTATTTTTCTGCTGTTGACCGGGTTTTTCACGTTCATGGTCGGCAGCTTCTTCGAGCGCGGGATTGCGGATTTGCTGCCATTCTTCGTTTGGCATCCTTGGCTCTATCTGTTCCTGGTGCCAGCTGTCGGGATGCGACTCTGGTCCGAAGAATTGCGGCTCGGCACCATGGAACTGTTGTTCACAATGCCTGTCACTCCGTGGCAAGCTATCCTGGGCAAGTTCCTTGCCAGTTGGGCGTTCATTTTAATCGCGCTTATCCTGACTTTTCCGATCGTTTTGACCGTGCGCTATCTCGGACGTCCAGATATGGGTCAGATCCTCTGCGGATACGGCGGCAGTTTCCTATTGGCCGGCGCATTCCTGGCGATCGCTTGTCTAACGTCCTCTCTAACAAGGAACCAGGTCGTCAGTTTTATCCTCTCGGTCGTGATCTGTCTGTTTCTGATCCTCTGCGGTTGGCCACCGGTTACCAATGTCGTGATTAGCTGGGCGCCCGCCTCCCTTGTCGACGCGCTGGCCGGCCTCGGCGTGATGGCTCACTATGAAGGGTTCCAACGCGGCGTCATCGACAGTCGCGACCTGTTTTTCTTTTTGTCGGTCATCGTCTTTTTCCTTTTCACAACCAGCGTCGTTCTACGCGCGCATCGCGCGTAAGCTGCTATGAAGGTTCAAAATTTGCTCTATCCGGTGGTGGGCGTGATCGCCGTCGCGGTGATCCTCATAGCAGTGAATCTGCTTGCCGGCTTTGCCAAAGTGCGCTCGGACCTGACCCAGAATAAGGTTTATACACTTTCGGACGGCACCAAGAAAATCCTGCAGAAGCTCGATACTGAGGTCGAGATTCGGTTCTATTACAGCCGCGAAAATCCGGCGGTACCAGTACCATTGCGAGCGTACGCGCAAGAGGTAGAAGATCTTTTGGCCGAGTACCAACAATACGGCCACGGGAAGGTCAAGGTGGTCAAACTTGATCCAAAGCCAGACTCTGACGCCGAGGATTCGGCAAATCTGGATGGAATCGAAGGCCAGAATATTAATCTCACCGAGCGAATTTTTCTTGGGATAGCAGTGCGTTGCCTGGACCAGAAGGTGGCAATTCCGTTTCTGAGCCCGGACCGCCAGACGTTGCTCGAGTACGACCTATCACGAGCCATCTCAAGCGTTGCGAACCCGAAAAAGGCAGTGATTGGCGTCATGAGCGCTCTCCCGGTCACCGGCCAAAAAGCGAGTCCGATGATGATGCGGCAACGCCAGCCGCAGAACCAGCCATGGGTTTTCTTGAATGAGCTGAAACAAAGCTTTGACGTCCGCGATGTCGGGTTAACCGCCGATAAAATCGACGATGATATTTCCGTACTGGTAGTCGTCCATCCGCAGGGAATCAGCGAACAGGCCGAATTCGCCATCGACCAGTTCCTGATGCGGGGCGGCAAGATGGTCGCATTGCTGGATCCCTACTCTTTTGTGGAAGCCCAAATGGCGGCCCAGTTTGGCGGTGGACCAACCAGTTCAACCTTCCAGAAGCTGTTGCCTGCCTGGGGAATTCAGTTCTCAAGCGACAAAGTCCTGGCCGACCCGATTTACGCGACCAAGATCCAACGTCAGGACAGCGTTCAATCGGATCCAACCGTCCTTTCGCTGACTGCTGAAGCGATCAACCAAAAAGACGCGCTCGGTGCCTCAATCAACGACCTGTTGATCCCTTTTGCCGGAGTGTTCACCGGAACCCCAACGGCTAGATTGAAAGAAGACATCCTCGTCCAATCTTCGACTCAAGCGGGCCTGGTCTCAGCCATGACCACCCAGCTAGGCGGCGATGCAGTTCGAAAAGAACTGAAGAGCGCGAACACTGCTTATCCGATCGCTATCCGGTTGTCCGGTAAGTTCAAGACCGCTTTTCCACAAGGGAAACCGCAGGCTTCCAAGGACCCGGCCAACCCGGAAGCATCACCCAGTCCGTCCGCCTCGCCAACACCAACCCCGGCATCGAACGCGTTAAAGGAAGGTACAGCCGAGGGTGTGGCTATTTTGATTGGCGACTCAGATTTTGCCTATGACGCAATTGCCGGGCGGACAGGACAGGCGCTGGCACAGACAGTGTTCATCCCTTCGAACGGTAACCTGAACTTTATCCAAAGCTGCGTGGAACAGCTCGCCGGGGACTCGAATCTGATCGGAATCCGGAGCCGGGCGACCGGTAACCGGCCTTTCGAACGGGTGAACCGGATGGAAGCGGCTGCACAGGACAAGTATCAAGGCAAAATCGCCGAGTTGGAAGAAAGCCTGAACCAGACCAGGCAAAAGCTGACTGAGCTCCAGACCGGCAAGCAAGCCGACCAGAAGACGATTTTGTCTCCCGAACAACAGGCAGAGATCAAGAAATTCCACGAAAACGAAGCAAACGCGAATCGAGAATTAAAACAGGTGCGTAAAGACCTGCGAGGCGAGATCGATTCTCTGCAAAACAATTTGAAGTGGATCAATATAGCCGGCATGCCGTTACTCGTGACCGTAGCCGGTTTGGCTCTTGCCTGGATGAAACGCATGAAACGCGCCGCCCGATGAACCGGAACCGATTCCTCATACTAGTTGGCGTAGCGATCCTTCTCGCTCTGGCCGGGGGCCTCTTCCAATTTTCACGTTCAAAGAGCTGGCAGGAATCGAAGTCGGACAGACTAGTTTTACCGAACCTTGCGGTCAATGACATCTCGAAGATCCAGCTCCGGACAGCTGCAGCCGCTGTTACCTTGGAAAAGAAAGATGCGGTCTGGCGTGTTGCCGAACGATCCGATTATCCTGCCGATTTCGAGCGAATCCGGCAGTTCATTCAAACGTTATGGGGATTGAAAGCGGCTCAAGAAATGCAGGTCGGTCCATCTCAATTCGGACGCTTGAAAATCGCGGCTCCGAGCGAGGGTCCAAGTTCCGGCACGGAGATCGATCTGAAAGGGGCAAACGATAGACCGATCGGATCACTGATTGTCGGTAAAGGAACTGAGCAGGGTGAAGAACACGCCGGCGGAGGCCGATTCGTCTACAATCCGGCGGTTAAAGACCGAGTTTACCTGGTATCAGAGGGTTTCCTTAACCTTGATCCATTAACCCCCAGCCAATGGCTTGATAAGGCATTCATTGTACCGGATGAACTAAAAGAGATCACCCAAAGCCCATGGTCGAATAATCCTGGCTGGAAAATATCTCGCGACAACCCAAAGGCCGATTGGAAACTCGATAACGCGCAGCCGGCGGAAAAACTGGATGAGTCTTTTGTGCGGACCCTTCAAATTTTCACGCCAAATTTTGTCGACATCCGGCCCTCCTCCACCAGTCAGGACGAGACCGGTATAAAGGATCCGTTTCATGTCCAACTCACTACATTTGACGGGTTTCGCTACGATCTCTTTCTCGGCAAACAAGCGCCGGATAAAGGGCGATACACGCAAGTAAAAGTTGCAGCGGATCTACCGTCCACACGGACACCTGAGGCAGGCGAAAAACCAGAGAACAAATCCAAGCGGGACGAAGAGTTTGCCAAGAAACAAGCCGATCTGAAACAGCGGCTGGAGAAAGAGAAAAAGTACGAGCAGTGGATCTACATTGTGCCCGATTACAATGTGGAAACATTCCTGAAACGCCGGGACGAAATCGTTGCAAAACCAAGCCCTTCGCCCAGTCCTGCGTCCAAGCCAGCCAAGTAAGTTTGGAGGGGGCCTCGCTTGCGAGGCCCATTGGGTCAGCGTTGCTTCGGGGCGCCATAAACAGCGCCCCTCCATCCTCACTCGGCGAGCTCTTTCAGCTTAACCTTGATGCGCGTAGGCCGAAATTCGGCGAGCGCAAAACTGATCGGCAGCTTGAACCGTCTAGGGCCGATGCTTCCAGGGTTCACATACAGCACGCCATCCTTTTCGTAGACTAACGGCTTGTGAGAATGACCCGAGACGACCATCGAGATACCCGCGACTCTGGGATTAAGATCTAGATCGGCCTGGCTGTGAATGAGATACACTAGTCGCTTACGCACCGACACGATCTCCGTCTGCGGAAGCGAAGGAATGTGAGAATCGACATTGCCGGCAATCGCGACGACCGGAGCCAAGTTCCCTAACCAGTCTAACACCCCGACCCGCCCGACATCGCCTGCGTGCAAGATCAGATCGGCATTTGAGAGGGCGTGTGTAACCGATTCGCGAATAAGTCCGTGGGTGTCAGAGACAATGGCAACGGTCCGTGCATCTGGCCATGTTTGCATTCGAAACTAGAGGTCAATGTAAAGGATCAAAAGCCAGTTTGGGTTCATATCGCCCCCGACGTCGAGCTGGAAGCTCAACCCATCCGGCCTTGGCCGGGCTAGAAGTTTGGTGGTGGCAATCCTCCGGATTGACCGTGGGTCGACCTTCTAGGTCGACGTTCGGGGCCGAGTCCGCTCTATGGCAGCTCTGACTCACATGCTAAAATACGCCCGTGAGCTCACTTTCTGGAAACGGTTTCTACAACGAGTTCGATGTCGAAACATTTGGGCCACGCGATCCAGACAGCTACCGAACTCCGTTCCAGGTCGATCGCGACCGGATCATCTACAGCTCAGCATTTCGCCGGCTTCAGGCGAAGACCCAGGTTTTTCTATCCGGCGAATTCGATTTTTATCGTACACGGCTGACGCATTCACTCGAAGTTGCGCAGATTGGCCGGTCGATCTGCGCGTTTTTGAAGCGCACATCCCCTTTCCTGCGTGAAGATTTCTTTGTTGATCCCGATCTGGTCGAAGCAGTCTGCCTGACACATGATCTCGGACATTCGCCATTCGGCCACGCTGGTGAAGCTACGTTGCATCAATTGATGAAACCGTTCGGCGGTTTTGAAGGGAACGCGCAAAGCTTACGCATCATTGCTGATACAATCTATTCTCGCGCAGATACCAGGCGCGGCATGAATCCGACCAGAGCGTTCCTCGACGGAATCTTGAAATACAAACGACTCTACCAGGAACAACCAGACGCCCTAAATCACTTCATCTATAACGAGCAGGCGCACCTACGAACGTTTGCTTTTGGCCAGGTCGATCCGGCAACAATCCAAAACCTCAACTATTTTCGCAGCCTGGAATGCGAAATCATGGATTGGGCCGATGATACCGCGTATTGTTTGAACGATCTGGTCGATAGTATCAACGCAGGCTTCTTGCGTCTCGAGCGAGTCCAACAATGGGTCGAACGCAAGTCGCTGCAAAATGCTGAAGCCCAATTCGCCGAGATCGTTCTGGAAGCGATTCGGGAGCGAAAAGCGGAATCGCAGTTTTCGAAAAAGATCGGCGCGTTTATACGATCGTGCTCGTTAATAGAGCGAGATGTCCCGCTAGCCAATGTAACGAACCGTTACCGGCTAGGGTTGTATATCGACCCTGAGGTGCGGCGTGAAGCCGACTTTTACAAAAAGCTCTCCCAGGATCTTGTTTTTGATCATTCGCAATTGCACCAACTCAGACGTAAAGCGCGAGTGATCTTGCAGAGTCTGTTTAAGGCATTCGCAGAAAGCTATCTTAACGGAACTGGCCTCCGGCTGTTACCCGAGAGTTTTGATCGCATTATACGCAGCGAGACCGAGCAATCGGCCAGAGCACGGATCCTCTGCGATTACCTTGCCGGAATGACCGACGTTTTTGCGACCCGAACTTATAAGCGGTTGTTTGATCCGGACTTCGGATCGATTTTTGATCCGCAGTGACGGCTAAGCTGCGAGTACGAATTGAGTAGAGCAGCAGATCTCGCATAGGCTGTTGACCCGGGTTATGCTTGGTTGAATGGGCAAGAAGGTTGCCATGCTATTGCTGCTAATCGTAGCTGCTTGCCAAGGCGAACCTTACACCGAGGCTGACTTTGATGTCGCTCGTCGACGGATGGTAGAGGAACAGCTCGCCGGACGCGGAATCAAAAGTCATGCGGTGCTGGAAGCCATGGCTGCGGTGCCACGACACGAGTTCGTGCCGGAGAATGTGCGCAGGTTTTCTTATGCCGACGAGCCGTTACAAATTGGTTACGGTCAGACCATCTCCCAGCCATACATCGTGGCATTCATGACCGAGCAGCTCGACCCCAAACCCGCTGACCGGATCCTGGAGATAGGCACCGGATCAGGTTACCAAGCTGCCATTCTCGCTCGCCTGGTGTCAGAGGTCTACACGATCGAAATCATCGAGCAACTTGCCAAAAGAGCCGCGGCGGATCTGAAACGGCTCGGTTATGAAAATGTAAAAGTTCTCGCTGGTGACGGCTACAAAGGCTGGCCAGAACATGCGCCGTTCGATGGGATCATCGTTACGTGTGCGCCGGATCACGTCCCTCAGCCGCTGGTGGATCAACTCAGAGATGGCGGGCGAATGATTGTTCCCGTGGGTTCACCCGGAATGCAGGAGCTCTTTCTCCTTCGCAAACGCGGCACGAAAGTCGAGCAAACGGCGGTGTTGCCCGTCCGGTTTGTCCCGATGACCGGCAAGTCTCACCAATAGCAACAACGCGGGCGAGCTAGATTTAGCAACGGAGAAACACTGTTAATTGTATTTTGAAGCTTCTCCGAATATCTGTGGATAAGCCGGAATAACTTTGCCTATTCGGAAGTTATTAAATCCGGTCCGGATTTTCTTCCGAACTTATTCACAGCCTGCTGGGTAGGATAAGCCTTTGGATCTGAAGCAGTTACGTCAGTTCTGAGTAGTCATTCACACGCTGAATATGAAGAAGCTCTAATTTCCAAATAAGAGAAATCATTAATCAGTCTGTGAATAATCCGTCGCGTCTCCTCACCAGACCGGACACAATCGCCTAAAACAAGGATCATGTTCAGAACCATATCGTTTTCTGCTGTCGTCGTAATCCTATCCTTGGTCGCGGGCGGGCAAGCGCAGTTTGCAGCCGCGTCGCAAAACCCCGCGAACGCCGATCGTGTGACATCAGAAGAATTTAAGAAGTTGATGCGAACAATCGCCGAAGGATGGAATGAAGGTAACGCCAAGAAAGCTGCGGATTGCTATTCCGCGGATGCAATTTACAGCGCGCCACCTGGTTCAAAGAATCGTAAAGGACGGGAAGTCCTTTTTGAGTCTTTTGGCGGGGACAAGGGACGTGAGGCACCAATGAATATGAATTGGCATCACCTCGCTTTTGATGAGGAGAGCCAAATAGGGTTTGGCGAGTACACTTTCAGATACAAAGATTATCAAGCTCACGGGATCGTTGCGGCTCGAGTGCGTCACCGCAAAATCGGTAATTGGAGAGAGTACGAGGTACCGTCTAAATTGAGTTGGCAACCATTTGTTGGTGCAAACAATTTCTAGGGTTGTCGGGTGCTGCACACTCAAATATGTATCGCATGCCCGAACGCAGCGCCGGTAGCTTCATGTACCGCCTCGCTTAATGTCGGGTGAGCGTGGATGGTTGCTTCGATTTCTTCGTAAGTAGCTTCAAGGTTCATCGCCAGACCGAGCTCAACGATCAGTTCTGTGGCTTCAGGCCCGATGATGTGTGCTCCAATAATTTCTCCGTGCTGTTCGCCGATTAATAGTTTCACAAACCCTTCAGATTCGCCTGCAGCCAGCGCTTTGCCGTTCGCAGAAAATGGAAACTTGCCAACTTTAAACTTGAGCCCTTGTTCTTTCGCGCCTCGTTCAGTGAGACCGATACTTGCAACCTGCGGTTGACAATAAGTACAACCAGGAAACGTCTTAATCCGTTTCGGTTTGAATCCTTGAACAAAGATGCCGTCAACAGCCTGGACAGCTTCCCACATTGCTACATGTGCCAACCAAGGAGGACCAATGATGTCTCCAGCGGCGAAGATTGTGGACACGTTTGTCCGATAACGATCATTGACCTGGATGTATCCCTTTTTGTCGAGTTTAAGGTCGATTCCCCCTGGTACCAGAGGCGTCACACCGATCGCTACCAAAGCGCAATCACCTTCAAGTACTTCTTTCTTCTTCCCTTCCAGGGTAATTCTCACGCCGTTCTTATCAGCGCTGGCCTCAGTTACTTTGGTGTTTGTAAAGAATTTGATTCCTTGTTTAGCAAACGATCTCTCTAGCGCGACGCTGATCTCCGTGTCTTCGACCGGGAGTAGATTCGGCAACATTTCAACGAGAAAGACCTCGGTACCGAATGCATTAAAGAAATAGGCGAACTCAACGCCGATTGCTCCGGCGCCAATGATGATGATTTTCTTCGGTTGTTTCTCGATCACCATCGCTTGGCGACTGTTGACTACTGTCGTCCCATTGACGGGGAGCCCGGGCATTTCACGAGCTGGAGCACCAGTAGCTACTAAGACGTTCGCAGCTTCAACGGTTTGTTCCTTTCCGTCGGCGGATCGAAACTTTATTCTTTTGTCGTCAACAAATGACGCTTCACCACGCAGGTAATCGACTTTGTTTTTCTTAAATAGGTACTCAACGCCTCCTGCGAGCTTGTCGGCTACAGATCTGCTTCTAGAGATGATCTTCGACCAGTCATACCCAAGGTTATCGAACGTAAATCCGAAATCTTTCGCTTTGTGTTTGAGCAGGTGATAGAGCTCTGCGTTTCGAAGTAGAGACTTGGTCGGGATACATCCCCAGTTCAGACATGTCCCCCCTGCCCTCTCCTTTTCAATACAAGCGACTTTTTTTCCGAGCTGCCCCGCCCGTATCGCACCAACGTAGCCGGCCGGGCCGCCGCCAATCACGACAAGATCGTAAGCCATAGTCCGCTTTTGGCATCAAGTGGTGGTTTGAGCAAGAGGGATTGAGAAGAATACGGGAGACAGGAGTCAGGAGTCAGAATGATGGAGGGCGACGCTTTCCATCGCTCTCCAGGCCGCTTGAACGCGAAACGCGGAACGCTATATCAACATCAACGGCGGGTTTTCCAGGAGTTTCTTCAATTCCGCAAGAAACTGTGCTCCGACTGCTCCGTCCACTACGCGATGGTCACAGCTTAAGCCGAGCATCATCCGTTCTCCGACAACGATCTGACCGGCAGCATTGACTACCGGCTTTTTCACGATGGCGCCGACGGAAACAATAACCGATTGCGGTGGATTGATGATGGCAAAAAAATGTTCAACCCCGTAACCTCCGAGATTGGAAACGGTAATTGTACCGCCTTGATATTCTTCCGGTTTAAGTTTTTTTGATCGCGCGCGCGTTGCCAGATCTTTGATCGCTGCGCTGATTTCGCTCAAGCTCTTCTTATCGGCGTCACGGATGACCGGAGTTACCAATCCTTCTTCAATGGCAACTGCGCAGGCGAGTTGCACGCGCCCATGCTGGAGGATGGATTCTCCCTGGAATGCTGCATTCGCTAGAGGTACTCGCGTTGTGGCTACCGCGGTTGCTTTCAGGATGAAATCATTAATGGTAACTTTTGGTCTGCCGGCCGATTCGGCTGCTGCGTTGATCTCTTTCCGCAACCTGGTCAGAGGCTCCGCGTCGATCTCAGCCTGGAGATAGTAATGCGGAATCGTCGTTTTACTTTCAAGCAGACGTGCAGCGATCGTTTTCCGCATCCCGCTAAGCGGCAGCTGTTTGTCCTCCGCTCCAGGCGCGGTCACCGGTACTGCTGCCCCTTCTTTGGCGGTAGTCACCGGCTCGGGTTTGGCTTTACCTGCTTTTGTTGCGCCGTGCGCTGCAGCAAGAACATCGTCTCGCACAATCCGGTTGCCCGGGCCTGATCCTTTAAGATTGCCCAAATCGACGCCGAGTTCTTTGGCGATCTTCCTGGCGAGCGGCGACGCTTTTGCTCGCTCACTCGTATCGCTGGAAGGTTGCTCTTCTTTCTCCTCCTCTTCCGCTTTCGGCGCCGGTTTGTTTTCCTCAGCCGGCGCCGTTTTTGCCGGTTCCTTTTTTGCTTCCGCCTCGGGCGTTTCAGCCTTTGCCTTGGCCGGTGGCTTAGATTCAGCCTTGGTTGGCTTTTTCTCGCCCGGTTCGGTCAAAATGGCGAGCTTCTGGCCGACATCGACTTTTTGTCCCTCTTCAACGAAGATTTCGCTCAGTACGCCTTCATCGAACGCCTCCATCTCCATGGTGGCCTTATCGGTTTCGACTTCAGCAATAACGTCTCCAACCTCGACCGAGTCCCCTACTTTCTTGCGCCACTTGAGCAGTGTCCCTTCGGTCATCGTGTCGCTCAGCTTCGGCATTTCGATGTTGATAGACATAGGAAGATGGGCCTAACAGATTTCGAGTACTTTTGCGATCACTCGCGGAGCATCGGGCAGCTGCTTTTTCTCAACGGGCGGACTATAGATCGCAGGCGCATCAATAGAACTGATTCGTCCAATAGGAGCATCCAGATCGTCGAACGCTTGTTCCTGGATCATGGAAGCGATTTGTGCGCCTACACCGCAGAACGGTTTATTCTCTTCCACAACCAATGCCCGGTGAGTTTTGCGAACGGAACTGAGAATCGTCGTCTCATCTAACGGCCGAATCGAGCGCAGGTCGATAACCTCGGCCCTGATATCGTGCTCTGCCTGAAGCAAATCGGCCGCTTTTAAACAGGTGATAACCGCGCGGCCATGGGCAATAAGAGTGATGTCGCTCCCCTCCCGTTTAACATCGGCCAGGCCCAGCGGGATTAAGTATTCTTCTTCGGGCACTTCCCATTTTTCGCCATAGAGCAGCGTGTTTTCCATGACCATGACCGGGTCATTGTCGCGGATAGCGGTCTTCATCAGGCCCTTAGCATCATAAGCCGTTGCCGGGCAAACCACCTTAAGTCCGGGCATGTTCGCGAGCATATTCTCCGGCGTATGCGAATGCGTAGCGCCCACGTTTGTCCCGGCGTTTGCCGGGCCACGAATCACGATCGGTAAATTAATCAGGCCGCCCGACATATAACGAATACAACCGGCATTATTGACGATCTGGTCGTACGTAACATAAGCGAAGCTCCAGAACATCAGCTCCATCACCGGCCGCAGCCCGAGCATGGCTGCTCCGATACCCATACCGATAAATCCCGCTTCGCTAATCGGAGTATCGATGAGGCGATCGTCCCCGTATTGTTTCCAGAGACCTTCAGTAACTTTGTAGGCGCCGTTATATTGCGCGACTTCTTCTCCAAGGATTACGACGTTTTCGTCCCGCTCGATCTCCTCGGCTAAGGCCTGCTTCAACGCTTCCCGGTAAGTAATGACCGCCATATCGGTTTATGTGTTAAAGAAATAACGGCCGTGCTTCGCCCCCTCAGTCTGGTTATCAACTTCCCAGTACACGTCCGAAATAATGTCTGATTCGTCCGGTAACGGACTCTCTTCCGCGAATCGAACCGCCTCGTTCGTCTCCTCTTTGGCTTCCCTGTCGATTTCTTCAACTTCGGATTCGGTTATCAGACCCTCGTTCACAAGATGCTGCGTCCAGATGCGAATCGGGTCATGTTGAGTTTTGTACTGCTCGATTTCCTCAGGGGTTCGATACTTCTTTGCGTTGGCGTCTGCTACCGAGTGGCCGTAGTACCTGTAAGTTTGAATCTCCAGCAGAGTCGGCGCGGATTCATTGTGAGCGCGATCAATGGCAATCTGCGTCTTCGCGCGCACCTCATAGACATCTTCACCGGTGAAAACGTCCCAGGCCATATTATAAGCTTCTGCCCGCTGCGCGAGGTTGTCGCGGAACGCTGAAGATCGTTTCTGGCTGGTACCCATCGAGTAGCCGTTATTCTCGATAATATAGATTACAGGGAGCTTGAACAGGGCGGCAAGGTTGAGCGATTCGTGAAACGGCCCCTGGTTGATCGCGCCGTCGCCAAGGTAACAAAGACAGCAGCCGCGCAAACCTTTATGCTTGAGCGCGAAGGCAATTCCCGCGCCAAGGGGTGTTTGACCGCCCACGATACCGTGCCCGCCCCAATAGTTGCGCTCTGGCGCAAAGAAATGCATTGAGCCCCCCTTCCCTTTTGAGCAGCCAGTGGCTTTGCCGAAGAGTTCAGCCATGCATTCGTTCATGCCCATTCCGACGGCTAAGGCGTGGCCATGGTCGCGGTACGCAGTGATGATGTGATCGTTCTCGCCGCACAAAGATATTGTGCCCACCGCCACGGCTTCTTGGCCGGAATAAAGGTGGAGAAAACCACCCATTTTTCCAAGGTTATAATATTTCAGTGACGTCTGTTCGAAACGACGGATCCGACACATATCTCGCAGAAACCGAATCTTGTCTTCGCTGCTCAACAATTTGTTGATGGCGGCATCGGCGTATGCAGTAGAATTTGTCAAGGTATCCATGGAAGTAAAACTAATGTCCGGAACGAGTGGTTGAGGCGTTTGCGCCTACAGATGAGACCGTCGCTCCCGTGCCGAACCTGTTAGAAAGCGCTTGTGTAGCGTAAATGAGAAAAGTGAAAAAGAGATCACTGATAAAAGTATTTCGGAAAAACAGGATGGTCGGGGGAAATCCCGGAACGCCGGTAGTCAGCGCTTGAACCCACCCGGCGAAGGTCTTTGGATAAGGTGCAACGGGCAGGGGATAAGGGGTATAGAAATACCAGTCGACCGTGTTTGTGATCAGATAAAAAAGGATCGATCCGAGGACAGAACCGCCTAGAAGCAACAACAATCTGTGCGCGCGTTGCTTAGATATCCATAACCCGATGCAGAAGACGGCCCCTAAAGCAAAATACCCGGAGAGCATCCGGGCATCCAGCAAGGGCACATGATAGTGCGCATTAAGAATGAGATCGGATACAATAATGGCAAGTACGGGAAACAAGAAAAGGCTTTTGCGAGTCAGATAAACACCCGAACAAAGGACGACGGCAGCGAGGGGCGAAAAGTTTCCCCACCAACCTGGCGAACCGGCGAGCGCATAGGCGAGCCGATAACAAAGGGTAAGAAGAGAGAGAATCAGAACGGGCAGCATGACGCAAAAACAGTGAGGCAACCAGGCACTGAAATCAACAAACGTTTAGTGGATTAGGGGACAAGAAGGCTAATGTCGAGTTCCCCGGCTGATCGTTGGCGGTTGGGCGGAAAAGGCGCGTAAGTGGGCAATTGGGTAGGGTTCGCGCTCCTGCGCGACCTAGAACCCGACGCGAATAAGTCCTAACAGAAAGTATTGAGGTTATCGACAGTCCGGATGTCGGAGCGTCACCAGTTCTCGACCAGCACCAGCAGTTCGTCGATGACGCCCTCGATCTTCTTCAAGTCTTTCCGGCGCGCTTTATCGGCCCTGACCTCCAGCGTCCGGCAAAGCGTCAAAATGTCTCGCAAATCACGTATCCGGGCTGGGGGAATTTTCTGCTCGTCGACATGCGGCAAAATCCGGTTTCGGACCTCGTTAATCTGATTTTCGAGACGTGATGCATAAGCATCGACACAGCGACGCAATGTCTTGCGGAGGAGTTCCAACTCCTCGGCAGCCGACTTCATTGGAGAAGCTTCAAGTGTCTTGGCCATGGCGGCGGGTGACACAATGTGCCAGGATGCAGAGCATTTGTCACGCAAAAGGCGCAGCGGTTGGAATGAGACCGACGGCCAAGCAATGGGAGCGGCAGAGTGCAAGACGTCCTAAGGGTAAAAGTACGTGTCGCAGCCAAGAAAATGTTCCATGTGGAACATCTCGCGGCGAGTGTGCCGCAGGGCGGCAGGCCCTGCCCCAACATCTATTGCTCTCCACTCCCTAGCATAAGCAGGACGCTTAGGTGCATTTTGCTTGGGCGCGTTGAGCCTGGGCGGCAGAGGGCTGCCGCCCTACAGTGCGCGAATTGATTTTAGGCGCTATCCAGCGGACAATAGGCGGATGTTTCTCTATCCAAAACGGTACGACGTCCTGGTAGTGGGCGCAGGGCATGCCGGAATCGAAGCGGCTGCCGCCGCGGCCCGTCTTGGATGTGAAACGCTCGTTCTGACACAAAACCTGGACACCATTGGCCAAATGTCCTGCAATCCCGCAGTGGGCGGCCTGGCAAAAGGGCATATGGTGCGCGAGATCGATGCTCTCGGCGGGGTGATGGGGGTCAACACCGATGCGACTGGCATCCAGTTCCGGATGCTGAATTCGAATAAAGGTCCAAGTGTCCAGGCGCCGAGGGCGCAATGCGACAAAAAAGCCTATCAGTTTCGGATGAAAGCCTTCCTGGAACTGCAACCGAATATCGACCTGTTCCAGGGGAACGTCCTCAGGATTCTGGTGGAAGAGGGCCGGGTGCGGGGAATCGAGACCAGTCTCGGTCTCGGGATCGAGGCGAAAGCAGTCGTTATCACGACCGGAACATTCATGCGCGGTCTCTTACATGTCGGTTTGCAAAACCAGAGTGGGGGACGGATGGGAGACGGTGTCTCGACCCTGAGCGACAGCTTGGGCGAGCTTGGGTTTGAGCTTGGGCGATTTAAAACCGGGACCCCCTGCCGTCTGAACGCTCGGTCGATCGAATTTTCCCGGTGCGAACGGCAGGATGGGGACGAACCGCCGCCCCGGTTTTCGTTCCGTCCCGGGGAACCGACCCGAGGTAGGGAAGAACTCTTCACCCTCAACGAGTACAGAGAGGGCGTGTTCCACGTGGAACAAATACCGTGTTGGATCACTCACACTACGGTCGCAACCCACGAGATCATCCGCGCCAACCTCGACAAATCACCGATGTATGCCGGCCGGATCGAGGGCGTAGGTCCGCGGTATTGTCCGTCCATCGAAGATAAAGTGGTCAAATTCGCCGACAAAGATCGGCATCAGCTCTTCCTCGAGCCCGAAGGCCGGCATACCAGCGAGTATTATGTTAACGGCGTATCGACCAGCTTGCCGTTCGAGGTCCAGCACGCTTTCGTCCGAACGATTCCTGCCCTGGAAAATGCGGAGATCATTCGCCCCGGCTACGCGGTTGAATACGACTTTTGCCCGCCAACGCAGCTGCATCCGACGCTTGAAACCAAACGCATCGAAGGTCTTTTCTTCGCTGGCCAGATTAACGGAACGTCCGGTTACGAAGAAGCCGCAGCCCAAGGACTTGTGGCCGGTGCTAATGCCGGCCTCAAGATATTGGGGAAGGGGTCCTTTATATTGAATCGATCGGAATCCTATATCGGGGTTTTGATCGATGACCTGGTAACTCGCGGCACACAAGAGCCGTATCGGATGTTCACCAGCCGAGCCGAGTACAGACTCTTGCTCCGCCAGGACAATGCCGATATCCGGTTAACTCCAAAAGGCGAGAAGATTGGCCTGGTATCAAAAGAGCAATGGGAAGCCACCAGGCACAAGATAGATAGGGTCGCCGAGGCAAGGGAACTCGCCGCAAATAGCCGGATCGACCAGTACCGAGCGGAGCAGCTCTTACGAAGACCGGATTATGGCGCCGATCAGCTCCCTGATTCTTTGCGGTCCCGGTTCGAGAGCGATATCTGGCGACAGGTCGAGATCGACTTGAAGTACGAAGGTTATATCCGCCGGCAGGAAGAGTCCGTTGCGCGGGCAAAGCGCGCGGAAACGAAGCAAATTCCGCCGACCATTGATTATGCGTCGGTGCACGGACTTCGCATAGAGGCGCGGCAGAAATTTACGACAATCCGCCCGGCGACTTTGGGCCAAGCCGGACGAATCAGCGGCATCACGCCGGCCGATATTGCGCTTTTGGCGATCTATCTGGAGAAAGGGTAGGGCCTTCGACAGCCCGAAAGGCATTGAAGGGAAGAACTCGAAGAGGATTTTTCGCGCAGAGGTCGCTGAGTAACGCAGAGGTTCGGATGTAGATTTTTGTTTTCTCCACGTTCCTCTGCGTTCCTCTGCGAGCGACCTTTTCCAGACGGGCGGCAACGATCGAGCACCTAGTTCGAGCGCCCGACAATCAGATCAGTGTCCTGAAAAAAACGCGCCGCTCGTCGTATCTGCAAACCCATACAATCCACATTATGCTAAACCAAAAAATCACTACGTTCCTGTGGTATGACGACCAAGCTGAAGAAGCCGCGCAATTTTACACTTCGCTCTTCAAGAATTCGAAAATCACCGATGTCGCTCGATACAGCGAAGCTGGTCCGGGCAAGCTTGGCTCAGTAATGACTGTAGTATTTGAACTCGAGGGTCAGGAGTTCATCGCACTGAACGGAGGACCAGAGTTCAAGTTTACTGAAGCGATCTCGTTGATGGTGGAGTGCGAGGATCAGGAGGAGGTCGATCAACTGTGGGAAAAACTGACGTCTGATGGGGGACAAGAGCAATCATGCGGCTGGCTGAAAGACAAGTACGGGCTCTGCTGGCAGATCATTCCGAGAGGATTGCTTGAATTGGTTACAGGTCTGGACTCTAAAAAATCGAGCCGAGCGATGCAAGCCATGTTCAACATGAAGAAAATCGATCTCGAAACGATACGAAGGGCTTACGAAGGGAAATAGGGCACCATCTCTCGCAGCCAATCGGTTTTCCGAATCTTCATTTCCCCAAACCGCTGCGTTGTCGAGGACGCGGATGGCGGCGAGGAGATTATTCAACAATCGCTGAAACAAAACCTGCGCTTGATGTGTCCTGGAAAGGACATTTCAAACGTCATTCGATTAATGAGCGCAAGGAGAGCTATAGTCTCGATGTTGCTCGGGCGACCGATTGGAACGGGTCTGGAGGCCTGTGTGCGAGCATCGCGTCGCGAGAAAGATCCATGGCTGCGTCGGAATAACCACTTGACAGTAGTTAGGTTCCTAATAATTAGTTATCCGAACTGTATGCCGGCATATCGTACGCTCCTTAAGGGTCTCCCTCGCTACGAAGTATTCCGCGAAGGGTTGTCTAGTTGTCTCGAGATCGATCCATCCGCTTGCTATACGTTCTTGCGACTGCTGCATTTCGGTGACGAGCTTCTTTCACGCGAGGAAGAGTTTCTTGCCCCTTGGGGAACCAGCCCTGGCCGGTTTCACTTGTTGATGGTGCTGATGCATTGCCCTGAGGGCGCCTCGAATCCGGCGGCTTTAGCCGAATGGAAAGGCGTCAGCCGCGCAACCATCACCGGACTCCTTGACGGTCTTGAGAAAGATGGTTTGATCCAGCGTCAGGCCGATCCATCGGACCGGCGCATCATTCGGGTCAACCTGACCGGTGCGGGACGAGAATTTCTGGAGAAAATCACTCCGACCTATGCCCAATGGCTAACCGACATCGTTGGTCCTCTATCGGAAGAGGAAAGACGACACCTTGTGACATTGTTGGAAAAGGTGCGCATCGAGGTGCCTGAGTCCGAGCCATATCCACAAGCCAAAATCGCTTAAGACCTATGATCCAGCGCACCGAGCCCAAGTCCCCGGACCAGTTTATGAATTCCGCGTCAGTCAGTAAACGAAAACCACGTTGGAAATTCTGGCTCGCCTTTCTCGTTGTACTTGTCGGGTTAGTCCTTCTTGTTTTTGGTCTCGGTTTTTTTAAATTCACGCAGGTCCAAGGGTTCATTGCTTTGGCTAAGTCGGGCGCTTTTGCACCGCCGCCGACTGCCGTCAGCACCGAGGTTGCCAAACAGACTTCGTGGCAACCGACTTTGGATACAATCGGGAGTGTTGTTGCCATTAACGGGGTGACAATCAGCACCGATCTGGCCGGCATAGTCAGCCAGATTGCGTTTGAGTCTGGCGCCAAAGTGCACGCGGGAGATCTCTTGGTGCACCTCGACACAAGCCAGGAAGAAGCGCAACTGCATCAGGCCGAAGCACAGCGGGATCTTGCCCAGGTAAATCTGAAGCGGAACACAGGCTTGCTGGCCTCGAGGACAATCTCGCAATCCGATTATGACACTTCCGAAGCGACTTTTCGCCAGACGCAGGCAACGGTCGATCAGTATCGCGCGTTGATTGCACGAAAAACGCTGAGGGCCGCCTTCGACGGCATTGTCGGGATCCGGCAAGCGAACCTAGGCCAGTATCTGAACACCGGGGATCCGGTGGTTACACTTCAATCCTTCGACCCGATTTACGTCAACTTTTCCTTACCGCAACAAGACCTGAGCAAGCTTGCTGTGGGCCAAACAGTTGAGCTGCACGCCGATGCGTTTGAAAAAGAGCCGTTCACCGGCAAGATCAACGCCATCAATTCTCTGGTGGATCAGGCAACGCGGAACGTACAAATCCAGGCGACGCTATCTAACCCGGATGCGAAGCTGAGACCGGGCATGTTCGTAAAGGTGAGCGTCCTGATGAACGAATCCAAGCCAGTAATCGCTATTCCGGCGACGGCGATTCACTACGCTCCCTATGGAGATTCAATTTTCATTGTGAGTGACATGAAAGACCCTCAGAGCGGCAAATCTTACAAAGGTGTGCGGGAACAGTTCGTGAAGGTTGGCCAGACCCGAGGCGATCTCGTAGCAATTGAGTCGGGGCTGAAACCAGGAGAAGAAGTCGCGACCTCGGGTGTTTTTCGTTTGCGGAACGCCGCTCCGATCGTTGTCAACAACCAGACGAAACCCGAGTCAGAGCTTCGGCCGACGCCTTCTGACAGCTAGAACGCATCGATGAAATTTACCGATCTATTTATCAAGCGACCGGTGCTCGCCATGGTCGTGAACTTTATTATTCTGATCGCGGGTTACCAGGCGATCAGAGCCCTGAGTGTCCGGCAATATCCGCGAAGCGATTTTTCGGTAATCACTGTAACGACCACCTATTACGGCGCCGACGCCGACCTGGTGCGCGGGTTCATCACGACTCCTTTGGAACAATCAATCGCGAGCGCGGACGGAATCGACTACATGGAGTCGCAGAGCACGCAGGGGACAAGCACAATCAACGTCCACCTGAAGCTGAACTACGACCCCAACGCAGCGTTGGCGCAGGTTCAGACCAAAGTGAACCAGGTTCGTAACCAGCTGCCTCCTCAATCGCAGTTACCAGTTCTGCAGATTACTTCAGTCGATACGCAGTTCGCGTCGATGTACCTGAGCTTCTATACGAAGGACCTCGATCGGAACCAGATCACGGACTATCTCACCCGCGTTGTGCAACCCAAACTCTCGGCGATCAGCGGTGTACAACAGGCCGAAATTCTTGGGGCACGCTTATTCGCGATGCGGATCTGGATGAAACCAGACCGGATGACAGCGCTGAACGTTTCTCCAGCGGATGTCCAGAATGCGCTCCAGAACAATAACTACCTTGCCGGTGTAGGCCAAACCAAAGGCTCAATGGTGACCGTAAACCTGGTTACCAACACCAATCTGCAGTCTGCCCAAGAATTTAAGCAGCTGGTTGTTAAACAGAAGGATAACGTCGTCGTCCGGCTCCGGGATATTGCGGACGTGGAGCTCGGCGCACAGAGCTACGACTCCGATGTGCGGTTTTCCGGGAACATTGCGACGTTTATGGGGATTTTCGTCCTGCCGACAGCGAATGCCCTCGATGTTATCAAACGTGTGCGTGCGGCTCTGCCCGATATCGAGAAGGAGCTGCCGACCGGGATGCAGATGGCGATTCCGTACGATTCCACCAAATATATCGAGAGTGCGATTAACGATGTGGTCGGCACCTTGATCGACACAATCCTGATCGTCATCGTCGTCATCTTCTTGTTCCTCGGTTCGTTCCGGTCGGTGCTCATCCCGATCGTGGCGATTCCGTTGTCGTTGGTTGGCGCATTTTTCCTGATGCTCCTATTCGGGTTCACACTGAACTTATTGACGCTGCTCGCGATCGTTTTGGCAGTCGGTCTTGTGGTTGATGACGCCATCGTGGTGGTGGAGAACGTCGAACGCCACTTGCAGGAGGGGATGAAACCGTTTGATGCGGCGATCAAGGGCGCCCGCGAGTTGTTTGCGCCGATCATCGCGATGACCATCAGTCTCGCGACTGTGTACGCGCCGATCGGCCTTCAGGGAGGGCTAACCGGATCATTATTCCGCGAGTTCGCGTTTACTTTGGCTGGAGCTGTTACGATTTCCGGCGTGGTTGCGCTAACGCTGTCGCCGATGATGTCGTCCAAGTTGTTAAAGCCGGGCGCTACAGAGCGCGGGCTGCCGCGGTTAATCACTCGCGTGTTTGATGCCGTTCGCGAAACGTATCGCCGGGTTTTGACTTGGTCCCTCGGTTATTGGCCGGTGGTCTGCATTGGTGCGCTTCTGTTTATGCTCCTTAGTCTGCCGTTGTGGATGTTCTCCAAGAGCGAGCTCGCGCCGTCCGAGGACCAAGGAGTTATCTTTGGCATCGTTCAGACTCCAGCAAATGCTACGCTGGAGCAGAACATGCTTTTTTCCCTGCAGATGAATGACATCTACAAGAGTTTCCCTGAAACAGACCAAACGTTTCAGGTAACGTTCCCGACGCAGGGATTCTCGGGCATGGTAACAAAGCCTTGGAGCGAACGGACCCGCACTACCCAACAGATTCTTGGGCAGGTTAACCAGAAGCTGGCCAAGTTGCCGGGAATACAGATCTTTGCCGTGACGCCTTCGCCGCTGCCTGGTGGTTCCGAGTCCGGTTCAGTTGGATTTGTGATCTCCTCAATTGCTGAACCGCGGGAGCTCAACGAGTTCTCGCTGCAACTGGTGCAAGCTGCGATGAAGAGCGGCAAGTTCATGTTTGCCGACAGCGATCTGAAGTATGATTTGCCGCAGGGGACAATCACGTTCGATAGAGACAAAGTGGCTGCCATGGGGCTCAATTTGGCCCAGGTCGGCGGCGATCTGGCTACCTTACTGGGCGGCGGTTATACCAACTACTTTGCGATTCAGGGCCGAAGCTACCAGGTAATACCGCAAGTCAAACGTGTCGATCGACTCACAACAGACGACCTGACGAACCTGTATGTAACCGGTCCGAACGGTCAGCCGATTCAGCTTTCCACCATTGCTAAAATTGCGAATTCCACTCAACCGCGGTCGTTAAATCGGTTTAACCAGTTGAATTCTGCGACAATCACTGGGTTCCCAAGTCAAGGCACGGTGGACGATGCCCTCAAGGTGCTTGAGCAAGAAGCGGCCAAGATCCTGCCTAAGGGTTATTCGATCGACTACACGGGCGAGTCTCGTCAGCTGAGAAAAGAGGGAAGCGCTCTCATGACGACCTTGTTCTTGGCTTTCGTTTTGATCTACTTAGTATTGGCAGCTCAATTCGAAAGTTTCCGTGACCCCTTCATCATTATCTTGGGTTCTGTCCCTCTTGGACTCACTGGCGCCCTCATCTTCAGCTTCCTGGGTTTCACTACGCTGAACACGTACAGCTATGTTGGCATGGTCACACTGGTCGGCCTCGTCTGTAAGAACGGAATTCTGATGGTGGAGTTTGCTAACAAGCTGCAAGAGTCAGGCGTGCAAAAATTTGAGGCAATTATTCAGTCGGCAACGACGCGTCTCCGGCCGATTTTGATGACTTCGGTCGCGACGATTGCTGGTCACACACCACTCGTATTTGCGCATGGGCCCGGCGCTGCGGCTCGAAACAGCATCGGTATCATGCTGGTTAGCGGCATGTTTATTGGAACAACGTTCACGCTGTTTGTTGTGCCCTCGGTCTATATGCTGGTCGCGAAAGATCACACGAAAGATCGGCAACGCCGCGGCGAAGGTCCGGCGGAACCGGAAGCACGAAAACTGGAGCCGGCGCTGGCGTAGCGACAAAACGGCAGAACCTTTTTGAAAACGAGCGTCCGAATTGCGGGTGCTGGATTCAGGTCGCGAAGAAGCGCGACCCTACCGATCGTCGGCGGCGGTCTATTAGGGTAGGGTTCGCGCTTCTGCGCGACTTGAACCCCAGGCATGGCTTTCAGCTATTTCCACGTGGGGTTTGGCCCTCGTCCTCAACTGGTTTCAATGGCACCACCAGGTTCGCCGGCAACGGCCGGACACGTTCAATGACATCTTGAGCAACCCTTTTGCCGGCCCGGTAGGCGTTCGCCATCATTTCGAGCTTTGCGTCTAAGTTATCGATGTAGTGCAGCGCCATCGCTTCCGGCGTTTTCGGTTCAACCGGCGAACCGAACTCCTTTTCACCGTGGTGCGCGGCTACGAGATGAATCAAGTGGCTCCGCACAAGATCGGAATCGGGCGAAAGCAGGTTCCATTTCGTGAATTCGGGATTCTCTTTCAAACGATTCCAGAGCCTGTTCACCAGTTCTACACCAATCGGGATGTGTCCGAGTAATTCGCCCCAGAGATCGAAAGGCATCACAAAACTTTCTTTCGCGTAACAGTTTTCCCAGAGCTTTCCGGCATCATGAAAAAGAATGCCGGCAATCAAGAGGTCACGATTAAGGGTGGGA